>SXGR01239422.1_pt1 | contig 21539 bp, 20 predicted proteins | sample 3174711 | NCBI WGS metagenome assembly SXGR01 (sample SAMN11356860, study PRJNA531348) | freshwater metagenome | isolation source: freshwater sample F1-60 | place: China: Fuxian Lake, Yuxi | collected 2017-12-25 | reverse complement strand
CGATTGCTTGATGTAACAGAGAAAGTTTGTGATGGTGATGCCCTCCGGTATTCAGCAGATGCCTGACTTATTTGACAACAGGAGACAGTTCAGCATGTGTCTAGTTCATAAACTTGTTGTGTGCTGAGGTTAATTTCATCGAATCTGCTGTGCCAGGTTTGGATACCTGGCTTCTACAAATTGGGCGAAACCCGGTGTAATCTGTGGCCGCATTTCTGGCCACGCCGCGCCTACCGAAGCACTACCAAATGTGACCTCTCCATACCCAAGGGTGTCGAATGCCTGTTCGTCCAACAAGCCCTGATCTATCTGCAGGTAAATTGTTTCACTCAGCCTTACAAAAGAGAGCAGCCAGGCTCTCACGAGCCCGCGATCCGAATCACTCAGGTCATGATATGCCGAAGGCGTTGAATTGGCTTTCAGCAAGATGTCACTCAATTCCCGATTGAGTGATCTCTCCAACCATCCTTGTGCTGTGGCAACACCGATTTCCTGGAATGCTGCAGACCTCGCTGCGATAGTATTTTGTCGAAGCTCAAAACCGACAAATATCAGAGAAAGCACCACTCCGATAACGGCAATTAATTCAGCCACAAAGCGAATTGAAATGTTTTTCATAGCTCGCCTATTCTTCTATTGTCCATCTTTAAGGATGCAGGGTTGCCATTCAAGTACACAACGCCTTTGTCAAAGAGTGATCTGCCACCACATTAACGGATACATTTTAAAGCACACAGCTTTTCATAAACCGTAGCAGACCAGCCGCCGCAGCGCATAGGTTCAGTTTACTCAAGTTCCGTGGCGATTGTCTGACTAAATGAATTCTTGGACCGCGGACCCGCCCGCCATATGACCGATGCCCTTGATCAATGAGTTATCACATCAGGTATAGGGGAAGCTCTGGAAAAAACCAAATTATCAGTTTAAATTTGTGGATGTCCCAGGTGACTTTTCCGAGGTGACTTTCAATGTGACTTGGATGTCCCATGTGACTATATGAATTCCCGGCTTATCTATGGTATCTCGCTGATAAACAATTGTTAAAGGTATGAACATGCAAAGAGTTACACCGAGGGGCAATCCTCTTTTTATTGCCATTACGGTAGTTTTGTCCTCATTGGTTTACGAATCTACATCCCATGCCCAGGCACCTGTCCGATCCGATTATAAGGCAGGCCCAATTCGATACAACCACTTCCAGCTATCAACCGATATTCCGCAAACCCAATTCATTTATTATGAAGATATCAATAAAGACGGTTATACAGATCTGGTGCTGACCGGGTTCACCCCGATAAACCAGGCACGCCAGGGTGGGCGTCCCGGCGCCATACTCTTGAATAATGGAGACAATACCTTCAGAGCAGCCAGCGGAGACAGACCCAATTCGGAATGGGTGAGGGAGCTGCTTGTGGCTGATTTCAATGGCGATGGCATACCGGATCTTTTCATGGCAGACCACGGATGGGACGCGCCCCCGTTTCCCGGTTTTCAGAATCAACTGATGCTTGGCACAGGTAGTGGTTTCAGGAATGCCACTAATTTGCTGCCAGTGCTCGACGACTTCTCCCATAACGCTGCAGCAGGAGACATTAATAAAGATGGTCGCGTTGATATTCTTGTAGCCAACAATGCGGGGGGCGATGCCAGCAAAGTCAGTTATTTTCTGATTAACAAGGGTGAGGCCGGCTTCGAGCTGGATAGGACACGATTACCGGCAGCTCTAAAGAAGATTTCTGAGCCCAGCACGTGGGCAGTGGAAATTGCGGATATGGACGGAGACGGGTTTGCCGACCTCTTAGTCGGACGTATAGAAAACCCTGGCACTCTGCCCAGCCGCATTTACTGGAATCCTGGTAACGGAGATTTCTCCAATGCGCAGGTCACTCATTTGCCTGATATGACACGCTTTGCGCCCAACGGAGAGTACGCTGTTATAGAGATCAAGGCGTTTGATCTGAACAACGATGGAGCGCGGGATATTCAAATCAGCGCATACAATCGAAATTACAGAGGGCTCGGTATGCAGTTCCTGCATAACCAGGGACCTGGCACTCGCCAGTTTCTGGATCGTACAGACGTGTGCTTTGGTGGTCCAACTCAAGACCCTGACCCGGCGCGTGACACTCCCTATTTTTTACGCATGCACGATGTTAACCGAGATGGTTTTCCAGAGCTGGTTGCCGTCGATAATCGGGACCCCACCACCGCTGCGACTGTAATACTGGAAAATTCCGGAGGTGGCAAATGGCGGGCCATTTCACGAGCGCAACTTAGCAGCAATCCTGAAATTACTACTCGCCTGGCAAAGCAGATTCCTCTACTGATGGGCGCCAATGAATTCGGCTTTGGCGAAACGTTCGTGTACAACAACAATGGCGTGAACACAATTGGTATGAACTATATTCCGCTGACCTATACACATCAGCCCAGAGTAGCTAACAGGTTTGATACCTGTACCAATCAAATCCTTTCAGCGGTGGCGGCGGGTCAATTCGGCAATCTCGAACTTGGGTTCAGGTTGATTCAAGTGGCGCCTACAGTCCGAATACAAGCCTTGGAATCTACGGTGAAACAGCTGTCGGTTCTGCCCGCAAAGTCAGCCACGCTCAATGCTTCCACCGGAATACTGCATATGCCTGAGCTTTATGTGGATGATACGCTTCAGGCGACTGGCCTGCGCTTTCAACTCGTTGATCAAGCGCAGTTGATATTTGAGTTGGTTGGATTGGATTAGAATTAAGGGGTCGGAGGGATTACTTTTTAATCCCCCCGACCCCTTAATACTTCTGTTGTGCACGATTTCAAACGAGAAACATAACGTTCGAGCTAGGGCGGGACCGACCGTTGGGCCTCGCCTTGAGCGAGGGGTTAGGCCGCAGTTGGCCGCGGAGGCATGCACGACGACCTACTGACCGGCCGGTGGTTCCCATAATTCGACTTTGTTGCCCTCCGGATCAATGACCCAGCCAAACTTTCCATACTCAGAGTCGTCGAACTTGTCGAGGACGTTGCAGCCCTCTTCTCTGAGCGCTGCGAGTAGAGCCTTCACGTCGGCGACCCGGTAGTTGACCATGAAGGGCGCTGTGCTTGGTGAGAATTGATCTCCTTCTGCCGACCCTACAGACCAGATAGTCGTGCCGCCTGTTGGTTTGCCGACGGAGTCAACCCAGCTGAACGCCGCTCCGCCCCATTCTTGTACGTCGATGCCCAGGTGGCGCTTGTACCAAGCGTGCATTGCCTTCGGATCCTTGGCCTTGAAGAAGATTCCGCCGATACCGGTGACGCGCTTCATGATGACCTCCGCTGCGGGCGGATGGTGAGGGTGTTGTCTGCGGCCTAACGATAGAGGTAGCGCGCGCCGTAGCAGCCCAACTGCGGAGGGAACCCGCAAGCGAAGCTTGTGGGCGTCGCTTTGACCGCGCATTTCTAACACTCACTCTGAATAAAGTAGAGACCACTCACTTCGGGTAACAATGCGCCATAAAGGCCGGTATTGAAGATGCGGTAGTGTGCCGCACTTAGCGCAGCTTTCTTAGAGCGCTGGTTATAGGCAGGCTGATGCGCATAGATTAGCAAGGCCTCTATAGCTTTCACTATCTCGTTCTCTGGACGAGGGTATGCTTCGGCCGCATCAGCATCTTTCCATCCGGAAAATTCTCCGATATATGCGACATGCACACTAATGGGCTCCGCTTCAACGGAGGTCCACCAGTCATGTTGCTTTAGACGAGACACAACTCCTTTCTCGGTCATGCCGATGTATACAAGGACTCTCCGACCGTACAAAGGATGCGCGCTATAGATGGCATAAAGTGCCGCATCTTCATCGTCATCGTACTTACCCAGATCATTGAGTGTGCAAGGTCCTTCCCAATGCACATCGAAAGCTCGTTCTCCCTGCATTCTAAATCCCTTTGCAATGTGAATAGTTTGGAGCGCGCTAACGCCGCCATAAGCGGTGCAAAAGCGGAGCATCGCTTGCGCATAAAATGGCGAAGCCATGTGCAAGCGATGCGTAGTCTATTGCATCCGTTTTGATGGCTTTGTTAGGAGCCAAACTCGTTTTAACCACGCTTGCTCCTTTGGGTGTTCTTGGAACATCGTCAACCAGTCTTTATATTCCTTCTCATCTGGCATTAGTTTATCAGCCTTCTCGGTCTTAAAGTCTGGCGATGTTGTTTTATCCAAATGTCGGCCAAATGCAGCTCGATATTGCGCTCGAATTTTTTCTCCATGCGCGACCAGATCGGAACATAGTAGTGAGGAAAAGAAAATTACATCATCTGTGTAGTTAGATATTGCCTTTAGTGTATCGGGATATTCTTGGTTCACACTCCCGTCTGGTAACGGCAAGCCAAAGTATATTTCAAGCTTCTGTTGCTCGGGGACTCTCTGAAAATTGGACTTGAATTGATCAATGAGCTTATTCCTATACACCAAGCTTTCACGGAGGGATGCAAGTGAATTCTGGATAGCAGACACCAAGGCTAGAGGGCGTCCTCTTACGTTGACTTGCTCCTGGATAGTTCTTAAAACGTCATCGAACGGAACGAAGGGCATGTGCAGCGTCTTGAGATCCATTGCAAAGTGAATCTGCCCACTAGCAGGAGGATTCTTCAAGGTAGTTTCAAACCTCGCTCTTTCTGCAATATGGTCCTCATATAGAGATTTCACATGCTGTCCTTTCAGTCCCAACACCGAATTACATGTCAAAAAGGCTGAAGAGATGGCGACATTGGTTGACCGCAACTGCGCCTCCAATAACTCTCGCTTCCTCGCATTTGTCCCTATCTTATGAGCTGCATATGCCCCAAAAAATGCGCCAGTCAACGCACCAACGACGGAGGAAATGAACTGCGAATTCATAAGGTTGTAAGCGCTTCCAAGCTCGAATTCATATATGTACTGAAAGATCATTTCCATCATGGCTCGAACTAAGGGCTTGGGCTCCTAACGCCGCTGTTCAACGGCGAAGTTGCCGTGGCGCAGCTTTTGCGCCTTTTGCAAAAGGTGTGACACGGAAATTTCGTCCGATTGGAACGCCTTGTTAGCTCAAACACGACACGAGATCACTTTTCTTCAACCCACCTGTTGGATGCTTACAAAACTTGAAGCGACTGTCCTTCGCGAATCCGAGAGCCCCCACAGCTTTCTCTGCCTCTCGACCAAAAACAACGATTTGCCGATATTCCCGAGCGCCAATGTCCAGACTTAACCAATTGGTACAGCAATTACGTGCGCTAGTATCGGGCTTCTTGTCTCGCGGCTTACCTGCTTTTGCAGCGATCTCCTTTCCCGGGAAGCACTGCACTATGTTGGTAATGTTGTATTTGCCGCGTGTACTGCCGAGATCCTTAAAGGCCTTAATCAGACGACCACCTGCTGATCTAGGATCAGTGCTGCATGTTGGTCTGCCTTCTTCCCACTCCTTCCGTCCTGGAGCTTGGAAAATGAGAAGTACGTCTGAGCCGTTGTCCTCCATCGAAAGCGGTGTTTGCCGAAGTTGTCTATCGCCTTCGTCAAGGTGCACTGCATCACGGTAAGGGCACGTCTTGCAATGTTCTCCGTAATGTAGGGGCATGACCTTGACGCGCTAACGCCGCTGTTCAGGGGCGGAATTGCCGTGGCGCAGCTTTTGCGTACTTTGCAAAAGATGTGACACGGCGATTGCGTCCCGTTGGAACGCCTTGTTAGTGTGCTCTCTACTCACTGGAGCAATTCCTGCAAATTCCATCGCCGGGCATCGCTGGGCGCTCACAAAACTTACATTTGACGAACCTTTGATACACGCCGCGAGCTCTAGATGAATAGCTATTCTTCGCAACCGTGGCGGGCGGGCCCTTCTTCAAGGGACTATTTTTGCTCTTAGGCTTTGGATGATACGTGTTCTGTATCACTGCACCCGAGTACTTCCTTCCCTCCGCCTCGCCCGCAGCCTTTATCCGTTTCCTTTTCTTAGAATTTTTCTTCGGAACCTTCGCGGACCTTAAACCCCCAGTGAGCTTGCGGCCTTGGATTTTGAGGCTGGCCGGACCACGAATTTCATGCCTGGAACCGTCGTTGTACTCAGCATTCAAATGCTTAACCAGATGCTCATCCAGATTTTTTTTCTTAAGACGAATCGTACACTTGGGGCAGTGTATGAATTCATTATCGCTTGAGTTGGCTCCGGGCATGCTCGGCACACTAACGCGTCAAAAACCGGCGCGCTTCAGCGCGTCCGGCGCCGTAGGCGCGTAGTTGTTTGACTTGTTATGCGCCACTTACTCATAGTCCGAAATCAAACTGTTTGCACATTTCTATTGAAAACGTCGCGAATTCATCTGACATCTGAATAGGTCCAATTCTGGAGTCTTCAGAGATTAGCCGGTTTTGTCTGCAAACGGCGTCCGCAAACCTATCCCATTCAGAATCTGCAATTATTCCTAGGCTATTAAAATAGTAAGCACTGTCGTAGATGCTATAAAACGAGCGTATGATCCAGCTTAGCTCAGATATTTCATCTTGATCTAGCTGCGATGAGTTCCCGCGTAAATATTCTTCATAGTTTCTGCGTAGTTCATCGTCTGCAACTAACCATGATCTCACTTCCAACGTTTCCTGATTGAGTTGCAGGTAGGCATCTGTTCTAGAAGCATTGGTATTCTGTTGCAGCTCAACTGCCAGAAATATAATACCGGCAAGAACTCCAAGGTTGGCTAGAAGTGTTAGCCACTTATTGACTTTATCCATACTCATGAATGTATTTACTTGCCTCTTGGGAGCCACTTAATGCTTAAGGCACATAACATCTGATTAGTACGCCAGCGCACTAATGTTTTACTGAATACCACGAAGTCTATAACCCAAGCCCTTATCCCACAAGAATAAAGATGGTAAATGGCTGTCGAAACGTCGCGCGGATAGTGTGCTTCCTGCTAATCCTGTGTCCCCCTATCTGGTGAAAACCCTGTCCTTCTATTCAGAGCGCTTTCAAGTTAAAAGGTTGATATTTCGACAATAAATATTCTCAATTCCTGAATAGCGAGCCAATCGCCAACGGATTAGTGGTCATTCTTGACTGATGAGTATTCCTGATCTATTTCTTTAAGTGTCGCAGCGGAAAAGGAGAATCCTGTGGCCAGTCCGTTTCTGCAGTCAATTCGGGACGATATGCGCTTGCGCGGGTATGCGCTCAAGACTGAGAAGACCTATCTTTTCTGGATCAGGAAGCGGTAAACCGGAAATCCACAAACTAACCGATATAAAATTATCCCCTGATCGAGAAAGCTTTGCTTCAAGCTAGTTAAACTCAATACTGCTCGGCATGTCGCTATTGCCAGCACTAGCCTGCTAACAGGCTGCGGCCACCGCCACATTCGCCGCCAGATGTGCCGGGTTCAGCGTGCCGATGATGGCAGTGCTGACGCCCGGTCGCTGCAGCACGAAGCGCAGGCTCGCATCAGCACCGCCCTCGTTGCCGACGCAGGCGAGCCCGCTGTTAAGCGCCTTCTTGATCATCACACCTTTATTGGCTGACAGTGCGGCATCAATCACCGCGCCGTCATCCTGTGTCGCCAGATTGTAGGTCACCATTACCACGTCGGTGAGCGCGACCGCTTTCAAGCCGCCGCTCACGGTTTTGGTCGACATGCCAATGGCGCGAATGCGGCCTGCCTGTTTCAGTTGCAGCAAGGTGGCGAGACAGTCAGTGTTGTCGAGAATTTCCTCGTCGCGGCCGTCGGAATGAATGAGCACCACATCAAGGTAGTCAGTCTTGAGATCGCGCAGGCTACGCTCGACACTTAGGCGTGTGTGTTCGCCGGTGAAGTCGTAGAAGGATTTGCCATTGCTAAATTCCTCACCAACCTTGCTGCAGATTATCCATTTGTCCCGCGCTTGCAGTAAGCGCCCGAGACGTTGCTCGCTGCTGCCATAGGCAGGAGCAGTGTCGATCAGGTTGATGCCAGCCTGTTGCGCCTGATCCAGCAGTGCCAGCACTGCGTTGTCTTCGGGCAGCGAAAAATTGGTTGGGTATTTCACTTGCTGATTGCGGCCGAATTTTACGGTGCCGAGACCGAGGCAGGAAACATTGATGCCGGTTTGTCCGAGCGGGCGGAGAGGCAGTGTCATGCGCGATCAGTCCCAGTGGCTCTTGGCCATGACAGGACTTTCGAGAGACCTGCCGAGTTTGTAGGTATTGTTGTGGCTCTGCGGAGAGATTCCATTTTGTCGCAAATGCCCTACCAGTTTGTCGGCGAGGGAAGGGCTCAGGGTGAGTTTTATCGGCCATGCCACGATCGCGCCGCGTTCTTCAATAAAGTGGGCATCGTCCGGCCGGAAATTATTGGCGATGTTCGGCTCTGCGCGATTGATGGAGAAGCAGTGCCAGTCGGCAGCACTCAAATCAATCCAGGGCAGCAGAGCGCTCACTTCCTTCCGGGCTGCGAGCAACTGCGTGGCATCATCACACTTGTTGCCGGATTCGGCGATTTCACCACCGAGATACCAGACCGGCACTCCATGGGCATCGCGATGCGTGGTCACGGTAAGTTTCGGGGTCAGACTGAAACTGTCCCCGATGCAGTGCACATAAAGCGACGGCAATCCCGGTTGTTTGACATACACCATCTTCAGCGGCCGGAGCTGGGTCTTGGGTGTCACCAGCTGTGCCTTGTCGATAAGGCTCTGGTTGCCTTCGCCCGCGCAAAAAATTGTCCGTTGGCAATTGATATACAAATTCTGGTCGTCACTGGCGATGGCAACACAATTAATATTGCCGTTGTTGTCAGTCTTGAAGCGCACACGCTTGCTGTCAACCTTGAAGATGGAATTGCCGTGCTGCCTGCCCAGGATGCGCAGCAGGGAAGGTGTGTGCACAACAAAGTCGGGTAATTTGTAGAGAGAACCTTTTACAGTCGCCGGTTTGAACTCGGGAGGATAATCGCTCGGGTGTACAGCTTCCACTCTACCCACGAGGCTCTTGCTGCCAAGAAACGTCTTCAGTTTGCTGCGCAGCCCCGAATCCGACCACATGTAATAATTGTCATGCAACACCTCGCAGCCGCGCAGGTCAACATCACCCTTGCCAGCGAGACAATCGCGCCAGCGCTGTGGCATTTTTGCCGTGGCATTGGCGGCACCACTGAGTGACCCGCTGATTGCATACTTCAGGCCGCCGTGGATGATACCCTGTGAGGCAAGAGTCTGGCCGCTGCCCAGCGCTTTCGACTCCAGCAAAACGGCATCGAAACCCTCATTGCGCAATCTGTTCAACACCCACAGCCCAGCCACACCTCCGCCGAAAATGACAATGTCGGTTGAATAGGTTTGGGTCATTGGTTACCTTAGCCACTTGCTTCAGAACTGCTAACAAATTTGGGGGAAAGTATATCGGCTTAACCGGGTATTTCCCAACGCATCGCACCTGACGCCCCATAAACCTGGACACCTTTTAATCCCGAACACCCTATAATCCCGAACACCTTATAACCTCGACTCTCTATAACCCGAAACGCTCTATAACCCCGGACACCTTGCCCAAGCAAACTTATGTATCGAATCCTCTATAGTGTCCTGTTTTATTTTCTCGTGCCCTTTATTCTGTTGCGACTGTGGATTCGCTCACTGCGCGCGCCAGCCTATCGGAATCGCATAGGTGAGCGCTTTGCCCTTACGCCACTACCTGCGCAATTCGACCTGTCGCGGCCGACAATCTGGATTCACGCCGTATCGGTTGGCGAAACGGCCGCTGCAGCGCCGCTGGTGACGGCACTGCGAAAGCGCTTTCCGGAGGGACAAATTCTGGTGACAACGATGACTCCAACCGGTTCTGATCGGGTGCGTGCCTTGTTCGGTGATACCGTGATGCACACCTATCTTCCCTATGATCTGCCCGGTGTGATGCAGCGCTTCATCCGCAAAACCAGACCGCTCATGTTGATCCTCATGGAAACCGAGTTGTGGCCAAATCTGATTCATGCTGCGCACTCAGCTGGGGTGCGCATGGTGCTGGCGAATGCCAGGATGTCGGAAAAATCAGCGGCGGGGTATCGACGATTTGCTTCTGCCACACGCTCGATGTTATTGCAGTTTGATTGCATCGCCGCGCAGTCGGATGCCGATGCACAGCGCTTGTTGAAACTCGGTGCCAGCCGGGAGGCTGTCACCGTCACCGGCAGCCTGAAGTTTCTGGTGGACATTGCGGTCCCGAACCAGGTTTCCAATCCGGTGTTCGATTCAGTGCGCGAAGCAAGACGACCGGTATTGATCGCAGCGAGTACGCGCGAAGGTGAAGAACCCAAGGTGCTGACAGCGTTCCGGAGTTGTCTCGCCGCGCGTCCAAACCTGCTCTTGCTGCTCGTGCCGCGTCATCCTGAGCGAATTGAGCGAGTGGCACGGCAATGCGCAGAAGCAGGGCTGGTGTTACAGCGCCGCAGTGCAGGTAAACCAGTCACAGGATCCACACAGGTGTTACTGGGTGATTCCATGGGGGAAATGCTGCAGTACTATCGCCTGGCAACGATTGCTTTTGTCGGCGGCAGTCTCGTTGATACCGGTTGCCAGAATGTGCTGGAACCTGCTGCGCTGGGCATCCCGATCGTGGTTGGTCCTTCGCAGTTCAATTTCGCCACCATCTGTGCGCAACTGGAACAGGCAGGGGCCTTGCACACGGTTGCCGATGAAAATCAATTGGCGCAGTTCGTGACAGATTTGCTCGGAGATGCCGACCAGCGACAGCGCATGGGTCACAGCGGCAAGTCGCTGGTGCGCGCCAACCAGAATGCATTGCCTGCGCTGATGAGCCGAATAGAGTCACTGCTGCCGGGCTGATGCCGGGCAGATTACTGCACCTGTTCAAATTGCCGCGTCAGATTTTCCGCGCCATGATGCAGCACGCGCACATTGTCCTCGATGCGGATGCCGCCAATCGGAGTCAATGCATCCACCAGCTTCCAGTTGATCAGTTTGGCGTGTTCAGAATTGCGCTTCGGCTCAAGAATCAGCGGGATGAAATACAATCCGGGTTCTATGGTGAAAACCATGTTCTCCGCCATGGTTCGGGTGTTTCGCAGTGTCGGCGTTTCCGGTGGCGGTGGCAGTTTCGCGCCTGTCTCATCGACCTGATGGCCGCCGACATCGTGCACGTTTATTCCAAGCAAATGACCAATGCCATGCGGCATAAACCATTGCGCCACGCCCTGTTCAAACAGGGAGTCTTCGGTGCCATAACAGATATCGTGTTTTATCAATAACTTCAGCACACCGCGCAGCGCGCTGGTCTGCAACTCTGGATAGAACATGGCAGGCTTCAGCACCCGCACGAGTGATTGTTGCAGCTCATCCATGCCTGCGACCAGAGAGCGAAACACCGGATGCGTGGTGTCACGTATCGAGGTGCGCGTGATGTCAGAACAATATCCATTCACGCGACACCCGGCATCAATCAGCAACACCTGACTGTTCTTGCCGGGACTGCTCGCACCACGGCGCTTGTTCTGGTAGTGCAGAATGGCGGACTTCTCATCCAGTGCCACGATATTGGTATAGGGAGATTCTTCTTCGAGGATGTTGCAGGCATTGAGGAATGCCATGTGAATATCGTACTCACTGCCACCCTGTAGAAAACAATTGCGCGCCGCGGCATGACCCTGCACACCCAGCTTGCTTGCTGCTCGCAGTTGCTCAAGCTCGAAGCCGGATTTGATCGCGCGCTGGAAATCCAGATAGGCGACAAGGTTGGCCGGGTTACATAGAGCAGGCGTGATGCCCCACTCTTTGGCCAGTGCCGTGTTCTCGCCGAGAAAAGCGCAACGCATGCCCTGCAAGTGCTGCGTGACCGCTGACACCTTGTTCAGCCGGATTACTTCGAACTGCTCCACCCAGCTGGCATCTATCGCCACGGTTTGTTCATACCAGTAGTCATCGGGAACTACCTGCAGGTATACCGGCTTCTTGCCACTTTGATACAGCACAAATTGATCGGGACGGTTTACCGGCAACCAGTGACAGAAATGGCCGAAGGCCTGAAATTTGATGTGACGGTCGTCAGCGAAATACATCTGCTCCGTACCGCTGTGCAGCAGGATGGCATCAAAGGCCTGACTGGATGTTTGTTTTTGTGCGCGTGTCAGGGCAACGTCGTAGGATGCTCGAAGTCGGGCGATATGTTCGCCAAAAGAAGTGGTGCTCAAAGGGCTGTTCCTGTTTTGATTGATCGTTGATTGATTGAAGAATTCGCTGTTGTTGAGAAATGCCGCGATAGTCTTATACTGCCAGACAGATTGTTACACAGGGAACGCGCAAGCGCGATCACTGCGCGGGTTTGTCAATGCAAATTTGAGGGGGAGAGTGACATGTTAAACGCCATGTTCATGCTGGTTTTGCTAACCAATATTGTGATGATAATTACCGCCAGGGCGCGGGTGACTGCTGTTAGCAAGGGAGAGGTGCAACTGGACTATTTCCGCCTCATGCAGGGCACGAATGTACCGGAGTTTATCGCCAAATCCACGCGCAATTTCAACAACCTGTTTGAGGTGCCCACCCTGTTCTATGCCGGTGGCGCGGTCTATCTGGCCCACGGCCTGGAGGGTGCAGTGGCAGTGTCCTGTGCCTGGGCATTTGTCGCCGCACGTCTGGTGCATACCTGCATCCATCTGGGATACAACAATGTGCTGCATCGGCTGATCGTGTTTGGCCTTGGCAACTTTGCTGCCTTGCTCATGTGGATAGCTATCATGATGGAGGCCAGTTGATTTCATCTGAACTGCATCCAGTCTTGTCCCTATTGATTGGGTGAACCATAAACTGTTGGAGACTGACATGACCGCAACCCACGTCCCCGTTTACATGCTGGCCAACCTCGTTGTGCGCGACGCCAGTGAATACCGCAAATATGAGAAAGCTTTCTTCCCGATTTTGAAACGCTTCGGCGGCGAGTTCATTACCTTTGATGACAATCACACCACCCTGGAAGGCGATACCCCTCCCGAAGGGCGCATCGTGCTATTCAAATTCCCCTCTGAGCAGGCAGCGCAGGACTGGTATGCCGATGTCGAGTATCAACAAATTTCTGAATTCCGCCGCGCTGGCACCACGCTGCGCTGTCTCACACTCATCCACGGTTTGCCCCCGCGCATGTAAAGCGATGACCATCAATACAGCAGGAGTTTCATTATGATCAGATCCACAACTTCCACTCTGCAGGGCAGGGAAATCACTGAGTACTGCGGCGTCGTGGTTGGCGAAGCCATCCTCGGGGCGAATATCTTCACCGACATTTTTGGTGCCATCCGCGACATCGTCGGCGGTCGCGCTGAGGCCTGGGAGCAGGAACTGGCAAAGGCGCGAGACATCGCTTTCAGGGCGCTTGAAACCGAGGCGCGAGAGATTGGTGCCAATGCCATCGTCGGCATCGACATCGACTATGAAGTTATCGGGGCGCGTTCCAGCATGATGATGGTGAGTGTGAGTGGTACCGCTGTCCGTGTGAAGCCGCTAGCGTGAAGCCGGTTGTGTGAAACCGGTTCCATGAAACCGGTAGTATGAAACCAGTAGTATGAAGTTGTCAGTGTGTAACCGTTCGTGTGAAGCCATTAATATGAAGGTACACCAACAGGCAGGATCGCAGCCGCGCACAGGAGAATACGCACGGCGTGTGGCGTGATTGCCATGCCTGATCTACACTGATCAGAAGTACATAGACCGTTGCATCGCGCAACTCCATGTCCGCCAGTCAAGGATGACGAAGGCCATGCTCCGCAATTCCGGGAACTCTGTTCCTGCTCTCAATGCATTATCGCTGTATCTGCGTGAACCCCGCCGCAGGGTGCAAACCTTGCTGGCAAAAAACACGCGCCTGCAAAGTCGACTCGACTTCAATCGTAATCACCTGCTTTCAATGTCACAGCTGCAGCAACTGGCACAGAGCTTTCGGATTTCCGAACCAGACACCTATTGCAAACTGCTCGCTGGCGATACTCGCTCGCGCATTATTGCGGCATTCCATCTGGGTGACTATGTGTATGGCATGAACTCCCTGGTGGCAAGTGCACCGCACTCCGGTTTGGTCAGGGTGTTGAGTCAGCGAGCCGCGAGCCCATCGCACTGGCGAAATATTGAACGTGCCTTTAATGGGCGGGTTCCGGGTCCGGAAGCGGAGTGGCTGGTCAGCAATACTTCGCCAGCAAAACTGTCTGCCTTGTTGCGCGGGCATGCCAATACTCTGCTCCTGTTCTGTGACTTGCCAGTCGGCAACGGTGTCGTCACCCCGGTGAAATTTTTAGGCAGGGACGCCTGGTTTCCCCGCGGCGCTGCCACCTTGGCAGTGATGAATCGCGTGCCGTTGCTGCCGGTGTTTTGCCATACCGGTGGGCAACACCTCAAAGAACAGCAAAGCGAGGTGTTCCTGTTACCCCAATTGGAGTGCGCGCCGCGCGTCCGACAGGGCGAAAGTTATACACAGTGCATACAAAGAATCACGCAGACACTGGTGCAGATACTGGAGAACGTCTTGATCCAAGCTCCAGAGCAATGGCGCTATCTGGCGTATCTGCCGCGCTATTTTTCCGACCCTGATGCGGAATCAAATCCCGGATCCGATTCAAGAGCGCTATTACAACCAAAGTTCACACCCACATCTGCTGCAAGGAAGCAGCATGCCCTATACAAGGAGAGTTGTTATGACTACCAAATATCCGATGGTGATCTCGCCAGCTGCGATCGCCACTCCGGCCGCATATCCGAATGTGCCCGTTCCGAACACCAACTTTCCAGAGGCCGCTGTACCCAATCTGGTAGTTGCGAATGTGGAAGTTACGAATGTATCAGTTCCAAAGGTGCCAGATCTGAATGCAGCAGTGCAGAGAACAGCAGCAAACCTGACACCACCGAGTTCAACAGTAGCAGTCGCGGTTGCACAAATTGCCTGCAATGGGCATACGGACGCGGTATCGCCAAAACAGCACCCGCAAGTCGCCACGCTGATTATCAACACGGTCGCCGCGCGTTGTGAGCAACATTTGCAGAAGGGCGTCGTGGTAGACACCGATACGTCATTTGCGCAGTTGCAGTTCGACTCACTGGCCATGCTGGAAATTCTGTACGAGCTCGAAGAGGAGCTCGACATCACACTTGATCCATCCACATTGTCTGGGATGACCAGCGTCGGTGATCTGTTGGCAGCCGTAAATCGTGCCCGCAAATCAGTGCCATGAGCAGGACCGGATACCAGCATGATTGAACGCGAGTCCTTGTTTCGCTCCGAGGTGTTGCCGAATCACCGCAATCGGTACTTCAGCGCGCCTTTGCTGCAACGCAACGATCTATCGGGTGTGTTCGTACTCATTTCCTTGCTGCTGGTTGCCGCGACCTTGTTGTTGCTCGGGTTCATCCGCTACAGGGAATCCGAAACCACGCGTGGTGTACTTGAGCCTGTGGCAGGATCGCATCGGGTAGTCGCACCAACCACGGCAATTGTTGAGCAGGTTCTGGTTAAGGTCGGCGACACTGTCGCGAAGGGACAGGTACTGGCAGAGCTGGAACGTGCAACGTTTGACTCCCGGGGTGGCAATGCGATTGCCAAGGAAATCGGACAGATGCAGGAGCGGTATCTGCTATTGCAAGAACAGCAGGCGCTGCAGTCGCAGCAATTCCAGAGTGCGAGCCAGCAAGCGCGGCAGGTGCTGGAAGACCACTCTGCTGCGCTCGCGATAATTGATAGCGAACAGGACTTGCTGCAGCAAACCCTGCAACTCAATGAATCCCGTTTCGCTGCGATGCAAAGACTCAGCGCGGCTCGGGCGGTAACCCGGGCACAACTCGAACAGGCGCAAATCGAATACCTGGAAGTGCAATTGCGACTGCAGGGTGTGCTGCAGCGACGGCAGACTCATGAGCAGCAAATGCGCGTGCAGGAGTCCCGCTTGCAGAACCTGGATCAGGAGCATGCACAGATTCGACTGACCGCTGAACAGGAAGCCATACGTTTAAAGTTTGCTATTACTGAGGTGGAAGATCAGTCGAAGTTGGCAGTAGTGGCCGCGGTTGCTGGAGTGATAGGCACCGTTGCCATTGAACCGGGTCAGCATGTGCAGGCGCTGCAACCGATGTTCTATGTGCAGACAGGTCCGCTTGCCTTGCAGGCAAATCTGTATGTTTCCTCCCGGGTGTTATGAAAACTGTATCCGGGGCAGGAAGTGCTACTCAGCTACGATGCCTTTGATATGCAGCACTACGGACGTTATGCAGCGACAATCCAACGCATTGACCGCGCCAGTCTTGATCCACGCGAACACTTGTTGCCTGTGCCCGGCATCCAGGAGCCGGTATTCAGGATTACCGCAGCACTTGAGCAGGCCTGGGTCGAAGGCGATGATGTGTATCGACTGCAACCCGGCATGTTGTTCAGCGCAGACATCGTGCTGCAGGAAATGTCGCTGCTGCAATTTATCTTCAAGCCGGTGTTGAAACTGCGCGCGAGGATTGCTTGATGGACTGGCAATACTCACTATTCCAATCCCGACACAAGTTGCCACTGATCTTGCAGTCAGAAGTGGCGGAGTGCGGGCTTGCTTGTCTCGCGATGCTCGCAAGCTATCACGGCAAACTGATCGACATTGTAGCGCTGCGAAACCGGTTTCGAATGGCGGCGACAGGCGCTTCCGTACAACACCTGTTAGATGCAGCGGCTGGCATGGGGCTGCAGGGCAGGGCGTTGAAGCTGGAGCTTTCAGAGCTGACTGAGCTCGCACTTCCAGTGGTGCTGCATTGGGATCTTGATCACTTTGTGGTTTTAAAACAGGCGCGCCACCAACGTTTTACGATTCACGACCCGGCTGTAGGGGTGCGGCACTATCTTGAAGCAGAGCTGAGTCTGCATTTTACCGGCATCGCTGTTGAATTTGCCCCTACACCGGAATTTACTACCGAGCGCGGAAATATCGACTACAAGCTGCGCCAATTGTTGCCGGTCTCGCGCAGTCACTTTCGTTCCGGTGTGAAAATATTTCTGCTTTCCCTGCTTATTCAAGTGCTGGCGCTGTTGTCACCGCTGTACTTGCAGCTCGTGATAGATCAAGGGATTGGCAAGGGTGACATGGCCTTCGTGCCTCTGCTGGCGCTCTTGTTTTTTCTGGTTATTCTGAGCCGGGCAATGGTGGGCTATTTCCGTGGTTTACTCAGCATTCAATTTTCCAATTTGCTCGGCTTCCAGATGCTGGGAAACACATTCGATCACCTCATGCGCCTGCCACTCGCTTTTTTTGAAAAGCGTGAGATGGGTGACATCGTATCGCGCTTCTCTGCGCTGGAAAACATCAAGCAGTTATTGACGCAGGAGATGATCACGATCGTCGTCGACGGCCTGTTTTCCAGCCTGACTCTGTTGCTGCTGTTTCTTTACAGCCCGCTCCTGGCCATCGTGGCGTTTCTGTTTATGGCGCTATTTGTCATGTTGCGACTGTTGTGCATTCCATTGGAGAAGCAGCGCCGGCAGGAAGCCTTGATTGCAGGAGCGCGGCAGCAGTCGCGATTTATGGAAAGCATCCGCAGCATTATTACCAGCAAAAACTATGCGCTTGAACAGCAACGTGCAAACGACTGGAAGGGAGCCTATGCGGCGCACTTGAATAGCGGCTATCACCTCAGTCATCTGCAATTGTCTCTGGGCACCGTGCAGGCACTGCTGTTGGGCATTGATAATCTGCTCACAGTGTATCTTGGGGCGCTCGCAGTAGGAGCGGGGGAGCTAACGCTGGGGCAGCTGATGAGTTTCATCTTTCTAAAACAGCATTTCACCAGCGCAGTGACGGCGATGCTGCCGAAGCTCACCGAACTCGGGCTTGTGCGTCTGGAATTGGAGCGCATTGCGGACATTACTCTGCACCCGCAGGAATTCGCGGGGCAGGAAGAGTCGCTGCTGCAACGTCCGGTTGCTGGCGCCATTGCGGTAACGGGCCTGTGTTTCCGCTATGCCGACCATGATCCATTGCTGCTTGACCGGGTGCAATTCAGTATCCCTGCAGGAGCCAGCGTTGCCATAGTGGGGCGGTCAGGTTGTGGCAAGTCGACGTTGGTAAAACTGCTGCTCGGCCTGGAACGGGCAGAATCGGGAGAAATCCTGATTGATGGAATTCCACTCGCAGAATTTGGACTTCGTAACTTTCGAAGACACGTTGCAGTGATCATGCACAACGAAGGACTACTCGCTGGTGATCTCGCCTACAACATACGCTTGCAACACAATGCCGATGAGTTGAGCAGGTTGCGCATGGCCTGCGAACGCGCGGGCGTGTGGGAGTTAATCGAGCGGCTGCCGCTGGGCTTCAATACCCAGGTCGGCGAGATGGGCAGCTTCTTTTCAGCAGGGCAGGTGCAGCGACTTCTGCTTGCCCGTGCCTTTTATCGTCAGCCGGATATCCTGATCCTGGACGAAGCCCTGTCCCATCTTGGACAGTCAGCCGCAGAGGAAATGTTCAAGACAATTTGCCAGCTTGGCATCACTGTGTTGCTGGTTACGCATAACCCGGTACTTGCCAATCTTGCAGATGTTTGCATTGAACTGGATTCCACTCAGCAAAGGAGCATGTGATGACTACACGCAAAATGAGCAAAGAACCCCACAGCCCCGACGCTCTGCTGTTGATGCAGGAAGCAAGAGCAGGGGTGCCCGGTTTTTTTGACAGAGCTTGTTATGATTTCTATTTGCGACGGGTGTTTCACAGCCTGGGTTTTTTCCGGGTTGCACTGCATGCTTATGTGCTGCTGCCGGAACGTGTCTGGTTATTGGTAACTGACAGCACGAGTTTTGGTGCAGGCGCATTGACCGCAAGTGTGAACCGCGCCTATGCCGATTATTTCCGTATCCGGTTTTCCCGCCAATACCAGCAATGGCCGCAACAGCCGCGCCAGATACCAGTTTATGGCGAGGCAGCGGTGCTGATCTGTCAGAAATTAATTGAGTATGAACCGGTAGCCAGTGGCAGAGCTGCCAATACTGGGCAGTGGAACTGGTCGAGTTATCGCACCAATGCGTTTGGTGGCAGACGACCTTTCGTTACCCGACATCCCGCGGTGAGAAAATTTCTGGCGCAGGGAAATGATCCAGGTGGTGAGTATCGGTCGTATATAAATTCGGGCTTCGGGAACGGACAGAATCAATTTCTGCGCAATCAGATCACAAGGAAACAGCAGCTAGGCAGGTCCAGTGCACTTTCTCCGGTGTGGATTCAGTCTGTTCCTGCAGCAGATTCTGGGCAACAATTAACCCCGCGGACAATCCTGTAGTCCTGATTTGATGGTCTGCACGACGCTTGCAATCCGCGCGCCTGCCAGTCTGGGCAAACGCGTGGATTTGCGCTCGCTTCGCCAACGGCGAAACTTCCCTGTGTTGCACCGTTAACCGGATAGCAAGAGCTCCCGGGTTGATAATGCTGGGTTGACGGCTGCAAAGAATGCTATTTTGACCGATAAATTGACTATATATGCAGATGTAACGGCTCCTTCCATGACTTTCGAAAAAACCAATCGAAACAAACCATGACAATCGCGGGCCAACATACTCAAAGCTTCCACCCTTTTTTTGATCCGCTCATTGACGGCCGGCAGCTGTCATGGGGAAAGAAAGTCAGCATTGCAGTGGCGCTGGGTGCGGCCTATCTGCTTCTGCAATACTATTCACTGCCCGACAAGATGGACTTCTTCACGCACTACTGCTGGATATTGGGCGCTATCATCAGCACCGCAGTGCTGGCGCTGTATATCTCCGCAGAAATCTTTCGGCGCACTCTGGTGACGATTTACCAACTGGAATCCGGCGCAGCGACTTGCGAAAGCATAATTCACGACTGGCTTTCCAATCGATGCTACCTGATTGCGGGATTCAGCTTCGCCGCCACCAATACCACCGTAGGTCATGTGTTGGGCGTACCGGCAGAATTCTATGCGACGCCATTTGCCCTCGGCTCAATTTATATTGGCATGTTTGCCGCTGGCTTTGCTGCGGGTATGGGAAGTCTGGGGATCATTGCGATTATATTGTTGTATCTGCGCTTCGCGCCGAACCTGCTGCACACGCTGGACCCGCTCAGTCCTGATGGCACTGGCGGTATCAAGAAGCTGGGAGACACGCTCTGGTTTTTTGGCGCACTGAGCGGACTGGTCGGTGTGCTCGTTTCTATCTACATGTTTCGCGTGCAGTGGACAAATATGCACTCCGATATTGTGAAGATGGTGTTCCTGTTTTGGATATCACTGCCTTATCTGTTCGCCGTGTCAATCGTATTGATTCCAGGGCTTGCCGTGCGTCGACACGTAAGCTACTACAAGCGATACAAAGTCAGGCAGCTGAAACGGGAGAAAGCGAAACTGTATTCAGCGTACAAGAAATTCGATGCGATGGAAGATGACGCATTGATCAGTGAAAAGAAGGCGCTGAAGGAAAGATTGATCCGCATTCAGGATGAGCTTGATCGGCTCAAACTGATGCGGAACTCCCATCTCGATCGCTGAAACAGCCAATCGCTGCCAGAACAATAATTACCCGATTACGAGTAATTCTCCAGAGCTGGACAGGCGCAGAACAGATTGCGGTCGCCGTACACATTGTCGATGCGATTTACACTCGGCCAGTATTTGTTGCGAACGGCTTCAGCACCCATTCCCGGGTAGGCGGCCTGCAACTTTGAATAGGGTCTATCCCAGTTCTCATCCAGTATATCTGCCAGTGTATGCGGCGCATTCTTCAGCATATTGTTCTCAGCATCCAATGCCCCGCTCTCAACCAGCGCAATTTCCTGGCGAATCTGGATCATCGCACTAATGAAGCGATCCAGTTCCTGTCTGGATTCACTCTCGGTAGGTTCAATCATCAAGGTGCCGGCGACTGGAAACGACATGGTCGGCGCGTGAAATCCGAAATCCATCAGGCGTTTTGCCACGTCTTCTTCGCTGATACCGGATGCTTGTTTCAGTTGGCGCAAATCGATGATGCACTCGTGTGCAACCATGCCATTGCGACCTGTGTAGAGCACCGGAAAATGGGGAGACAGCTTCGCCGCAATATAATTTGCGTTCAGAATTGCCACCTGGGTCGCGCGCAATAATCCGCTGCCGCCCATCATTGCAATATACATCCAGGAAATGGGCAATATGCCGGAGCTGCCCCAGGGCGCAGCGGAGACTGCAGAATTGTCTGCTTCCGGACCATCCAATTTGATTACGGAGTGATTAGCCAGATAAGGAGCAAGATGTTCTTTCACACCGATTGGCCCCATGCCAGGACCACCGCCACCATGTGGTATGCAGAAAGTCTTGTGCAGATTAACGTGAGACACATCAGCGCCGATTTCTGCCGGCTTGGCGACACCGACCTGAGCATTCAGGTTGGCGCCATCCATATACACCTGGCCACCATTCTCATGCACGATATCGCAGATTTTTTTCACGCCTTCCTCGTACACACCATGTGTCGATGGATAGGTAATCATGAGCGCTGACAGCTGTTCGCGATGCTGGATTGCCTTGCTCTCAAGATCAGCGATATCGATATTTCCCTT
>SXGR01120810.1_pt1 | contig 21539 bp, 18 predicted proteins | sample 3174711 | NCBI WGS metagenome assembly SXGR01 (sample SAMN11356860, study PRJNA531348) | freshwater metagenome | isolation source: freshwater sample F1-60 | place: China: Fuxian Lake, Yuxi | collected 2017-12-25 | reverse complement strand
TCCAAGGCATGAACGCGACCAGTACATTGCGACCCAGCGCGATCTCGCCGCCTTGAGTACACGGACCGTCGGCCAGAACTTGGCCCTTCTTCACGGATTCACCCTTAGAGACCAGAATTTTCTGGTTAATGCAGGTGGCCGCGTTGGACCGCATGAACTTGCGCACCGGATAAATCCAGACGCTGTCTTCGGGGGCATGCTTTAGCTTCTTCTTACCCTCAGGGATCTTGCCATCCTTGGTGATGATAATCTGGCAACCGGTGACGCTGGCAACCTTGCCTGCCTCATCAGCGATGATCACCGCGCGGGAATCTTGGGCCACTCGACCCTCGAGACCCGTGGCCACCAACGGGGCCTCGGTCACCAACAGCGGAACGCCTTGGCGTTGCAGGTGGGAGCCCATCAGCGCGCGGTGCTCGTCGTCGTGCTCCAAGAACGGAATTAATCCGGCAGCCACCGAAACCAACTGCTTCGGGGAGACGTCCATGTAGTCGACGCGATCGGGCTCAACGTCGATGAAGTCGCCCTTGCAACGGCAGGTGACGCGGTCACCGACGAAATTACCCTTGTCATCGAGCAGTGAATTGGCCTGAGCGATGACGAAGCCTTCTTCACGGTCACCGGTCAGGTAATCCAACTGACCCGTCACACGACCCTTCTCGGCCTTGCGGTAAGGTGTTTCAATGAAACCGAAGTCGTTGACCCGGGCGTAGGTCGCCAAGGAGGCGATCAAGCCGATGTTCGGTCCTTCAGGAGTCTCAATCGGACAAATACGGCCGTAATGGGACGGATGGACGTCGCGAACCTCAAATCCAGCACGGTCACGGGAGAGACCCCCGGGCCCGAGAGCAGACAGACGACGCTTGTGCGTCAGCTCGGCCAAAGGATTGATCTGGTCCATGAACTGACTGAGCTGGCTACGACCGAAGAAGTCGCGAACCACTGCTGACAAAGCCTTCGGATTGATGAGCTTCTGAGGCGTCATCGTGTCGAGGCTCTGATCAAACAATGTCATGCGCTCTTTGACCAAGCGCTCGGTACGGGCCAAGCCCACACGGCACTGGTTGGCGAGCAATTCGCCCACGGTCCGGATACGGCGGCTTCCCAAGTGATCGATATCGTCAACGCTTCCCTGCCCCTTCTTCAGGCGCAACAGGTACTTGGTTGCTTCGAGGAGATCACGACCCCGAAGGATGCGGTCTTCGCCATTGTCCTTGAAGTTGAGCTTCTGGTTGATCTTGTAGCGACCTACCCGACCGAGATCATAACGCTTGGCATCAAAGAACAAGCGCTTGATAAGGGCCTTGGCGTTGGCCGCAGTCGGGGGATCTCCCGGCCGGAGACGACGGTAGATGTCCTTGAGAGCTTCTTCGGCGTTCTTGGTCGGATCCTTCTTGAGGCACTTGATGATGATGCCGTCGTCCACCGACGTATCCACCACGCGAATCTTGGAGACTCCCAGGTCAGCGATCTGGCGGACCACCGCTTTGGAGAGCGGCTCAAAGGCACGGGCCACCACAATGCCGCGATCGATGTCCAGAGCGTCCTCCACGAGGACCATGTTCTGGATCTCTTCGATCTTTTCAGCATCCTTCACGGAAACATCCTTGATCGAATAGAACAACTTTAGGATGTCGCCATCGCTACCGAGCTTGTCCGGAGAGGTCTTCGGATCGGAATCAAACTTGGCTTCCGCCAAGGTAAAGAGCGCCCGAAAGAAAGTGGTAGTCAGGAACTTACGACGGCGTTTCTTGCGGTCCAAGTAAACGTAAAGCAGGTCGCTGGTGTCGAACTGTGCCTCATACCAAGATCCACGGTCCGGGATAATCCGGAAGCTGTGGAGGGTCTTGCCATTCGGATGTTGGGTTGTCTCGAAAGCCAGACCCGGCGAACGGTGCAATTGGCTGACGATAACACGTTCGGCACCGTTGATTACAAAGGTGCCTTGGGGGGTCATCAGCGGAATTTCGCCCATGAACACCTTTTCCTCCTTGGTACCTTTTTCTTCCTTCAGCAGGAAGGTGACGTAAAGCGGTGCTCCGAAGGTCAAGCCCTCACGGAGACACTCCAACCAGTCGATCTTCGGCTCCTGAATGTCGTAGGAGTGGAAGTCTAGGACTGTCTTACCGTCATAGCTTTCGATGGGGAAAACTTCGGTGAAGACCGCCTGCAACCCGAGATTCCGGCGTTTGGACGCGGACAGGTTGGACTGAAGGAATTCGCGATACGAGTCGAGCTGGATCTCGATCAGGTTGGGGGGGGAAATGACTTCCTTGATCTTGCCGAAATTAATTCGCTCGGATTGTTTCGTTGCCATTGCGACCTCGTGACTCGGGGATTTCTGCGGCACCTGCCTGGAGATTGTTTTCGCCATAAAATACAATACGACGAGATCCGGTGAAGGCTTTTTCGACTTCTCCGGAACTCGTCTTACTGAAACACTATTTCAAGCCGTACAAAACTGGTGACCTATGCCTTAAGTTGACCAAAAGCGGACCCTGCTAAAACCACCTTGCCAAGATCTTGAAAAATTTAGATCTCTAGCGGAGTGGTGAAGAAAATCGAACCGTGCGCCGGGTTACTTTAGAGTAACACCCGGCGCACGAATTGCAAATTTACTTCAGCTCAACCTTACCACCAGCCTCTTCGATCTTCTTGGCTGCGGCATCGGAATCAGCCTTGTTGGCACCCTCGAGCAACAGCTTGGGAGCGCCTTCGACCAAGGCCTTGGCCTCAGCCAGACCGAGACCGGCCTTGACTTCGCGAACTGCCTTGATCACAGCGATCTTCTTGTCAGCGGGAACCGAAGCGAGCCACACATCGAAGGTGGTCTTGACTTCAGCAACCGGAGCGGCGGCACCGGCCGCAGGAGCGGCGGCAGCAGCTACCGGGGCGGCGGCGGTCACGCCCCACTTGGTCTCGAGAGCCTTCACGAGTTCGGCGGCCTCGAGAACGGTGAGCTTGCTCAGTTCTTCGACGATATTATTGATGTCTGCCATGGTATTTTCTTTTATTTCGTCTCGTCGCCAGAGCGGCCGCTCCGAATTAGTCCACTGCCTGTGGACCGACGATTTACTATTGTTTCGTTGAATTTCGCCCAAGCACGATGCCTGAGACGAAAAAAGTGAAAAGCTGGAGTCGAACGACTAAACCGATTTCTCGGCGTAGGCTCCGATGACGCGGGCCACTTGGGTTCCCGGGGTATTGATCAAAGCCACGAGCTTCTGAGCAGGTGCTTGGAGCAGGCCCAGAATCTTGCTCTGAATCTCGGGGAGCGGGGGCAGATCAGCGATGACACGCACTTCTTCGGCGGAAAGCGGTTTGTTGCCGAGCACACCGAACTTGAGCTTGGGCTTGTCGAACTCGGCCTGGAAGGTCTTGATGACCTTCGCCACGGCGGCGATGTCCTTTTTGCCGGTAACCGCGGCCACCTGACCGGTCAGCATGCCAGACAAGTCAGCCAGACCGGCTTCCTTGGCAGCGATGCTGAAGATGGTGTTTTTCACCACGTGAACCTCACCGCCGGCCTTGATCAGGCGCTTGCGGAGTTCCGTGAATTTCTGGACGGTCAGACCTTTATAGTCGACGACCAAGAAAAACGGCGAGGCGTTGAGGCGGGCCACATATTCCGCCGAGATGAGCTTCTTTTCTGCGCGCATGGTATGTTGCAGTAAGGGAAGTTTAGTTTAGGCGGAGATGAATTCCTTGAGTTCCACGGAGACCGGAGGGCTCATCGTCATCGACAGCGTGACGCTGCGGACGTAAAGACCCTTGACGCTCGACGGACGGGCTCGATACACGGCCTCGACCACGGTGCGGGCATTCTCAGCAATCTGCAGCGCAGTGAAACTGGCCTTGCCCACGGGAACGTGGATGTTGCCGGCTTTGTCCACCTTGAACTCGACACGACCGGCCTTGACCTCACGGACAGCCTTACCGGTGTCGTCGGTTACAGTTCCAGTCTTGGGGTTCGGCATCAGGCCGCGAGGTCCGAGAACCTTACCGAGCTTACGCACTTCGGTCATGGCTTCGGGGGTGGCAACTGCGACATCAAAGTCCGTCCAGCCTTCGACGCACTTCTTGATCATGTCCTCGAATCCGACAAACTCGGCACCCGCTTCGCGAGCTGCATCGGCCGGTGCACCAGGCTTGGTGAACACCAAAACGCGGACAACTTTGCCGGCGCCATGGGGCAGCGGCGTGGTTCCGCGGACCATCTGGTCGGACTGCTTCGGGTCAACCCCAAGGCGGAAGGCCAGATCGATGGTCTCGTTGAACTTGGCTTTCGGGAACTTGGCGAGAACCTCAACGGCGGCGTCGAGGGGGTAGGCCTTGTTGGAGTCCACGAGGGACAGGGCCTTCTTATAGCGTTTGCTAGGCATTTTGGTTGCGGTTCATGCGGACCGAAGTCCTCCCGCGTTGGTTGTTAACCTCAGGGTAAAATCGGTTTCACCTACCGAGGAGAGATCTGTCTATCGGAAAAGACCCACCCCCGTCAAAAGAATTTCCGCGCCAACGTCATCTTTCTTTTCCATGCTGTGTCCATGGAGTGGTTGGCTGGCTCAGGATTGATGTGGATCGAGGGACGTTTTCTGGGGATCGAATGGCATGTCTGGAAGGTGGTGGGATGGGTGGGTAACGCCATCTTTTTCAGCCGTTTTATCGTCCAGTGGTATGCCACTGAGCGCCAACGACGCGTGGTCGTTCCGCAGGCCTTCTGGTGGCTGAGTCTCACAGGATCATTGATTCTGCTCAGCTACGCGCTCCAGAAACGCGACAGTGTCTTCATCGCTGGACAGGCCTTCTCTTGGATCCCTTACCTCCGCAACTTGTGGATTCACCGGAGAAACAAATCGTTCCAGATCACCTGCCCTGCCTGCAGTCGTAATAGCCCTTCGGACTACCGACATTGTCCGGAATGCGGGAAGATGCTTTCCGGGGCCTCGGACAAAGAATCAGTCCTTCCCAAAGGCCATTGAGGGATCACAGAGCGGTGCCAGGGCGGCGACCTCCGCTGCCTCCGGGTATTCGAAGACTTTCCCCTCGAAATTTCGAAGAATGATCTTGGTCGCTGATTTGCGCAAAATGTAGCCCGGATTGACTGGAATCTTGCCGCCGCCGCCGGGCGCATCGATGACATACTGCGGAACGGCATACCCCGTGGTGTGACCCCGCAGAGAATCCATAATTTCCAACCCACGCGACACCGTGGACCTCAGGTGGGAACTCCCTGAAATGAGGTCGCACTGGTAAATGTAATACGGGCGGACCCGGCACATTAGAAGCTTCTGGACCAGCGCCTTCATCACCACGGGTTCGTCGTTGACGTGACGAAGCAATACCGACTGATTGCCCAAGGGGATACCGGCATCGGCCAGTTGGCCCAACGCCGCGCGGACTTCGGTGGTCAGTTCTCCGGGATGGTTGGTGTGGATGCTGACAAAGAGCGGGTGGAACTTCCGGAGCATGGTACACAATGCCGGTGTGATCCGCTGGGGCAGAAAAATGGGAATACGGGTGCCGATCCTCAGAAATTCGACGTGGGGAATCGCGCGCAAACGGCCCAGCAAATACTCGAGTTTTTCGTCGCTGAGGAGCATTGGATCGCCGCCACTGAGCAGCACATCGCGGATCTCGGGATGCTCGGCGATGTAGGCGATTTGGCGGTCGAATTCAGGGTGAAAATCGTAGCCACTGGCGTTGCTCACCAGTCGGGACCGGGTGCAGTAGCGGCAGTAGGCCGCGCACCGGTCGGTCACCAAAAAAAGGACGCGGTCGGGATAGCGATGCACAAGGCCTGGCACCGGCGAGTGATCGTCTTCGCCGACCGGATCCAAGGTTTCCCACGGGGCGGTCGTGGTCTCCTCCAGCCGGGGAATAACCTGACGGCGGATGGGGCACAACTCATCGGAGGCGTCGATCAAGTTGAAGTAATACGGGGTAATGGCCATCGCCAGCTTAGACTCCCCGGCCAAAAGCACTCCGGCTCGCTCCTCTCGAGTCATGCTGGGCAACAAGCGCTCCAACTGGTCAATCCGAGTGACGCGGTTCTTGAGCTGCCACTTCCAATCGTTCCATTCCGCGTCCGGGACCGAGGCCCAACTCCCCTTCCCTGCGGATCGGAACGTTTTCAAGGTGAGCAATTGTTCCTGATCTTCGGATGAATCTTCTTGAGAGGGGAGGGGTGACTCCATGAATGCGGCAAGTTAGGAGGGGACTTCGTAGAGTCAAGGACACGAACGCGGTCCGAGCGTCAGTCGCCCCCCTGCCTGAAGCCGATGAGAGGGCTGCTGAAGGGCCTGGCATCGGGCTTCAAAGTCCGCGGGCGAGGCCGTATTAAACTCAAACAATTCGTAGTGGCACGGGACCACGGCGCCCATACCCGATTGATAGGCCAGTGTGGCAGCCTCATGGCCCCAGAGATTGCCCGCGACCCGGCGCTCGGGAGATCGACCGTTAATGGGCAGAAAGGCGAGATCGATCCGGGCTTCTCTCAAGCAGTCGACCATGCCTGGGAAGAGGACTGTGTCGCCCGAATGATAAAGAGTCCACAAACCCACCCGTATGATGAAACCCAAGCAAGACAAGCGACCCATCGGATCGCAGTCCAACGCCTCATGGGCTGCGGGTACGGCTTGAATTTGAAAGGGTCCAACGCTCGCTCTTTGCATCGATCCAGTTCCCGCGGGCCGACCGGGGGATGGAGCGTCTAGGCCAATGAGCGACTCGTGTGGCAGGCCGGAGCGGGCCGCGGCCAAACTGTGAATGGCCTCGGGGAAAACGAGCCGCAGGCCCGGATTGGAGCGGGCCAACGGGATGAGTGTTTCTGCATCGAGGTGATCGGTGTGAGCGTGAGTGGCCGTGACGAGCCCGACACCCGAAAGTCGGGAGGGATCGACCACTCGTTCGGTCATGCGCACATGGGGCTTGTCGGTGGCGGCGTATTTGCTCGTCAGGGAGTCGGAGAGGTACGGATCGAGCAGTAGTCGATTCTCGCGCCACTGGACCAAAAACCCGCTCTGCCCCAACCACCACACATGCAGCGACTCGGGCGCCGACTCCCTGGCCCGGTCTAGATCGGCCAAAAACACATCGTCCTGCTGGAGAGGAATAATCATGTCAGGGGCTGAAACTGGGGCTGAAAATCGGAAACTAGGTCCATTGATTCAGAGAGTTCGTCGCACCAGCGCCGCACCGGCACACAGCGCCTGCAACTTGCGTCGCGCCGCCCAGCGGGCCGTCTGACTCAGTCCACAATCCGGAGCCAAAACCAATCGGTCTGCCGGGACGTGTTCCAGGCATCGACGCACGCGGGCGGCGATGTCCTCCGGCGTCTCGATGTAGTAGCTCTTCACGTCCACGATGCCCACGGCCACGTCACGATGCCGAGCCACCTGCGCGATCAACTCCAATTCCGAGAACTCCCGACTGGCCATCTCCACGTGCATCTCATCGCAGTGCATGTCGAGAAAGGCTGGAAACAGGGGCGCTATCTGCCGCGGTCCGATGGCTCGGGCCTTGTAGTTGCCGAAGCAGAGGTGCATGCAAACCCGAGTCTTACCGGTGACCGTTTCCACTGTCCGGTTGAAGAGGTCCACGAAACGTCGGACGTCTTCCCGGTAGCCATAGCAACTCATCGAAGGCTCATCGACGCTGATTTCGCAACATCCCGCGGCCACCAACGCCTCCAATTCTTGGCGTACCAAGGGCAGGAGAGCTTCAGTCAGGGCCCAACGGTCCGGGTAGCCCAAATCGGCGTTGGGCAAGAGGCGACCGGACAGCGTGTAGGGACCGGGAATCGAGGCCTTGAGCGTCACCCGACCGGCCGCACCCAGTTCGCGGGCAACGGTCTCTAGACGACGGTATTCCTCGACGGCTCCCAGTCCGCGAGGGGCCTGCAATGGAGCCACTACCGCATGGCGTCCCCGTTGGTCATGAGCAGGCGGGCCCCACCGACGGGGCGAGGCTGACTCCAGATCAATTCCCTGGAGGTAGCCGTAGAAGCTGAGATTGAAGTCCAACCGGCTTTGTTCGCCATCGGTGATGACATCCAATCCCGCAGCCAACTGATCCTTCACAGCACAAGTGACCGCATCGGATTGTAGCTCGAGCCGGTCCTCCGAACCAAAGCGGTCCAGATGTTGCGAGGCATGCTCCAACCAGGCCGGAAACGGATAACTGCCGATGACCGAAGTTCGCAAGGGGCACTGATTCATAAGGTGGGGAAAGACACCGTAAAAAGAAACTCTCGCAACCGAGGCGGCTCAGTCGAAAATCACTGTCCGGTTGCCCGCCAAAAACACCCGGTCTTCAAAGACCAACCGAAGCGCCTGCGCCAAGGCGAATTGCTCGACATCGCGTCCGGCCCGGACGAGATCCGCGGCGGCGTGGGTATGGTCTACGGGAATCACCTGCTGAACCAAAATGGGACCCGCATCCAGGTCATCGGTCACCAGATGGGCCGTGGCCCCAATAACCTTCACCCCGCGCTGGAAGGCCTGATGGTAGGGCTTAGATCCCACAAAGGCCGGGAGAAAGGAATGGTGAATATTAATGATACGCGACGGGTATCGGCGCACAAAATCAGGCGATAACACCCGCATGTATTTGGCCAAGACGAGGAACTCAGGCTGAATTTCGTCGAGGATGCACCGGACGGACGCCTCGTGGGCCATCCGGTCCAACCCGTCGGCAGGAATAGGATGGAAGGGCACCTCAAACTTGCGAACCAGGTCGCCTAAAAGGGCATGGTTGCTGATTACGGCCTCGATCCGGGCATTGATGCCCCCGAATTGATGGCGGATCAGCAAATCGCCCAAGCAGTGGTGTTCGCGGGATACCAACACCACGATCCGCTTGGGCCCGGGCTGCGCCAAGCGGACCTGTGCACCGATGGGCAAACTTGCCTGAGTCTCCGCCACGAGCTGTTGCCCAGTCGGGGAGACCTCAGGACCGTCGAACTCAGTGCGCATGTAGAAGCGCTCCGACGCGGCATCTACGAACTCTTGATTACCAACGACGTTGCAACCATGGCGGAGCAGCACGCCACTGATGGCGTGCACCAAGCCCCGTTGATCGGGGCACTCGACCAGAAGGACCGCCATGGTTGAATGGTTTTAGCTCCGACGACCACGCCCACCTCGGCGATTGCCATTGTCGCTACCACGATCCTCACGTCCGCTGCGCTCGCCACCCTCCGGACGGGGGGCAGGAGCCGGAGCTTGACCGTTCTCGCGCAACCAGAGACGGCGTTCAATGTCGTCCATCCGGTCCCAATTGGCCGGCTTGGGTGCCTCGACGGGAGCGGTCCCTCCGAAGGACTCGGGGGCAGACTCAGCCTGGTGCTGAGGGGCGCGCTGGGGACGCTCCGAAGGTTCCTCCATGCGACGAGGCGCACGGCCGCCCTCGCTGCGTTCGCCACCACGGTCAGGACGTTCACTCCGCTCGCCGGTGCGCCCACGGGTTTCTTCACGCGGCGTACGCTCCTCGCGCTGAGGACGCTCAGCCCGCGGTTCACGGACCTCACGAACTTCGCGGACTTCGCGCGGCACTGCGCTCTCGCGAGGCACGGCGCTCTCACGCGGAGCAACACTCTCACGGGCTCCGCGCGGATCGCGATCGCCACCTCGGCCCCGGCCGCCGTCACGGCCTCCAGAGCGCTCTCCACGGTCATCGCGAGCGCGTTCGGGACCCCGTTCCTGACCCCTATCATCACGCGGACGCTCTTCCGTGCGCTCCGGGCGAGCATCGCGGCGCGGTCGGGCTGCCGGGGCTTCGGCCGGGGCTTCACCGATGTGGGCATACAACTTGGCTAATCGGCGAGCATGCTCGTCGTAGGCCGATTCAAACAACTGGGAGGCCTTCTCATTGCCCACCAGCGCGGGCGCCGTGAGCACCGTCGGAGGCTTTCCAGCCTCGGTAAGCAGCGCAGCAACCTCGACCTTGATAGCATTAATGAGCATGCACCCACCGATGGTGGAACCGGGACCCACGGGGGTTTCGAGACCCGGGACCTCGATCATGGCGTCACCTGCCGGAGCACCGGTGTCGAGAACGACGTCGGCAAAGTCCTGCAACTTGCGGCCATCGCGGCGCTGGCTGCGACTGGCCTCGCTATGGGCCTTGGAGATGATAGCCACCACCTTCACGCCGCGGCGCTTAAACTCCTCGGCCATTTCAATGGGCACCAAGTTGCATCCCGACGAGGAGGCCACCAGAGCGGTATCCTTGGGGGAAAGGTCGTAGTTACGGAGGATGCGGGCGGCCAAGCCGTGGACGTTTTCTAGGAACATAGCCTGCCGCTGTCCATTGGCACCCACCACGAGGTTGTGGAAGCTCAAGGAGAGCTCCACGATGGGATTGAACCCGGGGAACGATCCGTAGCGGGGCCACATTTCCTCAACGAGGATGCGGCTATGGCCGGAACCAAAACAATGCACCATTCGGCCAGCCAGGATGGTCTCGGCAAAGAGGCTCGCAGCCTCTGCGATGGTCTCCTCCTGGGCGACGGCCGTGTCCAGAAGACTGCGGCACTGGTCAAGATAATCAGCGATCACGGAAGGAAGACTATCAGAACCCCCCACCGGAAGTGGATCCCAAAGATTAACCTTCGATCCATTCATCCCGGAGTTGCATCCTGGGCTCCAAAAAAACCAGACTCAGAGGTTCTCCCGATGCCATGACTGTCCCTTTATACCTGGTGCGGTTTTCCGGCTCATTTGCCGTAATACTTCAATTTCTAGTCGGGAGCCTTCAATTGGCCGCCGCCGAACCCGCTGTTCCCTTTCCGGCAGACCACGCCGAACGCTTCACCCGCGGCCTTGAACAGTTCCGAAAAGAAATTCGACCGCTCCTGACCACGCACTGCCTGAAATGCCACGGCGGCGAAAAAACACAAAGCGACTTTAGTCTGGCCAGCCGCGAAGACCTTTTAAAGGGCGGAGCCGAGGGTTTAGCCATTCGTCTGTTTGACGGGCCCGGCAGCAAGCTAGTCCGCCTGGTCTCCCGCACGGACAAGCCTCACATGCCCTCGAAAGGCGAGCCTTTGCCCGAGGCCTCGGTCCAAGCCCTCTCCGAGTGGATTCACAACGGGGCCCCCTATGACGGCCCGCTCATCGCCGGACGCTCCAGCGGAACCCAGTCCGGGTCCGGGTCTGATTCGAAGCCCCTCAAACCCTTCACCGGATGGCCTTACCAAACGCTAGTCCGGGTCACGCCCCCGGAGGTCCCGTCCGCAGGCTCCCACCCGATCGACGCCTTCATTCAGGCCCGCCTGGTGGAGAAAAAACTGTCACTCAATCCCGAGGCCGATCGGCGCACCCAGCTCCGCCGAGCCTCCTTCGATTTGCTCGGCCTGCCCCCTACCCCGGCTGCTCTAGAGGCCTTTGAACTAGATTCTGCCCCGGGAGCGTGGGAACGGGCGATCGACACGCTGCTGGCCCAACCTCAGCACGGCGAACGCTGGGCGCGCCATTGGTTGGATGTGGCCCGATTCGCCGAAAGCTCCGGCTTCGAACACGACTACGACCGACCGGGAGCTCATCACTTCCGGGACTTTGTCATCAAGGCTCTGAATGCCGATATGCCCTACGACCAGTTCGTGCAGTGGCAATTGGCAGGTGACGAGTTCGAGCCAGGGAACCCGCTGGCACTCATGGCCACCGGGTTTCTTGGAGCCGGAGTGTTTCCCACGCAAATCACTGCCAACGAAGTGGAGCGGACCCGCTACGACGCAATGGACGACATGCTGTCCACCACGACCTCCGCCATGCTCGGTATGACCGTGGGGTGTGCCCGGTGCCATGACCACAAGTTCGATCCCATCCCCACCCGAGATTACTACCGTCTGCTGTCTACCTTCACCACGACCGTCCGCAGTCAGCGGCAACTCGACCTGAATCCGGAACAAACCCAACGTCGTTTGGCCGCTTTTGAGGCCGACCACGCCCGAGATCAGGCCGAACTCACTCAGTACGAGCAAACCGTGCTCCCCAATCACTTCGAGACGTGGCTGGGATCCGGGGCAGCACCGAAGGTCGCGGCCGACTGGGAATTTCTGGAGTCTCCCGTCTGGAAATCCCAAAGCGGCGCCAGCTTCAAGGCAATGGCCGACGGGTCCTTCCTGGCCGAGGGCAAGAACGCCGACCGCGATACCTACACCTTCACCGGACAAAGCCCGAGCCCGACGTTGCGATCGCTGCGCTTGGAGGCACTGCCCGATCCGAGCCTACCCCATGGCGGACCCGGCCGCGCCGACAATGGAAACCTAGGGCTGAGCCGCATCCGGGTCTTTGCCCAACCGTTGTCGGGAGGTGAGCGGCAGGAGATTCTTTTGGTGCGACCTCGGGCTACCTTCGAACAAAACACCGGTAACCTGTCCATCGCAGGATCATTGGACAACGACCCGCACACCGGATGGGCGGTCGACCCCAAATTCGGCACCCGACACGCTGCCATCGTGGATTTCGAGTCTCCAATCCGGATAGCCGGAGGCGTCCGCTTGACCGTCGAATTGGAGTTTAAGGTCAATAGCCGTCACCACATCGGACGGCCGCGCATTTCGGTGACCTCAATGGCCGCAGCCCCGTTCGACTCCGAGGGCGTTCCGGCCGGAATCGCCGGCCTGTTGGAGCGACTCAAGACCCCAGGAAGCGGCCCCGCCTCGTTCTCGGCCAGCGAACGGAAGACGCTATTGGATTGGTGGAAGACTTCGGACGCGGGCTGGAGCCAGGCCCACCAAAAGCTCCAAGCCCACGAGAAAAACCGTCCCAAGCCCGAGTTGACGCAAGTCCTCATGTGCGGCGAGGGCTATCCGGCCCTTCGCATGCACACTCAGGGCGGAGACTTCTTGCCGGAGACCCATTTCTTGCATCGGGGCAGCGCCGACCAAAAACGCGGGGTCGCCAGTCCGAGCTTTCTGCAGGTGCTCATGAAGTCGCCCGACTCCGAATCTCACTGGCGCTGGCAGCCACCCACCGGAGCCCCGTATTCAGGCCGACGACGATCGCTGGCCCTCTGGATGACCGACAGCCATGACGGTGCGGGTCACTTGCTAGCCCGGGTGATGGTCAACCGCCTATGGCAGCACCACTTCGGTCAAGGGCTTGTTGCCACACCCAATGATTTTGGAGTCCAGGGTGCCAAGCCCTCGCACCCTGAACTGCTCGATTGGCTGGCGGGCGAACTCATCCGCGGGGGCTGGCGGCTCAAGCCTCTGCATCGGCTAATGATGACCAGCCGCACCTATCGTCAATCCTCGGCGCCCTCCGAAGCGAAGGCTGAGCGGGACCCGAACAACTCACTCCTGTCCCGACACGTTCCAACCCGGCTGGAAGCCGAGGCCATTCGCGACACCCTGCTCTGGATCACGGGCGCCCTCGATGCCACCCCGTTCGGGCCCGGCACTTTGGATGAATCCAGCCGTCGCCGGAGCATTTATTTCACAATCAAACGCAGCCAACTCATTCCGGCCATGCAGGTCTTCGATGCTCCGGAACCTCTAGTTAGCCAGAGCACCCGCCCAGCCACCACCATTGCGCCCCAAGCCCTCTGGCTCATGAATAACCCGAAAGTCCGGGAGTGGGCCACTGGATGGGCCCATCGGTTGGCTGACACCGCTTCCCAGGAACCGTCCCATTGGGTCGCCATCGCCTACCGACGGGCCCTGCAGCGGTCTCCCAGCCCGGTGGAATCGAAGTCCTCCATCGACTTCCTGAAGCTGCAAACCGAACGGTACCGGCAGGCAGGGAGCGCTCGACCTGAACTGCAGTCCGCCACGGATTTGCTGCAAACCCTCATCAGCCTCAACGAGGTCATCTATGTGGACTAACCTCCGCTCCTCCTCTGTGGCGATGCATCCGCCCAAGGCATCGGTCGATCGGTTTCCGAAATCCTGGAATGACGAACCCTATCGGGGGCAGAATGGCTACCTGCCTCACCCCCGACCGCGTGCGGCCTACGCGACCATGATCTCGGACCTAGATGACCCTATAGGCCAAGTGCTGCGGGCCCTGGATTTAGCCGAGCGGACCGACCTTGCAACCGGTCACCCAGAGCTCATCGCTCGCGCCGAGGAGATCCTTCGGGATCAGGTCCATGACAACCCGATCTTTCCTGTTCCCATTCCCGGCCTTCGACCGAAGAACTCCTACGTTCCATGAATCCCCATCCTACTCTGAACGGCCCCCTCTCGCGTCGTGACCTCCTCCGCCGTGCCGGTCACGGGGCCGGCCTTCTGGCCTTGGCCGGATTGCTCGATGAGCAGCGACTCCTAATACCACGAGCGATGGCCGCTCCCTCTGCCGATCCGCTGGCCCCACGCCCCCCGCAACTCAAGACCCGGGCCAAATCGGTCATCTGGCTCTTCATGAACGGCGGCCCGAGCCAGGTGGACACTTGGGACCACAAACCGGAGTTGACACGCCGCCACGGTCAGGAGTTGCCGGGTTTCGACAAGAAGACCGGTTTTTTCACCGAATCAGTAGGGCCCTTGATGAAGTCTCCCTTCGCCTGGGCTCAGCACGGCCAGAGCGGCACCTGGGCCAGTGATCTGTTCCCTCACATGTCCCGACATGTAGACAAGATGGCCTTCCTGCACTCCTGCCACACCGAGTCTAACAACCACAGCCCCGCGCTTTTTATGATCAACACCGGCTCGACGCGCATGGGGTTCCCCTGCGTCGGTTCCTGGATGACTTACGGCCTGGGGAGCGAAAATCGCGACCTGCCGTCCTTTGTCGTGATGAGCGACCCACTGGACCGCGGGTTGCCCAAGGGGCAGGCCAGCAACTGGGGGGCTGGCTTCCTGCCCAGCGTCTATCAAGGCACTTGGCTCCGGCCCAAGGGGGATCCTATCGACAACCTAAACCGAGCGGCCGGCATGAATGCGGAGGCCCAACGCGCCCAATTGGATTTGCTCCGATCCCTCAACCAGCAACACCTAGCCCAGGCGGGATCCCAAAATGAACTGGGGGCACGGATCGAAAGCTTCGAGCTGGCCTACCGCATGCAATCGGCTGCACCGGAGGCCTTCGGCATTGAACGTGAGCCGGAACATCTCAAACGCCTCTACGGCCTCGATCAATCCCACTGCCGTCATTTCGCTGCCCAATGCCTGACGGCCCGCCGTATGGTCGAACGCGGTGTCCGCTTTGTTCAGATCTACTCCGGCGGCATGGAAAACCAACGCAGTTGGGACGGTCACGAAGACATCGGCGGCAATCACCGGGGTTTCGCCCGCGAGACCGATCAACCCATCGCCGGACTCTTGGCCGATCTCGAGCAACGGGGGTTGTTGGACGAGACCCTGGTGATCTGGGGCGGAGAGTTCGGTCGCCTACCTGTCTCCCAAAAGGGCGGCAATCCGGGTCGAGACCACAACCCGCATGCCTTCACTTATTGGCTGGCAGGCGGCGGGGTCCGTGGCGGTGTGCATCACGGCGCCACCGATCCCTTTGGTCACAAGGCCGAAGTTGACAAGGTGAGCGTCAATGACCTCCACGCGACCATCCTACACCTCATGGGGCTAGATCATGAGCGACTGACCTTCTTCAACAACGGGCGCAATTTCCGGCTAACCGATGTGGCTGGCGAGGTCGTCCGTTCGATCGTCGCCTAAAAAACCCGAGATTGGATTTTTGGGGGTTCAAGGACATCATTAAACACCGTGCTGAGAGCGTCGCCACCGTCCTCCTAGGTTATCCGGTGTCGCTGATTCACTCCGCCACAGCTCTGATCTCATCCATGTCCCTGAAACGCACATCCCTCTTCACAGCGCACCAACAACTCGGCGGCAAGCTCATCGAGTTCGGGGGCTGGGAAATGCCCGTCCAGTACACCTCGATTGTCGAGGAACACCATGCGGTCCGCCGCTCGGCTGGAATCTTCGATATCAGCCACATGGGCGAAATCTGGTTCGAAGGGCCCAAGGCATTAGCATTCCTCAACGGGTTGCTGACCAACGACCTGCGAAAACTAACCCTCGGCCTCGGCCAATACACCCACCTGTGTCTCGAGACCGGCGGCACCATCGATGATTTGTACGCCTATCGGGTCGCCGAAGAAACCTACCTGCTCATCATTAACGCCGGCCGAATAGACGCTGACGTGGCATGGCTAGAGACCCGTTGGAATGCCTTCCCGGATCGCGCTGAAGTGCGCATGAACCACGTGTCGGCCACCACGGGTGCCATCGCCATTCAGGGGCCTGGTGTTCCGGAATTCATCGACGCCCTGTTCCCAGGCCATTCGCTCGGCGGTGTCACCGGTGTGTCTGCCTCGGCGTTGGCCAAGAACCAAATCGGGCGGTGGGATCGGGACGGTCAAGCTCTCTGGGTCGCCCGTACCGGCTACACCGGTGAGGACGGATTCGAAGTGGTGGCTCCGAACGCCTTGCTGGAGCCCCTCTGGCAAGCAGCCCTCGCCGCCGGGGCCTCCGTAGGCATCCGCCCCTGTGGCCTCGGAGCCCGAGACACCTTGCGGACGGAAGTCTGCTATCCGCTCTACGGCCACGAACTCAACGAACAAACCTCGCCAGTGGAGGCGGGACTGGGCTTCTTTATCGCCTGGGACAAGGGAGACTTTGTCGGTCGTTCCGCGCTGTTGAAACAAAAGGAAGAGGGGCTTTCCAAGAAGTGTGTTGCCTTCCGGATGACCGAAAAATCAGCTCCGCCTCGTCCGAGCTATCCAGTCGTGGTGGCCGAGGCCGTGGTCGGGACGGTGGTCAGCGGCACCCAAAGTCCCACACTAAACGCGGGCATTGGCATGGCCTATGTTCCGCCCTCTCTGGCCACTCCAGGAACCGCCCTTCAGATCGAGATCCGTGGCAAACGGTTTGCCGCCGAAGTGGTCAAGAAACCCTTCTATCGCAAGGCCTAGCCGCGTCTAAAAACCAATAGGGTCCGCCTCATCGGTATAAGACCGGATGAAGCAGACCCTGTTGAGCAACCCCTGTTGGTATGAAAAAATTTTAGAGGAAACTCAGCGACTAAACCGGCTGTTTAGGCTGTTTGCAAACTCAGTGGGCCACTTGAACATTCGAGGCCAATCCGAAGATATTTAGAATCCGGATGAGGATCCAGGTTAGATCCATCTGATACCAGCGAAGGCCATGCCGGGCCGACTGCGGATGTGCGTGGTGGTTGTTGTGCCACCCCTCACCCAACGAAACGACTGCGACGGCCGCATTGTTTCGGCTCTCATCCCGAGTCTTGAAGGGTTGTGTACCCCAGAGATGGCAAATGGAATTCACGCTCCAGGTTGCGTGATGTCCCATGAATACCCGGGCGAGACCGCCCCAGAGAAATCCAGTGAAGGCCCCCATCCAAGTTTGGGTGATCAAGCCACCCAGAATTCCGGGAAGAACCAGTCCGGTCAGTGCCCACCAAACAAAACCGCGGTGGATCACACGGGCCACCGGATCCTTGGAGAGGTCGGGCAGGCTGCGAACGGTCATCGCATCGGCGCCGCGGAACATCCAACCCATGTGGGAATGCCAGAAGCCGATCATCAGGCCCTTCATGCCCTCGCCATGTTCGTGAGGTGAATGGGGGTCGCCCTTCACATCGCTGTGCTGGTGATGACGGCGGTGCGTGGCCACCCAGAAGAACAACGGTCCTTGGACTGCCATCGATCCGGCGATGCCGAACAACGCGCGAATAAAGGCTGGGCAGGTGAAGCTACGGTGGGTGAAGAGGCGATGGTAACCACCGGTGACACCGAAACCTGCGATCAAATACATGATCACAAAGAGGATGACATCCAACGGGCGAAGGATCTTGTTCCAAGCCAGCACGGCGGCCGTCATGAAACCGATCCAAGGTACGAGGACTGCCACCAAGGTGAAAACCTGGGTACGACGAACGCCCGAACTAGGGGCAGAGGCTGATGGCTGACTGGTCACTTGGGTGGAATTTGCAGATCCTGGAAGTGGAAAACGAGACATTTTAAAATTTTTAACCTGCACCCATTGCAGGTTTCATAACAAACGCTGCAAATGCCTTTTTGTCTACCATCGACCGACAAGACCCATGACCAGACCCTCAAACCGATGCGGCCGTAGGATGGGTCCAGGGACTACGATAAGGCCGCGCCAACAGACGTGTCGCCTCAGGATCCCCGACAATGGTGTGGGTCTTAGGATCCCAGCGCAGGGTTCGCCCACCGAGTTGCTGCGACAAATTAGCTAAGACGCAGGAGGTCGTGGACATGTGCCCCTGCTCGATATCGGCCACCGGCTTAGACCCGCTGCGGCGGCACTCCAGCAAGTTGCGCATGTGTCCGCGAATGGCGGGAGCGCAATGCTTCTCTAAGTCCTTCTCGGTCTGGTCCTCCGGATACTGGTCGAGTTCCATTCCGACATCCTTGTGCACCGAATTACCACCGCCCTGCGGCGTGTAGTCGTAGCCAAAGACACTGGCCTTGAGAGTGCCTTTGTCGCCGTAGAACGTGGCACTCCAAGGGTACTTGGGGTCGCCGCCTTCGCCCCAGGTCCGATGGGTCCAGCGCACTTGCACGTTGCCGTAGTCGAAGGTCGCGGTCTGCGTGTCGGTGATGTTGGCCCGGCTCGCCTTGTCCACCAAGATGCCGCCATTGGAACTCACCGAGTTGGGCCATCCGAGGTCCATCATCCATCGAACCATGTCCAGCATGTGGATGCACATGTCGCCCACGATGCCATTTCCATATTCCGAGAACGCCCGCCATCCGCGCGGATGGACCATTTTGTTGTAAGGCCTCATGGGTGCGGGGCCGGTCCACATCTCATAATCCAACCATTCCGGCGGCGCAGTGTCGGGCGCGGTGGCCAAGGTGTCCCGGGCCCGCATGTGCCAATAACAGCAGATTTCCACATGAGCGATGGTGCCCAGTTTGCCCTCGCGCAAGATGCGATCACGCGCCTCGATGAGGTGGGGGGTGCTGCGCCGCTGGGTGCCTACTTGCACCGTCCGACCGTATTTCCGGGCCGCCGCCAGCATGGCCTGGCTTTCGACGATGTCTACGCCCGTGGGTTTCTGCACATAAATGTCAGCGCCCGCTTTGCAGGCCTCTATCATAGGCAAGGCGTGCCAATGATCCGGAGTCCCGATGAGCACCACATCCAGATCCTTCTCCGCGAGCATCTTCCGGTAATCGCCGTAGGTCCGGGGCTGCTTGCCGGACTTCTGCCGCTGGGCCACCAACGCCGCCGCATCGGCGAGCATGCGGCGATCGACATCGCACAGCGAAACCACGTCCACCGGCGCGACTTGGATCAAGCGCAGCAAGTCCGCCTTGCCGTACCAACCCGTTCCAATCAATCCCACTCGAAGGGCTTTTTCTTGAGCGAAGGTCGTCGGAATAAAGGTGGCGGCCGACAAAGCTGCGCCTGTCTGGAGAAACTTTCGGCGTGTCATGGCTCTTTGCTAGACAATCGAGCCCGCCAACTCAAGCCCGCTCCAGGCCCAATGCTGTCCCGATGTCGGCCGAGCCAGTCCTTGGAGTACTTTGAACCTGTCACTTTATCATCACCCAGAGGCAAGGCTGAGCCGAACCCACACTTTGAACCTGTCACTCTGTTGTGATCGCCGGGCACTGGGGCAACGTCGCTGCCGAGCCCAAAGGCAGCGATCCTGGCCTTGCTCAAACATCGAACCGGTCAATGGAGGGCGCCAACAAACATATCATCCCATCAGGATTGATTGATTTGACTCTTGATTCCATATCCGGACCGCCCATGTTTCACACTCATGATCCGCCACATCCACGAGATCCATCGGGAGAACGCCGGACGGGGCCGTCCCTCGTATTCCATCGAGTTCTTTCCGCCCAAGACCGAGGAAGGTGAGCGGACGTTGTTCGAGAAAACCCTCCCTGCCCTCTTGGCCGCTCGGCCGGATTACTGTTCGGTGACCTACGGTGCCGGCGGGTCCACCCGTGAAAAGACCTTAGGGCTCGTCGAGCGCATCCAGCGCGACTTCGGGTTGACGACGGTGATGCACCTCACTTGCGTCAACGCCGACAAGACCGAACTAGGATCAGTCATTGATGAAGCAAAAGCCCGCGGTGTGCGCAACATCTTGGCGCTGCGCGGAGATCCTCCTGGCGGTTCCGGCGAGTGGGTGCCAACCGAAGGAGGGTTCCGCTATTCCTCGGAACTCGTGGCCTACCTGAAGGAGATCGGCGACCTGAGCATCGGCACGGCCGGATTCCCGGAAGGCCACATCGCTCAGACCGGCGGCAAACACCAGGATTGGCAGCACTTGGCCGACAAAATTCACCAGGGAGCCCATTTCGTGGTGACTCAGTTGTTTTACGACAATGACGACTACTTCGCCATGCGGGACCATCTGACTAAGACGCTGGGCGTAGATGTGCCATTGATTCCCGGCCTCCTGCCCGTCGTGGCGCTCAACCAGACCAAAAAATTCACAGCGCTCTGCGGAGCGCGGTTGCCCGAGCGATTCCTCTCCCGCCTCGAAGCCCTGGGTGACGACGATGCCGCCGTGACCGCATTCGGCATCGAATACTGCACGCAGCAAATCGAAGAACTCATCCGGGGTGGCGCTCCGGGCGTGCACTTCTACACCCTGAACAAAGCTCACTCGACGGTTCAGATTCTCAAGAATCTGGGGCACGCCTGAGCTCATCAACCCGACTGTCCGGACCTTATGATCCGTCTCATTTGCCTGTCCCTCCTGTGGATCCACGTTGGGTTTCTCCGACTGAACGCCGAGTCTGAATGGCGTCCGTGGTTCGAGAAAATTAATACCCGCTTGTGCGATACGCTGAGCGCGCAGCAACGCTCTTACTTGGCGCAACCGCCGGTGCGAGTGACTACTGGCAAGAGCCCGTGGGTGGAATCCAAGGGCCGCCAAGTATTGGTGAGCGACGACGCGCTGGAACTGTGGTCCCGCCTCGCCTTGGCGGTGGGCCGTGACTCCGCTTGCCCGGGCTATCTCGCTGAATTTTTGCGTCGTTGTTCCGATGCGCCAAACGGCATGGCTGCATTGCCCGACCCCGCGGAAATTCCGACCAAGAAGGCCCGCAAGCCGGTGACCGATGACCGGAACCAGCAACTAACGGCCTTCAATCAACTGGCTGCGACCTGGGTGGCCACCGAGCTCGTCCGCACGTTACTCACCCAGCCGGGGGGAGATTCTGCCAACAATGGTTCAGCCCCCGTTGCGAACTCCCTCAGCGATGCACAAGCCCTCGATACACTGCGCGAAGGCACACGATTGGCGGCACGGAGCGGATACACCTCGGAGGCCCTTCAAAGCCTGGTGATCGCCTTGCCCACCGGGGCTCCCACGCCGGAGTGGGCTCGCTCATTCCTGCCCTCCCAAACTCGGGGACCGGCTTTGGCTAAGGAGATTAAGAAGGTCGAACGCAAGTCCCTCGGGCGCTGATCACCGTCAGTCGAATCAGCGTTTTAGGGGTGTCCTGCACTGCCTCTTTCCAGCGGCTCGCCTGAAGAAACTTCGCCTTCATCCTTGCTGTAAAGGCGTCTATCCCGTATTCCTTTGCGCCTCGGGATCGCGGGGTGGAGCAGCCCGGTAGCT
>SXGR01283266.1_pt1 | contig 21543 bp, 17 predicted proteins | sample 3174711 | NCBI WGS metagenome assembly SXGR01 (sample SAMN11356860, study PRJNA531348) | freshwater metagenome | isolation source: freshwater sample F1-60 | place: China: Fuxian Lake, Yuxi | collected 2017-12-25 | reverse complement strand
GCCAGCGGGGCAGCAGCGAGGCGTGAACGTTGATGCAGCCAAGCCGGGGAAGATCGAGTACCGCCTGGGGCAGGATCAGTCCGTAGGCGACCACCAGCATGAGGTCGGCGGCCGCCGCCCTCAAGGGCTCCCGGTCGGCCTCATCACGCAAACGCACGGGCTGGCCCAGAGCGAGTCCCAGCTCGAGCGCGCGTCGTTTGACGGGCGGCGCCACCAGCCGCTGGCCGCGTCCTGCAGGTCGATCAGGCTGACACAAGACGAGGGCGACTTCGTGACTCGCCTGGACCACCGCATCAAGAACCGTTGCGGCAAACGCCGGCGTTCCGGCGAAGATAAGCCTCAGCACAGCCTCCGTGATTCAGGCGTGTGCACGCTAGGCTGCGTCGCGCTCTTGCTTGGCGAGTTTGGCGCGGATGCGGCTTTGCTTGAGGCGTGACAGGTGATGCACGAAGACCCTGCCATTCAGGTGGTCGATTTCATGCTGCAAGCAGACGGCCAGCAGCCCCTCGGCCTCGATTGTGAATGCTTCACCACGCTCGTTAAGTGCGCGAACGGTAATGGCGCCTGGCCGCTCGACATTTTCGAAGACGCCCGGAACCGACAAACACCCTTCTTCGTGCACGGTGAGGTCGCCCCCTGCGCTCAGGATTTCAGGGTTGATAAAGACCTGCAACGCGTCACGCTTCTCGGACAGATCGATCACGATGATGCGCAGGTGCACGTCGATCTGGGTGGCGGCCAACCCGATTCCGGGCGCCTCGTACATGGTCTGCGCCATGTCGCCCACCAGCACGCGAACGGAATCATCGACCCGCTCGACGGGCGCGGCGACCTGCTGCAGGCGAGGGTCGGGGTAGCGAACGATGGTCCGGATTGCCATCTGCGAATGCTACCGCCCGTCCCGGACCATCGCAAGGCGGCGCAGCCGGTTAGCGAGCGCACGAGCAGTGCGGGTCCAGTTGCCGGGCGAGCCCAGCCCTGCGCCGCCTACGTTCGGCCTAGGCGTGCGTGTCGAGCGCCCGCTACGTACGGCCCGTGAACGCGCGCATGCTCAGCCCAACGCCCATCCGGCCCCGAGTGCCACCCAACATGAATCCATGCCTTCCGCCAATCACCCCGCCATTAACCGCGCAACCCACCCTTTTTGTGAACCCCGCGGCCCAGGGCAACGCCCCGCCCTCTTGCGGCGCCTCGGCCTCGCCCTGCCCGCAGCGCTGCCTGCGAAGCCACCTTCACATCGCGCTCACCCCAGGGCTGGGCGCGGGCTCCGCGCGTCGCCTGTGCGAGGGGCTGGGCTGCGCCTGCGCGGTGCTGGCCGCGCCCGATCCTGCGGTGCAGACCCTGTTATCAGCCCGGGTTGCACGCGCCCTGCGTGGCTGCGACACCGAACGGTCCCGGGCCGTTGAGCACGCCATCGAGTGGTCGCAGACACCCGGGCAGCATGTTCTGGTGCGCGCCGACTCGCGGTATCCGGCGGCGCTCGCCTCCTTGCCCGATCCGCCCATGGTGCTTTACGTTCGAGGCACACCGTCCGCGCTTGCCCAGCCCGCGGTGTCAGTGGTCGGAAGTCGCAACGCCAGTCGCGATGGCCTCGAGATCGCACGCACCGTGGCGAGCGTGTTTGCTCAAGCTGGCCTCGCAGTGGTGAGCGGGCTTGCCGCGGGCATCGACAGCGCAGCCCACCGCGGAGCGATCGATGCCGGGGGCCTCACGGTCGGCTTTGTCGGCACCGGCGCCGACCTCATCTACCCCAGAACGCACCGCGCGCTGGCCGAATCTGTCGTCCGACAGGGCGCGCTGATCTCGGAGCTGCCCCTGGGAAGCCCGGCGGCTGCGCACCACTTCCCGCGACGAAACCGGCTGATCGCCGCACACGCGGTCGCGGTGGTAGTGGTGCAAGCGGCGAGGCACTCGGGCTCGCTCATCACCGCCCGTTTCGCAGCCGAGCTGGGCCGCGAGGTGGCCGTATTTCCCGGGTCGGTTCACTCTCCCCTCAGCCACGGCTGCCACCAGCTGATTCGCGAGGGCGCTGCGCTCGTCGAAGACGCTGCTGATATTGCCGTGCTCGTGCGCGGGGCGCTCGATCGGGCTGGCTGGCTTGTGCCGGCAACTCTGCCCCTGGCGGGCAACCCGGCACACCAGCCCGCCATTCCGGTTGCCCACCCTTCGATGCGGCAGCTGCTGGCATGGCTGGGCTGGGCACCAGCGGCACCCGACACACTGGCGCGGGCAGCCGGCTTATCTGCATCGGATACAGCGACGGCGCTGCTTGATCTCGAGCTTGCCGGGCATATCGAACGGCTGATCGATGGTCGCTTCCAGCGGCTCGCCAAACCAGCCGCCGCGCGTCAGCCCGGGGGCCCACTTCCTCAGACCGGTTCGGTCCCCTTGCTTGCTTCGCCTGCTGATCGGCCCGTATGATGGCCGCCCCAGCGCGTGCCCTGCGCTAAAAGAACGCTCATAAAAGAGCAAGAAGGCAACCCTCATGCCACGACATATCAAGGTGACCTGGTCCTCATGAGCAAGGCGCTGATCATCGCGGAAAAGCCGTCGGTCGCCACCGATATCGCGCGGGCACTCGGCGGCTTTGCGCGCCAGGGTGAGTATTTCGAAAGTGATGAGTACGTCCTATCCTCTGCAATCGGCCATCTGGTGGAAATCGGCGCGCCCGAGCAGTTCGAGGTCAAGCGCGGCAAGTGGTCCTTTGCCAACCTGCCGGTCATCCCGCCCCATTTCGACCTGAAACCCATCGACAAAACCGGAGACCGCCTGAAGCTGCTCTCGCGGCTTATTCGCAGAAAGGATGTCTCCGGGCTCATCAACGCCTGCGACGCCGGGCGCGAGGGCGAGCTCATCTTCCGTCTCATCGTTCAACACGCCAAGGCAAAGCAGCCCATCCGCAGGCTCTGGCTGCAGTCGATGACACCGGCCGCGATCCGTGATGCTTTTGCGCACCTTCGTGAAGACACCGACATGCTGCCGCTCGCCGATGCTGCGCGCTGCCGCTCGGAGGCCGACTGGCTAGTTGGCATCAACGGCACCCGCGCCATGACCGCGTTCAATTCGCGCGACGGCGGCTTCTATCTCACCACCGTGGGCCGCGTTCAAACCCCCACGCTCACCATTGTGGTCGAGCGCGAAGAACGAATCCGAAGCTTTGTCTCGCGCGATTATTTGGAGGTGAAGGCCACCTTTGGCGCCCAGGCGGGTGCCTATGAGGGCAAGTGGTTCAATCCGGCCTTCCGCAAAGACGAAACCGACGCCGAAGCCCGCGCGGAACGCCTCTGGAACCAGAGCGCCGCCCAGGTCATCGTCGCCGCCTGCGAGGGCAAAACCGCTTCGGTCACCGACGAATCCCGCCCTGCCACCCAGTTGTCTCCGGCGCTCTTTGACCTCACCTCTCTACAACGTGAAGCCAATTCGCGGTTCGGATTCTCGGCGCGTACCACACTCGCCATCGCGCAGGCGCTCTACGAACGCCACAAAGTGCTGACCTACCCCCGGACCGACTCCCGGGCCCTTCCCGAGGACTACCTTGAGACGGCCCGCCAGACGCTCGACGTACTCACTGAGCAGGCCGCTTATCGGCCCTTCGCCCACCAGATTCTCGAGGCGGGCTGGGTGCGACCCAACCGCCGGGTCTTCGATAACAGCAAGGTAAGTGACCACTTCGCCATCATTCCCACCCTACAGGCCCCGCGCGCGCTCTCAGATGCCGAACAGCGCATCTACGATCTAGTCGCCCGCCGTTTCATGGCGGTGTTTTTCCCGGCCGCCGAATCGCTTGTCACCACCCGGATCAGCCGGGTGGCCGAGCACGCCTTCAAGACTGAGGGCCGGGTGCTGGTCAATCCCGGCTGGCAGGCCATTTACGGCCGTGAAGGCGGCGACGACACCCTGCCGCCGGTGGCAGCAGGTGAGGCGGTCGCGGTCGATGACGTTGCGCTCCTCGCCCTCAGCACGCGCCCTCCCCCGCGCTACAACGAAGCCACGCTCTTGTCGGCCATGGAAGGGGCAGGCAAGCTGATTGATGACGACGATCTGCGCGCGGCCATGGCCGACAAAGGCTTGGGTACGCCCGCCACCCGCGCCTCCATCATTGAGGGGCTGATCGCCGAAAACTACCTCATCCGCGACGGCAAGGAACTCATCCCCACCACCAAAGCGTTCCAGCTGCTCACTTTGCTCCGCGGGCTCGGCGTAGCCGAGCTCACCGCGCCCGAACTCACTGGCGATTGGGAGCACAAGCTCGCCGAGATGGAACGCGGCCGGCTCGGCCGCGAAGCCTTCATGCGCGAAATCGCCGATATGACCCGGCAGATCGTCGCGCGGGCGAAAAACTACCAGGCCGACACCGTGCCCGGAAACTTCACCACGCTAAGTGCCCCCTGCCCCCAGTGCGGCGCAGTGGTTCAGGAAAACTACCGTCGCTACGCCTGCACAGCCTGCGATTTTTCGATCAGCAAGATCCCTGGCGCTCGTCAGCTTGAGGTAACCGAGGCCGAGGCCCTCATCAACGAACGCACCATCGGCCCGCTGCAGGGGTTTCGCAGCAAAATAGGACGGCCGTTTGCAGCCATCCTCAAGCTCACGCCCGATCATCGCCTCGAATTCGATTTTGGCCAGTCCGATCGCGATGACGATGCGCTTGCGGAGGCCATTGACTTCAGTGCGCGTTCGGCGCTTGGGGCCTGCCCGAAGTGCGGCGGCTTGGTCTATGAGCACGGCATGAGCTATATCTGCGAGCGCACGGTGGGGCCGGCTCGTAGCTGCGACTTTCGCTCTGGAAAGATCATTCTTCAGCAGGAAATCGGCGAGGCCCAGATGCATAAGCTCCTTGCCGAGGGGCGCACCGATTTGCTCGATGGCTTCATCTCGGCGCGCACCCGCCGCAAGTTCAAGGCGTTCCTGGTCCGGGAGCCCGAGGGCCGAATCGGCTTCGGATTCGCCCCGCGTCCGGCCAAGCCCGGTGGCGACGCTGCAGCCAAGGCAGCTCCCGCCCCCCGCAGCCCTGGCGCTCGCACGAGCAAGGCAAAACCGGCCACCGCTCGGGCAGCCAGCGCCAAAGCGCGCTCGCGCGCCACCGACTAGCAACGGGAGCGCACAACGGGCGCCCCCACCCAACCTCACACATGCCCCGTGCTCGCGGCGGTTTTTTCACCTGCCCCTGCGCCTCGCGCTATGCTGGTTGGCGTGTTGCCTCTGCGCCCTAAAGACATCCGCACCGACTGGGTGTTCGCCTACGGGTCCCTCATCTGGAACCCGGGGTTTGAGTATTGCCGTGCGGAGATCGCAAGGCTGCATGGCTATCACCGGGCTTTTTGCATCGGCTCCACCCGCTACCGCGGCACCCCCAATCGTCCAGGCGTAGTACTGGGACTGGACCGCGGTGGAGCATGCATCGGCCTCGCTTACCAGTTCTCGACAGCCTCGCGCGAGGCCTCTATCGAAGCGCTGTTCAGGCGGGAAATTCCCAACTGGGTAGAGCGCGTTTACCGTCCATCTGTCGTTCAGATTCGGTTAGCCGATGGCCAGGCGGTCGCCGCACTCGCCTTTATTGCCGAGCGGCAAAGTCGCTGGTATCGACGCCTGCCAGACGCCGAGATCCTGAAAACGTTGCGGGAAGCGCAGGGTCAGCGCGGCCCCAACCGTGATTACGCGATCAATACCTGGCAGGCACTCTTTGATCGGGGAGTGCGCGATCCGAAGCTTGAGCGGTTGGCAAGGCTCGCGGGTGAGACCCCCTGACGTTTCTGCACCGATCGCGAGCGTGGGCGGTCTCGCAAGCGAGCGCCAAGCGTCGCGCAATGCCCCGCCGAGTCCAGCAGGCGTTGGCCGCATGCAAGCGCGGGGGTGTCCGCCGGTTGTGGCGAGCGCATACTCTCGCCTGCCTGCCGGGAGCCGCGCGCCCCTGCGTGCGTCGCCACCGCTTTAGAGCATCACCTCACCACTGATGCAGTCGGTGCAGTCGCCACCCACCCAGACGGTTTCGGCATCTTCCTGCTCGATGTGCACACGGCCGTCGCGGCCGAGTGCCGTCCCCTGCCGGGCGACATAGCACGTCGGTGCTCTGGCCTCGCCAATCAGCCACTGAGCAAGCGCTGCGTTCAGGCTTCCTGTCACCGGATCTTCCCGAAGCGTGCCGCCCGCGGTGAAAAACGCCCGCACCTCGAAGTCGTAATCGGCCCCGCCATCCGCCAGGGCAACCACCCCCACCTTGTCACGCGCCCCGATTACCCCAAGGTAAAGTCCGGCCAGGCAGGCCGGATCGGGGGTGAGCGCGAGCACCAGCTCGGCCGAGCGCAACATCACTGCGCGCCACCGCGGCCCGTTATCGCACCAGGCGTGCACCACAATATCGTCAACCGGCAGCTGAAGTCCCCGCGCAATTTGATCCACCTCGCCGAATGCCAGCGGGCCGCTGCGCAGCCGCGGCGGGGCGGCGAACCACAGCCGGCCGGCTGCGCGACGAATCGGGATCAGCCCGGCCGCGCACTGCTGCACGATCAACTCGCTGCGAGGCTGACCACCCGAGGCCAACCACGCATGGCAAGCACCCAGCGTCGGATGGCCCGCAAAAGCCAGCTCGCGTCCGGGGCTGAAGATTCGGACCCGGTAGTCGGCGTCGGGAGACTCGGGCGGCAGCAGAAACACCGTCTCGGAAAGATTGGTCCAGTCAGCAAAGGCCTGCATCCGTGTGCTGCTCAAGCCCTCGCCATCAAGCACCACCGCCAGGGGGTTACCAGCATAGCGGCGATGGGTGAAAACATCGACCTGTCGAAATGCGCGACCGCGTGACCCGGCCTCGCGGGGTGGGCTCATGGGCTGACCGCCGCCGCGCGCAAGCGCGATCCGGCAGGCACCCCGGCCATCAGAAACTCCATCTGATCGGCCAGGATACGGCGGTTTCGCAGGATGAAAGCCTCGTGCTGGCTTGGTACGTAAGGTACGTAGAGCAGCGGCATCCGGGCCTGCTCGGGCGTACGATCGCCCTTGCGGAGGTTGCAGGGCTTGCAGGCGCTAACCAGGTTGGTCCAGATGTCACGGCCGCCCTTGCTTTGCGGCAACACATGCTCGGCTGTGAGATCAACCAGCCGGAACCGCCCCCCGCAGTAGGCGCAGACATGGCGGTCGCGGGCAAAGAGCATTTCACGCACAACCACCGGCACCCGGTCGCGCGAGGCGCGCACCACCGTCTCGCCACGGAGCGCCACAATCGAGCGCAGGGTCAGTTCGGAGCGACGCCCGCTTGCGCGACTGATTCCGCCTCGAAGAACAAACGCATGGTCGCCGAGGTCCCACGCCACCGCCCCGCGTACGTAGCAGGTTGCCGCCTCCTCGAGGCCGATCCAGCGCCTGGGATAGCCGCCGGCATCAAGCGCCAGGATGGCGGGCGGATCGGTGTATTGCATCGGACCAGAACGCATCTGCATCGGACCCCCAACGATTGACCTCGAATCCCGTTCACAACATGGCGCGGGCTCTTCTGAAACACTCTACACTCGCGCCATGAATCTTCCCATCTCGATTGATGACGTTGAAGCAGCGGCAGCCCGTCTGGCGGGGGTGGCGGTTCGGACACCCGTGCTCACCAGCGAGGCGGCCGACGCCATGGCGGGTGCCCGAGTATTCTTCAAGTGCGAGAACCTACAGCGAATCGGCGCCTTCAAGTTTCGCGGCGCCTTCAATGCGCTCAGCCGGTTTAATGAAGCCGCCCGCCGCACCGGCGTGATTACCTATTCCTCAGGCAACCATGCGCAGGCTATTGCGCTGGCGGCCAGGCTTCTTGATATGCCCGCCCTCATCGTGATGCCGGCCGACGCGCCGTCCATCAAGATTGCAGCCACACGCTCGCATGGCGCAAAAATCGTGTTTTACGACCGCTATACCGAAGACCGTGAGGCACTCGGCAGTCGGCTTGCTGCAGAGCGTCAAATGACGCTGATCCCGCCCTACGACCATTCGGATGTCATGGCTGGTCAGGGCACGGCCGCGCTCGAACTGATCGACGATGTCGGGCCCCTCGATGCGCTATTTGTGTGCGTGGGCGGTGGCGGTCTCATCTCCGGCTGCGCAGTGGCCGCTGCAGCGCGATCACCAGGATGTCGGGTCATCGGGGTCGAGCCGCAGGCCGGTGATGATGTCCGCCAGTCGCTTGCCCGAGGAGAACGCGTTCGAATCGCCGTACCCCAGACGCTCGCCGATGGCGCGCAGACCCAGTCACCGGGCGAACTCACCTTTGCGGTCATGCGTGCGCTGGTGGCCGAGGTGGTCACGGTTGATGATGCCGCGCTGATCGGCACCATGCGCTGGATGGCTGAACAGCTGAAACTTGTCGTCGAACCCACCGGCTGTCTGGCGGCGGCCGCCGCGCTGACGCCCCGGCCGGAACTCGCCGGCCAACGAATCGGAGTCGTTCTGAGCGGAGGTAACGTCGATCTGGCCCGGTTTGCCACGCTGGTGGGCACGCAAAGCTGAGAGGAATCTCAACCGAAGGGGCGAACCCCGATCAGGCTCGCGTGCAGGTAAAAGGCAAATACCCCATAGAGCGCGACGCCGATTACGATCACCGCAAGATCGGCCAACCGAGACGGAGCCACCGTGGCCGGGTCGACCACCCCGACTTTGCCAGCCGCTTCGGTCAGGCGCGCGCGTGTACGCGAATCCCGGCGCCGGGCAGCTCGGAAGGACAGCACTGCCCACACCAGGAAGCTGCCAAACAGCACCAGATCGGCAAGCGTGTGATTGGCGATCAGGTGCCCAAGAGCCCAGAGCTTGACGCCCAACACCATCGGATGCCCGACCCGGGCGCGAAGGGTGTTCCGCGGAACATAAGCCGCGGCAATAAACACAAACGCAACCAGAGAGAGAAGGGCCGCGATATGCCGTCCGCCACCCCACGGGGACCAGAGCGCCACCGGGTCAGCACGGGCCATCCCGTAGCCCTTCACCATGAGCACCAGACCCACAAGCGATGCCAGTGCGACCACTGCCTTGTAAGCGAGCGGCCCCAGGCGGGACACTAGCCCGTCGCGAATGGTCTCGGAAACGAGGCGTACGGCATGTGCGCCGATAAAAAGCACCAGGCCGGCAATGAGAGTCAGCATTGTGTTGGGCCTCCGGAATCAGGGCGCCCGTCGGTCGAGCGCGATCTCCGAGCATACCCCGATACGACCCGGGTGACTCGGGTGGCCTCGGTGGTCACAGCCGAGGCCGGCGGGATACCTGCGCGACCGGGCGATCCGGGACCTTCCCCGTTGATCAGGCGAGCTGCGGCGCCGGATCGGCGGAAGCCCCGCGCAGACGCGAGCTGTCGATGAGCTGTTGGAGCGAGACCGTATCGAGGTAGTCCATTGCCTGCGCGCGCAGCTGCTCCCAGACCTGCCCGCCGGGCGCGGCAAGCGCCGCCTCGCGCTCTGAAGCGCTTTGCGAATCGAGCTGGTCCACGCAATAGACGATATCGCCCACACTGATGTCGCGCGCGGCGCGTGCCAGCACATAGCCGCCGCCGGGCCCGCGAAAACCTTCCACCAGCTCATGACGACGCAGTAGTGCGAACAGATGTTCGAGATGAGAGAGCGAAACGTCGAGCCGCGTCGCGATGTCGGCCAGCCTCGCCGGGTGGGTTGCCCGGTGCGAACCAAGCTCGACCAGCGCAGCCGTGGCGATCCGGGCTTTTGTCGAAACCTTCATGGGAACCTCTTGACAGAAAAGTGGCAATCAAAGTGAGTATACCGATGCGCATAATTTCGGTATATTCGTTTGTTCCGTGTCTATTTATCGGTTTATCCGAATGATTAACTATAAGCACCTGCAATATTTCTGGCGGGTTGCGCGCGCTGGCGGCTTGGCGCGCGCAAGCGACGAAGCCCATGTCACGCCACAAACCATCAGTGAGCAACTGCACGAGCTCGAAGCGTCGCTCGGTGCACAATTGTTCGAACGGCGCGGTCGCCGCCTCGCGCTGACTGAGTCCGGGCAGGTGGCGTTCGACTACGCCGAGCGGATTTTTTCGCTGGGTGCCGAAGCCGAGGCGGTGCTGCGCGGTAGCGCCGGGTCACAGTCGGTTCATTTCCGGGTCGGGGTTGCCGATGTGGTGCCCAAGGCGGTTGCGTACCGGTTGATCGAACCCGCCATGAAGATCGGCAAACCAGTCCATCTGACCGCGCGCGAATGGAAGCTCGACGGATTACTCGCGGAGCTCTCGGTTCACCGCCTCGATATGGTGATTGCCGACACCCCCACGCCACCCGGCACTGGCGTACGTGCGTTCAACCACCGCCTGGGAGAAACCGGGCTCTGCTTTCTTGCCGCGCCTGCCCTTGCCGAGCGTCTGACCGGCGATTTTCCAGCCTGCCTGCATCGGATGCCCATGCTGATGCCCGGGCAGGATACCGCGCTCTTCGGGCGGCTGGGCCGGTGGTTTGAGCGACACCACCTTGCCCCCGAACTGGTTGCTGAATTTGACGACGCAGCACTCATGAAAGCGTTTGGTCGCGCGGGCCTCGGAGTGTTTTCGTCGCCGGCCGCGCTCGCCGGCGAGATCGCCGAGCAATATGCGGTGATTCCAGTGGGGACAACCGACGAGGTGAGACAGGAATTCTTTGCGATCTCGGTTCAGCGACGGGTCACCCACCCCTGTGTGCGCGCTATCTTCGACCACGCGGGCAACTCGTTGCCCGCTATTGCAGTCGAGCTCCCTAGCGCGATGAAAAGCCGGAAAGCTCAGCGAGCGTTGCGTCAATGAGCGCGCGCGCGATGCTGAGCCGCGGCGGTATTCCCGGCAAGGCCTCTGGGTCGAACCACTGCGCATCGGCAAGCTCATTGGGGTCAATCCGGATCTCGCCCCCCGCCCACTCGGCCCGGAACGCGATCATGAGCGAATGAGGAAACGGCCAGCTTTGACTTCCGAAATAGCGGAGGTCGCAGATTTCAATACCCACCTCCTCTCTGACTTCGCGCACGACTGCCTGCTCGATGGTTTCACCCGCCTCAACGAACCCGGCAAGCGCGCTGTACCGACCGCGAGGAAAGTGCAAACCCCGACCCATCAGCATCTGCCGGCCCCGCGTAACCATCACCATCATCGCGGGAGCGATCCTCGGATAGGTGGACATCGCGCACGATGAACAGCGCCTTGCCCGCTCGCCGGGCATGTGCTCGGTCCGCGCACCACAGGCGCCGCAAAACCGATGCGTGCGATCCCACTCGAGAAGCTGAATTGCACGCATCGCAATTGAGAGATCGGTGTCGTTGAGCTCACCGAACCATTGCCTCAGCCCTGCCGCACGCAATCCCGGCGGCAGCGTCAATTCGCCAGCATCCGACGCATCGAGTGATACCGCAACATGATCCCGGCCCTGGTGTCGTCCGATTGAGTGCACACGGACGGCTTCGATGCCCAGCATCCGGTAGTGCCGCCACGGCAGTGCGCGCGGCTCACGCTCGGCAAGCACCAGCGCATCGCCGGTAAATACGTAGGCCAGCGCGTCATCGTGAAGCGAAAGCTCGAGCGAAGGCTCGAAGTCGTCGGGCGATCGGATCAACCGAGAATCTCCCCGTGCTCGCGGGTGGCAAGAAAACGCACCGACGGCCATGCCTCCATTGTCACCTGCAGGTTGTACCGGTTGGGCGCCAGATAAACCGGGTTGGCATCAACATCGTGAGCGAGCCGTGCGGCCTGCTCACGCTCGAACTTTTTGCGTGCTGCATCATCGGGAAACACCAGCCAGCGGGCGACCTGGATATCGCTAAGGTCGTAGACTGCATCGACCTGATATTCGGTGTGCAGCCGATGCGCCACGATCTCGAATTGGAGTGGACCCACTGCGCCGAGTAGCGTGTGGCCCAGTGAATTCTCAAAGACCTGGATCGCGCCCTCCTCGCCCAGCTCCTTGAGTCCTTTGCCAAGTTGCTTTGATTTGAACGGATCGCGTGCACGCGCGACCCGGAACAACTCAGGCGCAAAATACGGGATGCCCAGGAAGGCGAGCTTCTCCCCCTCGGTAAGAGTATCTCCGATCTGAAGCTGACCGTGGTTGTGGAGTCCGATGATGTCGCCCGCGACCGCTTCTTCGCTTGCCACCCGCTCGTTTGCCATGAACGAGAGCGCATGCGCGATCTTGAGTTCACGGCCGGTGCGCTGGTGCACGACCCGGGCGCCCGGTCGATAGCGCCCCGAACAGATTCGAACGAAGGCAATGCGGTCCCGATGCCTGAGGTCCATATTCGCCTGGATTTTGAACACGAAACCCGTGAGCGCTGGTTCGTTGGGGGCAACGCGGCGAGTCGTAGTCGTGCGTGACAACGGTGACGGTGCCCAGTCGATTAGCGCCTGGAGAATTTCCCGCACACCAAAATTGTTGATTGCCGACCCGAACAGCACCGGCGTCTGGCTGGCGGCGAGAAAGCGCGCCACCTCAAACGGTGCGCTTGCCACCCGAACGAGTTCGACGTCATCGCGAAGCGCCTTGATTTCCTCAGGATACAACCGGTCGAGCCGGGGATTGTCAAGACGTGCAATAACTTCTTCATCAACACTAACCCGGTCTTTGCCGGCCGCAAACCTTATGAGCTGATCTCGGCGGAGATCAAACACTCCGCGAAAGCGTTTACCCATCCCAAGCGGCCAGGCAAGCGGCGCACAGTCGATCTTCAACACCGACTCGACCTCCTCGATGAGCGACAGCGGTTCCCGTACCTCTCGATCGAGTTTGTTGATGAACGTGATGATGGGGGTGTTGCGCAGACGGCAGATCTCGAGCAACTTGATAGTTCGCTCTTCTACGCCTTTTGCTGCATCAATCACCATGACGGCGGCGTCGACGGCGGTCAGTACCCGATAGGTGTCTTCGGAGAAATCCTCGTGACCGGGGGTGTCGAGCAGATTGATGGTGTGATGAGCGTATTCAAACTGCATGACCGAGCTGCTCACTGAGATGCCGCGCTGCTTCTCCACCTCCATCCAGTCGGATGTGGCATGGCGAGCACTCTTTCTCCCTTTGACCGTGCCGGCCTGTTGAATGGCACCCCCGAAGAGCAGGAGCTTCTCGGTAAGCGTGGTTTTACCCGCATCAGGGTGAGAGATGATGGCGAACGTGCGGCGCTTATGTACTTCGTCAGCGATCGAAAGACTGCTCATCAGGCGAGCTGCTCATGCATCGATGTTTCGTGCGCCCAGCGCATTCTTCTCAATAAACGCACGCCTGGGCTCAACATCGTCACCCATCAGCGTGCTGAAGATTTGGTCAGCTGCGATGGCATCTTCAATCTGCACCTTGAGGAGACGCCGTACTTGCGAGTCCATAGTGGTTTCCCACAATTGCTCGGCGTTCATTTCACCCAACCCCTTATAGCGCTGACGCGTAACGGACCGGTCGGCCTCGGCGAGTAACCAGCGCATTGCGCCACCAAACGAATCGATCAGCTGTGTACGTTGTCGCTCGCCGTCGCCGCGCCGGATTTGCGAGCCCGGACTGACAAGCCCCGCGAGCGTTCGGGAACACTCGATCAACGTCTGGTAATCGATACTTTGGATAAAGTCGGCGTCGAGGTACGACACCTTGGCATTGCCATGCACCCGTCGCTCGAAAACCAGCGAACGGCGCTCGGTCCGCAGATCGAACCGGGAACTCACCACAGGTAGTTCGAGTGTAGATGCGCCACGTGTGCGCTCCAGCCAGGCGGTGATCGCGACCGCCGACTGCTCAGCCGCGTCGTCCGAGCTCAGATCGATCACACATCCGTCGAGCACCGCACGCAACGCGTACGAGTCGACCACCCGGGACACGCGGTTGATAACCGCTTCGGCAACCATGTAGCGACGGGCGAGCTCACCGAGCGCGTCCGAGGCTATGGGTGCACCATGGACAGGCATAAGTACCGCATTCTCTAATGCCACCTTGAGGAGAATCTGTTCGAGTTCATGGTCATCTTTCACGTAGCGCTCCTCGCGGCCATGCTTGATGCGGTAAAGCGGTGGCTGGGCGATATAGACATGTCCACGTTCAACGAGTTCGGGCATCTGCCGATAAAGGAGGGTGAGCAGCAGCGTTCGGATGTGTGCGCCATCCACATCGGCATCGGTCATGACAATGATGCGGTGATAGCGAAGCTTGGCAACATCGAACTCGGGGCCGATGGAAGTACCAAGCGCGGTGATCAGCGTGACGATCTGCTCTGAAGACACCAGCTTATCGAAGCGCGCCTTTTCAACATTGAGCACCTTGCCACGAAGCGGCAGAATCGCCTGGTATTTACGATCCCGTCCCTGCTTGGCCGATCCTCCGGCGGAGTCGCCTTCTACGATGAAAAGTTCACTCTTGGCGGGATCTTTTTCCTGGCAGTCTGCGAGCTTTCCGGGAAGCCCCACACCGTCGAGCAAACCTTTGCGTCGGGTCATTTCGCGGGCTTTGCGTGCCGCCTCTCGGGCCCGTGCAGCCTCCACAATTTTTCCGCAGATGATTTTCGCGTCTTGCGGACGCTCTTGCAAAAATTCTTCAAGCGCTTTAGCTACTGCCTCTTCCACAGGCGCACGGACTTCCGACGAAACTAGCTTGTCCTTGGTTTGCGAGCTGAACTTCGGTTCGGGAACCTTGACCGAAAGCACGCAGGTGAGTCCTTCCCGCATGTCGTCGCCAGCGGTCTCGACCCTGGCTCTTTTTGCCAGCTCGCTTTCTTCGATGTACTTGTTGATGACCCGCGTCATGGCCGCTCGAAGGCCCGTGAGGTGGGTGCCACCATCTCGTTGTGGGATAGTGTTGGTAAAGCAAAGTACCTGTTCGTTATAGCCGTCGTTCCACTGAATGGCTACCTCGACCCCGATCGAAGCACCTGCGTCGGTATTGCGCGACGACGCCACGTGAAACACATTGGGATGAATCACCGTTTTGGTTCGGTTGATATATTCGACAAAGCCCCGCACACCCCCTGCAAAGGCAAAATCCTCTTCCTTGCCTTGACGTTGATCGACCAGCTTGATCTTTACCCCGTTATTGAGGAAAGACAACTCGCGCAGGCGTTTGGCGATGATCTCGTAGTGGTATTCGACGTGTCCAAAGATCGTGTCATCGGCAAGGAAATGCACCTCGGTTCCACGCAAGTGCGTGTCACCCAGAACCTTGAGCGGTGAAACGGTCATGCCCTGCTCGGTTTCAACAAGCCGGTTCTGGGCAACCCCGCGATGAAATTCCATGAAATACACCTTGCCATCGCGTCGGATGGTGAGGCGCAACCATTTTGAGAGCCCGTTCACACAAGACACCCCGACACCGTGCAAGCCGCCCGAAACCTTGTAGCTGTTCTGGTCGAATTTGCCGCCGGCATGAAGCTCAGTCATGACAATTTCTGCTGCACTTCGCTTCGGCTCATGCTTGTCCTCCCACTTGATACCGGTAGGAATGCCACGACCGTTGTCGGTTACCGAAATCGAGTTGTCGATATGGATGGTGACAACAATTTCGTCACAGTGATCCGCCAGGGCCTCATCGATCGCGTTGTCAACCACTTCGAAGACCAGATGGTGCAGACCGGTACCGTCGGAAGTGTCTCCGATATACATGCCCGGGCGTTTTCTAACCGCTTCCAATCCTTCGAGAATCTGAATAGATGACGAGTCGTACAGTTTGTCTGACATTTCGGTTCTCAGATTCGCATGGGCATGACGACATACTTGAATTGGCTGTTACCGGGAACAGTGATCAGTGCGCTGGTATTGGAATCGCCGAACTCGGCCTGAATTTGCTCGGTTTTCAGGTTGGCAAGCACGTCCTGTAGGTAGCTTACGTTGAAGCCGATTTCGAGGCGTTCGCCCTGGTAGTCGGTTTCGACTTCTTCCTGCGCTTCTTCCTGCTCTGCATTGCTGGCTTGAATCTTCAGCACGCCTGACTCAAGTGTGAGCCGCACGCCGCGAAATTTATCGCTGGTTAGAATCGACGCACGGGAAAGCGACGCAGCCAGCAAGTCGCGCGGCATGAGGATCCGCTTTGAGTGCGCTGATGGAATCACGCGCTGATAATCGGGAAACTTGCCCTCGACGAGCTTGGTCACAAATTCAACATCGCCAAACCGGAGCCGTAACTGGCTGTCTGCGAGATCAACATCAACCGGTTCATCGGTATCGGAAAGCAGTCGCTGCAACTCAAGGATAGATTTCCTTGGAATAATCACCTCCCGGGATGCAAGGCCCGGTGCCTCAATCGCCGCCTCGCAGTAGGCAAGCCGATGCCCGTCGGTTGCCACCACCCGCAGTCGGTCGCGCGAGGTGACCAGCAGGAGCCCGTTCAGGTAATACCGAACATCCTGGACCGCCATCGAAAAGTGAACCATCTGAAAAAGATAGCGGAGTTGTTTTTGCGGCAGGCGAAACGCTGCTGGCCAGTCGTGATCGGTGTTCACGGTGGGAAAGTCTTCCACCGGCATGGTCTGAAGTGTGAAGCGGCTGCGACCGGCTGTCAGCGTAGCCCGCTTGTCATCCACGCGAATCGTGACATCGATATTGTCGGGAAGCGCTTTCAGGATGTCGATCAGTTTGCGTGCCGAGACGGTGGTCGCGACTGTTTCGACTGAGCGAGCGAGTTCAGCTGTGGTACTGATCTGGATCTCCACGTCTGAGGCGAGAAAGGTGACTCGCTCAGCGTCCTTGCGCATCATGACATTGGCAAGAATGGGCAGCGTATGTCGCTTCTCGACAATCCCGGCGACCGTCATGAGAGGCTTGAGGATCGCATCGCGGCTCGCCTGGATGAATGACATGGTTCAGGCTCCTGTTAGATTTGATATCAACGGTGTTGATAATGAATGACTGGCGAACAACTCTGTTGAGAACCGTCGGTTTGCTTCGTTGTTTCAAGGGTTTGCAGCATGTATCGGGTTGCGCTCAATTTGTACCGGGTGCTGGGGACCCGGTGGGACAATTTGTCAGTTGTGCGTAAACCGCAGGGTTGATCACATTCGATCCCATGGCTTGCGGGCTGACTGTCCGAGGGTTACGAGTCGGGTTATTGGCATGTTGTCCACAGGCAAGGCGGGGCATGCGGTTCATCCTCGCAGGGTCTGCTCGAGCACATGGAGGTGGCGGTTCATTTCCTGATCGTGTTTACGTATTTCAGCAATGCGTTTGACCGCGTGCATGACCGTGGTGTGATCGCGACCGCCGAAGGCGTCGCCTATTTCAGGGAAACTTTTCTGGGTGAGTTCCTTTGCGAAGTACATAGCAACCTGCCGTGCGCGGGCGATATGAGCAGGGCGCCGTTTGCTGTACATGTCGGCGACCTTGATCTTGAAGAAGTCGGACACGGTTTTCTGGATCGATTCGATTGAAACGGGTGCCCGGTTGAGCGCGAGAATGTCCTTCAGCGCCTCGCGGGCCAGTTCAGCGCTGATCGGCTTGTCGCGAAAGCGCGCAAAAGCAATGACACGCAGCAGCGCGCCTTCGAGCTCTCGGACGTTTGAGCGCAGGTGCCGGGCAATGAAGAAGGCGACTTCTTCTGGAAGCTGTTCACCCGAGAGCTCGGCCTTCTTCAAAAGAATGGCAACCCGCATTTCGAGCTCGGGTGGTTCGATTTCAACAATCAGGCCCGAGCCGAAGCGGGAGACCAGGCGTTCTTCAATGCCGGAAAGCTCTTTTGGATAGCTGTCACAGGTGAGGATGAGTTGTTTTCTCGCAGAGAGCAGTGCTTCAAACGTGTAAAAGAATTCTTCCTGTGTGCGGTCCTTGCCGCCCAGGAACTGAATGTCATCGACCAGCAGAAGATCCAGTGCCTGGTATTTGGCTTTGAACTCGGCAAGCGATTTGCGCTGGATGCCTCGAACCATCTCGTCGAAATAGTCTTGGGCATGGATGTAACGCACCCGCACCCGGGGTTCGCGCAACCGGAGCGCGTTGCCTGCAGCATGCAACAGGTGAGTTTTTCCTAATCCGACCCCACCATAGAGAAATAGCGGGTTGTACTGGGAACCGGGGTGCTCGACCACCTGAAGTGCGGCGGACCAGGCCATTTGGTTGGCCTTGCCATGAACGAAAGTATCGAAACTGAGGTCGGCGCGTAGTCGAGAGGCGCTTGCTGCATTGCCATTCTCAATGTCGGGTCGATGGGAGAGATGAACGCCTGCAGCGGCGCGCCCCGATGAGCCATTTGGCGTGGAGGTGGGAGCGTCGGAACTGTCGCTAGCGGCAATCGTGCCCGGGGCAGATATTAGCTCGAAGGATACGGTGACCGGACAGCCGAACACCGCAGCGGCAACGGCACCGATACGGGACTCGAACTGAGCGCGGGTCAAATTAAGCTTGAATTGACCCGGCGCGCCAAGACGTAGGCGTTGCGAGTCAGGTTCAAAGCCCAGAAAAACGAGGGGCTTGATCCAGGGTTTGAATTGCTGCGCGGGCAACTCAGATTCAAGCCGTGCCACGCAGTCGAGCCAGCGATCCTGCATTGTGTGTGCCGGCTCCGGACCGGCGCCTATCCTGAATTGCCGAAATTGGCGAACTTTAAATTCTAACCTGACACGCTCGAGGTGCACGATTGGGCGAATTGACAGGGAACCGGGTAATGCGTTGTAATGAAAGGCTTTTCCCAAGAAGTCTCGCTAGAATTTTTTTCACGACGCCCACGCGTGTGGGCGCGCAAGGATAGATGATGAAGCGCACCTTCCAACCCTCAGTGACTCGTCGCAAGCGCACGCATGGATTTCTCGTACGCATGAAAACTCGCGGTGGCCAGGCGGTGATCCGGGCCCGGCGTGCCAAAGGCCGCAAGCGTCTCGGTGTCTAAACAACAGACTGCAGGGATGCTTGACGGGGCGAAGCCAGGCGGCGTAACGGCGAGCGGGGAAGCGTCAGTCAGAAGCGATGCGTTTCAAACCGTGCGGCGCGTGGTGCCTACGCGCCGGGTCAACGCAGGCGGTCTGCTCAAAACGCGCCCGGTAGCCTCCACCGCATGTTTCGGACTCCATAGCCGCCCAACGGACGCACCCGACTCGCCCATCCTCCTCATGTCGGTTCCACGACGCGTGCTCAAACGAGCGGTAGATCGCAATACCGTGAGACGGCTTGCGCGTGAATCGCTTCGGTCGATCCGCCAGCAGGCGTCAGGATGCGCTTTGCTGCTGCGCCTGAAGCGAATACCTGCCGGGTTTGAGGCACTTTCCCAGCAGGCGCGCAAAACAGCGTGGCGGGCCGAGCTTGTGCGCGTATTCAGCCTGGGCGTGGGCTGCGCGTGACAGTCGCCGCACGTCATCTGGGGCGATCGCTGGTCGCGGCCCTCCTGAGCGGGCTGGTGCAGATTTACCGGGTGGCCATCAGTCCATTCATCGGACCGCGTTGCCGTTTCGTGCCCACATGCTCCGATTACGCGCTTGAAGCGCTCTCTACCCATCGGCCCGCGCACGCGCTTTTCCTGATTGCGCGTCGCCTTGCCCGATGTCACCCCTTTGGCGCAAGCGGAATTGACGAGGTCCCTCCGGCGCTTGTCTGCCGGTGTGCGACTCACGCCAGAACCGCTTCGCTATTTCCAAAAGATTCCACCGACACCCGATCATGCCCACCCAGCGTCTGATTCTCTGGATCATCTTTTCCATGTCGCTCCTGTTTCTCTGGGACGCCTGGCAGCGTCATCAGGGTCAGCCCACCCTGTTCGGCCCACAACCGCAGAAGGCCGAACCTGCGTCGGCTTCATTGGGTGGCGGTGCGTTGCCTGCAAACGGAACAGCACCGGCACGGTCAGCAGCCCCTGCAACCGATCCCAGCATCCCGACCGGGCCGGCCCCCGCTGTGGCAGCGGCCGCGCAAATTCCGGGGGTGGCCGAGGCGGCCTCGACGCGTACCGACCCGATCCGGCTCAGCAACGACGTGCTCGCGCTTGATATCGACCCGATGGGAGGCCAGATCCGCCGTGGCGAGTTGCTGAGGCATCGCGACACCATCACCCGTAACAGCAATGTGCTGCTGTTTGATCAGCGCCCGAACAGCACGTACCTCGCGCAAAGCGGCCTCATTGGCGCGCCGGATGGCCAGACCTTTCCTAACCATCGCAGCCCAATGCGGGTTGCTGAGGCGGGGTTGCAGCGCGAGCTGGGAGCAAGCGGCGAGGCGGCGGGCGTGAAGCTGGTCTCCGACAGCGGCGGCATCCGGTTTGAGCGCACCTTGCGACTTGCCCGGGGATCGTACGTGCTTGAGGTGAGCGATCGCATCACCAACACGGGTGGACAAACAGTGTCGCCTGTCCTGTATCTGCAACTCACCCGTGACTCTAATCCGCCGCCCGGGGGATCGGACTTCTACAGCACCTATGTCGGGCCCGTGATCTACACCGACAAGGAGAAGTTCCAAAAAGTGGATTTCGCCGACATTGAAAAAGGTAAGGCAAAGCATCCGACCACCGCCAGCGACGGTTGGCTTGGCATCATCCAGCACTACTTCGTATCGGCCTGGATCCCGTCGGACAAGCTGGCTCGCGAGTACTACACCCGCAAGGTGGACACCAAGCTTTACTCGGTGGGCGCAAAGGTGGGCCTGGGCGAGATTGCCCCCGGAGCCTCCACGGCCGTGTCATCGCGGCTGCTTGCCGGTCCGCAGGACCAGCGCATGCTGGAGGAGATTGCGCCGGGCCTGGAGCTGGCGGTTGACTACGGTTTTCTGACCGTCATTGCCAAACCGATTTTCTGGCTTCTGGAGAAGCTCCACGGGATGATCGGTAACTGGGGCTGGGCGATTGTGCTCCTCACCATTGTGATCAAGACGATCTTCTATCCGCTCCAGGCAGCGAGCTACCGTTCGATGGCGCGAATGAAAGCGGTCACGCCCCGGCTGGTGGCGCTTCGCGAACGATATGGCGAGGATCGTGTGCGGCTGAACCAGGCGATGATGGAGCTCTACAAGACCGAAAAAATCAACCCGCTGGGAGGCTGCCTGCCGATCGTGGTGCAGATCCCGGTATTTATTGCGCTCTATTGGGTGTTGCTGTCATCGGTCGAAATGCGCGATGCGCCCTGGATTGGCTGGATCCAGGATCTGGCTGCGCCCGATACGCTGTTTGGCACCATCCCCGGTCTGGATATGCCCGTTGGCCTGCTGCCTATTCTGATGGCCGTCACGATGTTTATTCAAACCAAGCTCAACCCCACGCCGCCCGATCCCGTGCAGGCCAAGCTCATGATGTTCATGCCCCTGATCTTCTCGGTGATGTTCTTTTTCTTCCCGTCGGGGCTGGTGCTTTACTGGCTAGTGAACAACATCTATTCGATCATTCAGCAGTGGCTGATTACCCGCAGCATCGAAGGCGCAAAGAGGGCCGGCTGAGGCCGTCGGGTCGCGCGGCGCGGGTGAGCAGATGATGGATGTGCGCCCGATTGCTGCCATCGCCACCGCGAGCGGTCGCGGAGCGATCGGCGTGGTGAGAGTATCGGGTGCGGGCGTTGCCACGCTCGCCCGTGCGCTCACTGGACGTGAGCTTTTGCCGCGGGTGGCGACCTATACGCCGTTTCAGGATCGGCTCGGAGAGCCGATCGACCACGGGCTCGCCGTCTATTTCCCGGCGCCCCAGTCCT
>SXGR01233413.1_pt1 | contig 21544 bp, 16 predicted proteins | sample 3174711 | NCBI WGS metagenome assembly SXGR01 (sample SAMN11356860, study PRJNA531348) | freshwater metagenome | isolation source: freshwater sample F1-60 | place: China: Fuxian Lake, Yuxi | collected 2017-12-25 | reverse complement strand
CACATCGACGTCATCGTTCGCCAGATGATGCGATGGGTGAAGGTTGAGGATGTGGGCGAGACCGAGTTCCTGATCGACGAGCAGGTGGAGAAGGTGCGGTTCCAGGAAGAGAACGAGCGTGTGCTCACGCTCGGGCTGCAGCCGGCAAAGGGCCGGCCGCTGCTGCTCGGGATCACGAAGGCGTCGCTCTCGACGGATTCGTTCATCTCGGCTGCATCGTTCCAGGAAACCACGCGCGTCCTCACCGAGGCATCGATCTCAGGCAAGGTGGACTACTTGCGTGGCCTGAAGGAAAACGTGACCATGGGCCGTCTCATTCCGGCCGGCACCGGCTTCGACGTGTATCGTCGAGTGCGCGTCGCCGCGGACGAACCGCCGCCACCGCCGCCGCCGTCACCGGAAGAACTGGAGTTGCAGCGTGAGATGGACGACCTCACGGATGCGGACTACATATTCCGCGACGAAGGGGAGTAGGGCGAACGTCGCGGCTAGAGACGTACGTAGCTCGGCCTGTTCCGCAAGGCCGAGCGAGGGATCGTCAGTGTGGAATCGGGTACTTGAACGGGCGCGGAGGGGACACCTTCCGCGCTCGTTTTATTTTGGATGGCCACAGCAGAAACGGGTCGACGCAGGAGTGATTGCAGGCCGATGAACGATGATACCCTCGCCCGCATTCGTCGTTTGCATCGTTTGCATCGTTTGCATCGCTGGCGGTAATACGGGAGTCATCACATGAACAGACATCACTTCGCGCTGTCGGCCGTACTCGTCATTCTCGTCAACAGCGGCGCTGTCTTCGGACAGGCCAGCCTGTCACTGCGGATCGACGCCATCGTCAACGCGCCCATCGCCGCAGGCAAGGTGGCTGGAGCGTCAGTGGCCGTCGTGAAGGGCGGCAAGACGATCCTCATGAAGGGGTACGGCCTGGCCGACCTCGAACTGGACGTGCCGACGCCGCCGGGAGCCACCTACGAGATCGGGTCTGTGACCAAACAATTCACAGCCGCCGGCATCCTGCTTCTCCAGCAGGACGGCAAGCTCTCGCTCGATGACGAGGTGACCAGATTCCTGCCCGACTATCCCACCCAAGGACATCGGATCACGCTGAGGCGGCTACTCGATCACACCTCGGGCATCAAGAGCTATACCGAGCTCGCCGAGTTTCGGGAATTCCAGCTGCTCGATCGGCCCCGCGGCGACCTCGTGAAGATGTTCAGCGGCCAGCTCTTTGATTTCGTGCCGGGTGAGGAGCAGATCTACAACAACTCCGCATTCTTCCTGCTCGGCCTCGTCATCGAAAAGGCGTCGGGCCTGTCGTATGCGGCGTTCGTTCAGCAGCGTCTGTTTGACCGCGTAGGCATGAAGAACTCTTACTACTGCAGCGAAAAAAAGATCAGGAAGAATCACGCCCACGGCTATGACACCGAGGCCGGAGTGCTCGTGCACAAAAACTTTCTCGATCACGACTGGCCCTTTGCTGCGGGATCGCTCTGCTCGAACACCGCGGACCTCGTGGCGTGGAATCGAGCCCTGCACGGGGGCGCCTTGCTGTCGCCTGCCTCCTACGCGGCCATGACCACGCCGGGCGTTCTCAATGACGGCACGGCGCATCGGTACGGCCTCGGGATCGGCCTGGCGGACATCGGTGGCCGGCGCGCCATCGCACATGGCGGCGGCATCAACGGCTTTCTTTCCGAGTCCCAGTACTTCCCAGGCGACGACCTGGTGATCGTCGTGTTGCTCAACACGGCGGGTCCTGTGGGACCGCGCGGCATCGCCCGGGAGATTGCCGATGCCGTGCTGGGTCTGGCCCCGAATCGATCACGTCCATTCTCCGGCGACGCCAGCGCCTACGCGGGTGTCTATTCTGGACGTGGGCGCGGACGGTCGGCGACGGTGACCATCGCCGCACAAGGTCAGATACTCACGCTCACGCGCGCTGATGCGAGACCGGAGACGCTCGAATATCGAGGCGGTCAGACGTTCGCATTCGGCGATACGCTCGTGACCTTCGAGTCGCGCGACGGCGCGGTGGCGCGCCTGCGGCTCGATTCCGGGAGCAGCCACAACGTCCTCGTGCGCCAGCCGGCGCGGGAGCGTTTCGACCTGATCATCCGCGGCGGCACCGTGGTCGATGGCACGGGAGCCCCGCGCGACCGCGCGGACGTGGCCATCGCAAGCGGGTGGATCGCGCGGGTCGGCGATCTGGGCGATGCCCGTGCGGAGCGCGAGATCGACGCGCGCGGACTGTTCGTCGCGCCGGGGTTCATCAACATCCACAGCCACGCCACACCCGACGGACTGACAACGGCTGCGAACATGCTCACGCAGGGTGTGACCACCGAGATCCTCAACGCAGACGGCTCGGGTCCGCTCGACCTGGGCGCCCAGCTGAAGTCGGCGACCGAGCGTGGCCTGGCGGTCAACGTCGGCGCCAACATCGGATTCAACAGCGTGTGGACTCAGGTGGTCGGCCAGTCCGACCGGCGCCCGACGGCGGCGGACGTGGAGCGCATGCGCGGCCTCGTCGCCGCCGGCCTGACGGCCGGGGCCTGGGGCGTGTCCGCCGGCCTCGACTACAAGCCCGCCTACTACGCGCAGACCGAGGACGTCGTCAGGGTCCTCGACGTCGCGCGATCGTCGAGAACGTACTTCGCCAACCACGACAGGGTGACGCCGGAATCGGGCTTCAGTTCGCTGGCCGGCATGGCCGAGACCATCGACATCGGCGCGCGGACCGGCATCACGCCCCTCATCACCCACATGAAAGTGCAGGGGCACGAGCAGGGACGTGCCGGCGTCATCACCGGTCAGATGCGACTGGCCACCGATCGAGGCGTCTACACCGCGGCGGATGTCTATCCGTATTTGGCGGGTCAGACCGGTCTGGTCGCGTTCACCATCCCGGCATGGGCGCAAGACGGCGGCCGCAACGCCATGCTGGAGCGCTTCCTGGATCCCACGCTTCGCGCGCGCATCGTGCAGGAAGCCGAAGTCGCGATGGACAAACGCTTTGGTGGGCCGGCCAACGTCTATCTGCCGGACAGGCGCCAGACTCTGGAGGCGGTGATGCGCGAGATGCAGGTGCCGGCGGGCGAGGCCGTGGTGCGATTGCTCGAACGCGGGAGCCCAGGAATCATCGCCTACTTCGGCATCGAGGCGGACCTGGTCGCGATCCTCCAGCATCCGACCTCGTCGGTGTCGTGCGACTGCGGAGCGGTCGTTCGCGATGCCGCACATCCGCGCTACTACGGCACGTTCCAGCGCGTGCTCGGCCGCTACGTGCGGGAGCAGCAGGCACTGACGTGGGAAGACGCGGTGCGCAAGATGACGGGCCTGCCGGCGGCGACTATCGGTATGGTCGATCGCGGTCTGCTTGGCGTCGGAATGGCGGCCGACGTGGTGGTCTTCGACCCGGCGACCGTTATCGACCGTGCGACCTTCGACACGCCGATGCTGCCCTCCGAAGGCATCCGCTACGTGGTGGTCAACGGACGACTTGCCCTGGCCGACGGCGCAATCACCGACGAGCGCGCCGGTATCGCTCTGCGTCGCACGCCACACATGCCCGCCCGACCGATGAACGCGGGCGAGCGCCGGACTGGACTCCGCTCGATATCAGGTCCCGACGCCATCGCCGTCGATGTGACGCAGGCCGCCGGTGCTCGTCAAGCAGTCGGGGCATTCCGACTGTCGCAGGCCGCATCCGGCGTCGCGCTGGAGATGACCGAGTTCGGGATGCTGCAGACCGCACGGAACTGGGCCAGCTTCACCGGCCTGGGCCGCCTGCGCCCGGGAGCACCCGAGGCATCGGTGACCGTGATCCTCGACGGCGACAATGTCGTGGTGGTGTCGGGTGAGTTCAGACTGACCACCACGCTACCCGGCGGGCGATAGTCGAGGCGCAGTCGCTTAATCGGGATACTCGGAGTCGCCATCTGTGGGTCCGACCTGCTGAGGAAACGCGAGGCACGTGGCGGCAGGCGCACACCGCGCTGAGCTTGAAGGCCGCGCACCTACTTGCCGATGTTGAATCGCCGTGCGTCCATCTTCGGGTTGATTGTGGACCTGGCAAGGCGTGTCTCTGCGGTCATCTGGCCGTTGGCGAACTCCTGAAGGTGGTGCGGCCCGTGCGGGGGGGGGGCGATGAGGCTCCCACTTGCTGACGGTGTCTGCACCGCGTCAAGCGCCGCATCACCTCCGAGAGCCGTTCGCATGTCGGCAAGTACGGCCGCCGGGTCCCGCGTCTGGGCACCGCCGGTCGCGGCGAGCAGTGCCACCAGGCCCACGCAGAAGAGCAATCGTGACATCGCACCCGAGTGCGTACGGAAGTTGACTACAGATTGGCTACGATCGGCATGCCAGACGAACTGGCCTGCCGAGTTAGTATGAGCCGGGCTGGGAGGCGTCAATGAAACAGGGACTGATCGGACTCTTACTGGGCGTCACGATGTTGGGCCTCGTCGTGGCAGCTGGAAGCGCTCCGCCCGCACAGACCAACCCGCATCGCCTGGTCTATCAGGGCACCCAGGGCCCTGGCGCCGGCAAGCATATTGTCCTTATCGCCGGGGACCACGAGTACCGGTCCGAGGAGATCCTGCCGGCGCTTGGGCGCCTGTTGGCCAGCCGATTCGGTTTCACGTGCACCATTCTTTTCACCCTGGACGCGCAGGGCTTCATCGAGCCGGGCAGTTCCCGGATGGACGGGTTGGAGGCGTTACGCACGGCCGACCTGATGGTGGTGGGCCTCCGCTTTCAAGATTTCCTCACCAATCAGATGCAGCACATCGTGGACTATCTCGATCGGGCAGGGCCGGTCGTGGGCATCCGGACGTCGACGCACGCATTTCAGATCAAAGACGGGCCGTACGCCAAATACACGTGGAATCACGCCGGGCAGGATTATCTCGGCGGGTTCGGACGCCAGGTGCTGGGCGAAACATGGGTGGGACATTACGGCACGAACCACAAGCAGAGTTCGCTGGTCGTGCCCGTCGAGGCCCACGCTGGACATCCGGTACTTCGCGGTGTGCGCGATGTGCACGTGCAGTCCGGCGGATACAGGGCCGATCCCATTCCGGGGTCGCTAATCCTGGCGCGAGGGGTCGTGCTGAACGGCATGCAGATGGACGCGCCGCCCGATCCCGCCAAGGAGCAGCTCCCGGTGGCATGGACGCGCGCGTACGCCGCCCCGAACGGAGCGCAGGCCCGTGTCTTCACCACGACGCACGGCGCGTCTGAAGATTTCGTCAATGAGGGATTCCGCCGCATGCTGGTGAACGCGGTGCTCTGGGCGGTCGGAGTCGAGACGGCGATCACCGCCAATCTGGACGTGTCCATCGCCGGCCCGTATCATCCGGTGACATTCAGCTTTGATGGATACCGGCGCCAGGTGCGGCCGGCCGACATGTCGGGATGGGACTCGCCAATCATGGATCCCGGCAAGCCGATAAAAGCGACGCCGGCGGAAGGACAAATTCGATGAGAGATCGATTCGCGCTTCTTGGCCTGCTCGGCACATTCGTGCTGTCGCTGACGTCAGCGGGCTGCGGTTCCTCTGAGACGTTGAAGGCCGGCGACCACGTGGTCGTCATCGGGAGTGGCCTGGCCGACCGCATGCAACACGGCGGCTGGCTTGAAAGTTATCTCCAGGCCGAACTGCCCAAACACGCGCTTGTGTTCCGCGATCAGGGCTTCAGCGGTGACCGGATTGATAAGCGCCCGCGCGAAAAGGGGTTCCCCAGCGCTGACGAGTACCTGACGACGTCAAAAGCCGACGTCATTCTTGCCATGTTCGGCTACAACGAGTCGTTCGACGCTGACCCGGCGGCGTTCGGAGCCGCCCTCGAAGCCTGGATCACACACTCGCGAATCCAGAACTACTCCGGCAAGGGCGCCCCCCGCCTCGTTTTGGTCTCGCCCATTGCGCACGAAGACCTGAAGGATGCGAACCTGCCGGACGGCCGCGAGCAAAACCTTCGGCTGGCCGCCTATGCGGAACAGATGGAAGCGGTCGCACAAAAACACGACGTCGCGTACATCAACCTGTTCAGCGCATCGCGCCAGCTCTATGAGACGACCGCCGCGGCTCTGACGATCAACGGCGTGCACCTCAACAATGAGGGCAACCGCGAGATCGCGAAGGTCATCGCAACTGCGTTGTTGGGCCGGACGCCGACCGTCACCGACGATCGGCTCGGGATGGTCCAGCGCGCCGTGCTCGACAAGAATTTTCACTGGTTCAATCGGTATCGGGCCACGGACGGCAACGATGTCTGGGGCTCACGCGCCAGTCTCGCGTTCACTGCTGGCCAGACCAACCGCGACGTCCTGCAGCACGAACTCGTCCAGCTCGACGTCATGACCGCCAACCGCGACGCGGTCATCTGGGCAGCGGCTCAGGGCCGCACCGTCGAGCCCGACGACTCGACGGTGCCGCCGCCGGTCAAGGTGGTGAGCAACCTGGACGTCCCGCAACAGCAGGGCGGCGTCAGCAAGACCGGCACGCTGACCTATTTGAGCGGCCCGGACACCATCAAGCAGATGACGCTCGAACGGGGCCTCCGGGCGAATCTGTTCGCCTCGGAAGAACGGTTTCCCGAACTGGTCAACCCGGTGCAAATGAGCGTCGATACCAAGGGGCGCCTCTGGGCCGCCACCTGGGGAACCTACCCGAAGTGGACTCCCATGAAGCCCATGAACGACCGGTTACTGATCTTCCCGGACGACAATCGGGACGGCATCGCCGACAGGGCCATTACGTTTGCCTACGTGCATAACCCGACCGGATTCGAGTTCTGGAACGGCGGCGTGATCGTCGCGTCAGTGCCGAACCTGCTCTTTCTGAAAGACACCGATGGCGACGACGTGGCGGACGTGCGGATTGTGATTCTCGGCGCCCTGGATTCGGCCGACACACACCATTCACCGAACAGCTTCGTCTACGGTCCGGATGGCTTTCTCTACTATCAGCGCGGCGTCTTTAACCTTTCAAATGTCGAGACCCCGTGGGTGACCAACCAGCAGTCGGATCGGTCGGGCATGTATCGATTCAACCCCCGCACGTTCGAGTTCAGTTTTCACGCTCCCAATTCACCCAACGCGCACGGCGCCAGCTTTGACTACTGGGGCAACCAGTTCGCCACTGATGCCACGGGCGGCGCGGCCTATCAAGTGAAGCCCACTGGCGACGGCGGCTTTGCCATGCGCAAGTTGCTGCAACACACCGTTCGGCCGGTGCCGGCCAGCGGCATCCTCTCGAGCGCGCACTTTCCCAAGAAGTACCAGGGCAATTTCCTGATCCTCAACGTGATCGCCTTCCTGGGGATCAAGCAGTACACCCTGTCGTTCGATACCGCCACCGGCGATGTCCGCGGGACGGAGACGGCGGACCTGCTGGTGTCACGAGACCCGAACTTCCGCCCGGTCGATCTGGAAGTGGGCGACGACGGCGCGTTGTATATCGCCGATTGGTCCAACGCAATCATTGGACATATGCAACACAACGTCAGGGATCCCGCCCGCGATAGCGCTCACGGCCGCATCTACCGGATCACGGTGCCGGGCCGCCCACTGCAGGATCACGTCGCCCTCGATGACCAGCCCATTCCGAAGCTACTCGAGGCGCTTGAACACCCGGTCGACGGCGTCCGCTACCGCGCCCGAATTGAGCTGTCCGAGCGCGACAGCACCGAGGTCATTGCTGCCACAGAGCGATGGTTGCAGAAGTTCGATGCCAACCGTGTCGAACATGCTCACCACATCCAGGAAGGCCTGTGGATTCACCAGCAGCACAACGTGCTCAATCGCGAACTGCTGAAGCTGCAGCTGACCTCGCCGTCACCGCACGCGCGGGTCGCGGCCAAACGGGTGGAACACCTCTGGGCCCACAATGCGGCGAAGCCGTTTGAGGTCACCGCGGCGCGCAAGCCAGACGTCGGTGAGCGTGTCATGCCTGATGCCGACGCGGTCGTGATTCGCACGGTAGTCGACCAGATGAAGTTCGATGTCAGTTCGTTTCGGGTCAAAGCCGGCCAGCCCGTCAAGATCTGGTTCGAGAACCCAGACTACTCCCCGCACAACCTGGTGATTGGCCAGCCGAACTCCGCCGATGCGATCGCCGCGGCGTCGCAGGCGTTGGGACCGATGGGCTTCGCGGTCGGGTTCCTGCCCGACTACGACAAGATCATCGTCGCTACCAGGATGCTCAATCACCGCGAGTTCCAGAAGATCGAGTTCACCGCGCCGTCGGCACCCGGCGACTACGATTTTCTGTGCACGTTCCCCATGCATGGGATGACGATGCGTGGGGTCATGCGGGTCGGGCGCTAAATCGCTTTCGGGTCGGGTCGTTCATCCACGACGCCAACATTCTCCCGCTCTTTTATTTTTGCGGGGCTGTGGCAGATTCTGCGTCAAGGTCGCCGGGCGCCTGGCGTTACTTGCGCTCCGTCGCTTTCTGCTTCTCCACCATCGCCGCGACGTCGGCGAGCAACCGCTTCGCATCGTAGACGATGCCGTCCTTGATGGTGTACTTCACGCCGCCCACGCGCTCGGCGCGGCCCGTCTGGTCGTTGAGCCGGACCGCTCCGGTGCCGTAGAGCACCTTTAGGTTCTGCAGCGGGTTCTGGTCGACGATCACCATGTCGGCTAGCATGCCGGCGCGGACGATCCCGAACTGCAGCGGGAGGCCCTTCGGTTCATGCAGCGCCTCGGCGCCATGCATCGTCGCACCGCGAATGACCTCGAGCGGATGGAACCCCGCCTCATTCAGGAGCTCCAGTTCGTGAATGTAGCCGAAGCCCCACGTGTTGTACGTGTAGGCCGCGTCGTCGCTTGCGGTGACACGGCCGCCCATCTTCTTGTAGTCGTTCACGAGCCGGAACCAGACCTGATAAAAATTGCGCCACGCGATCTCGTCCGCGGTCGTCCAGTCGAAGTAATACGCGCCGTGGTTCACCCGGCTCGGGGCGTAGAAGTCCATCAGCGACGGGAGCGTGTACTTCGCGTGCCAATCGGCGTTTCTCATCCGCATCACGTCGCGCGTGGCGGCATAGGCGGTCAGTGTCGGGTCGAAAATCGTCCCAAGTGTCACGTGCTCCTGCAGGTACGCCGTCCACTCCTGGCTGCCGGGTGGGTGGATCTTGTCCCACAGACGCGCGACCTGGCTAAACCGATACTGCTCGTCGTTGTAGTTCATCTCGGCGGGCCAGGGCTGGACCTCGTAGTCCCGAAGCAGCGGCTCGAAGTGGCCGTAGAAGTGCGTGACCGCGCCCAGCCCGAGTCTGGCGGCGGTGAGCGCGTTCATCTGCGCGACACCTCGCTGTTCCAGATGCGCCGTGGAACCGAGGCCATGTTTTTTCGCTTCGTCGAGCAGTGCCGCCATGATCGCGGGCGGATGCGCCACGAGCTTCATGCCGTCCACGCCGTTGGCGGCGCACCACCGGACCCAGGCGCGCGCCTTCTCGGGCGAGTCAACCGGCCCTTCGGTCCAGCCGCTGCCAGGCCGCTGGTAGTTGAAGAGCCGGGGCGCGACGATGGCGTTGGAGGCGCTGCGCGCTTTCTCCCGCAGGGTGAACGGCTGCGGCGCCAGTTCCACGCCGCGGCCGGCCGTGATGCCGTGCGCGAGCCACAACTTGTAGGTGTATTCCGCTTCCGGCGCCTTGACCGGGTCGCCCAGGTGCATGTGCAGGTTGACGAAGCCGGGCATCAAATACATGCCGGCGGCCTCGAGCACCTCGCCGGCGGGGGGCTGCTGGGCCGGCGCCTGGACGCCTGGCGTACCGGCGCTCGTAATTCTCGCAATGCGGTTGTTCTCGACAACGACGTTCATGGGCCCGAAGGGTGGCGCACCGGTGCCGTCGATGACCATCACGTTGCGGATGGTCAGCGTCGGGAAGGGCCCGCGTCCCTCGGTCGGTCGGCGGTCGGGCGCGGCCACCATGCCACCCTGTCTGGCGTCGAGCACCAGGCCGGCCGACAGCGTCAGGCAAACGGAGGCAAGCAGGAGCAATCTCTTGATGGTCATATGCGAGACATTCTACGCCTAAGGTGCTGGGCCCCGACGCGAAACTGGCCGCGGGCTCACTTTCGACCGAGCCGCTGAGCGCGAATGGCGCGGAACTCGGTGCCGGGTCGCCACTCGGGATAGGCGGTGGCTTCGGAGACCGCGAGCCCTATGCGGAACAACAACACCGCGTCTTCAACGGCCCCACGCAGGTCCCAGTCCGCACGCACGTCGTCGTTCGGCTTGTGGTACGCGGTGGTGGTGTATTCGTCGCGCTTGCGCTGCCCGTAATCCGCCGGTTGATCCAAATACTCGGCGCCCGGATGCAGGAAGTGAAGCGACGGCACGCCTTGCTTTGCGAGTTCGAAATGGTCGGAGCGATAGAAGTAGCCTTTCTCAGGCTCCGGATCCGGACGCACGACCCGGCCCTGCTTCGCCGCTTCCGCATCGAGAATCTCATCCAGCGTCGTCAGGCTCTTGCCGATCGACACGATGGCATGGGTGCGCCCCCAGAAATTCATGATGTCCATGTTGATGTCGGCGAGCGTCTTCTCGAGTGGCCACAATGGCTGCTGCGCATAGTATTTGGCGCCGAGCATCGTGGCTTCTTCTGCCGTCGGCGATAGGAACAGAAGGGATCGCTTGGGACGGACCGGCATTCGCGCGAACGCCTCGGCCATGGTCAGCATGACGGCCATTCCAGACCCGTTGTCGAGCGCGCCATTCATGATCTGGTCGCCCTTTGCCGCTGGGTTGATGCCGAATGAATCCCAATGCGCCGTGTACATCACGTACTCGTTCTTCAGCACGGGATCACTGCCTTCGAGCTTTGCGATCACATTCCGAGACGCGATGATCCGCAGGGTATTCTTCACGGTGAAACTAGCCGTGGCGCTGAGCGGCACCGGAGAAAACGTACGAGTGGCGGCTTGCCCCTTGAGGCGATCGTAGTCGAGCCCCGCGTCAGCAAAGAGCTTCTTCGCTCGATCGAGTGTCATCCAGGCATCGACCGGCGCATGCCGCGTGGACTCGCCTGGCGCATCGATCCCGAGATTCTCGCGCGTGTAGTTGCTTTGCACGACGTCCCACGGATAGCCGGCCGGGCCGGTTTCGTGGACAAGGATCGCCGCCGCAGCGCCCCGGGCAGCGGCAATCTCGTACTTGTAGGTCCAGCGACCGTAGAACGTCATGGCGGCGCCGCCGAACGTGCCTGGATCGAGTGATTGAGAATTCGTCGGATCCGGCACGGGCGGATCGCCGACCAGCATCACGAGTGTCTTGCCGCGCACGTCCACGTTCTTGAAGTCGTCCCACCCGAGCTCGGGTGCTACGACGCCGTACCCCACAAACACGACGTCGGAGTCCTGTACCGCAACATCCGCGAGCCCCTGCCGCGACACGGCAATCAGGTCCGAGGGAATCTGCAGCGGCTGACGTGTGCCTTTCACGTTGAAGCTGGCCGTGGCCGCACCGTGGAAGCCGATGAGCGGCACGCGCTGGACATAGGTTCCGTCGGGATTTCCCGGCTGCAGACCCATGCGTGCGAACTCGTCTGCAAGATATGCCACGGCACGTTCTTCACCCAGCGTTCCTGGCGCCCGCCCTTCCATCTGATCGGCGGCTAGTGCCGACACATGCGCGAGAATGCGGTCGGATGTGATTGCGGCCAACGGATTCGGCGGCGCCAAGGCAGCCGGCGCTAGACTGATCGCGTCCACGGCGCGTGTTTGGCCCGCGGCGTTCGCTGGCTCTCCTGGAGTCTGCGGCAGGCGCGCCCCTGCTGCGATGGCGACAGTGCTAAGACCGATCAGCCACATGGCCGTGCGCACGGGCGTGAGCCTCCCTATCCACGCTGACATCAGGGACTTACCCTCGCGAAAGTCGAATCCCGGTCAAGCTCAGGACGGCCCCGACGACGGCGCCGATTCCGGATAACCAGACCGGTACGTCGAGCGGGCCGATGGTGAAGTTCCATCCCTGAACCGCGCGCACGAGGTGCAGTGCCGCCACCGCGCCGAAAATGAACGCCGAGAACCCGCAGTAGTGCTTCATGAGAGTCTCCTTGTGACGATTCTAGTAGAATCCGCGCACATGCACGCGGTCAACGTCGTCGACCTGCGCCTGGTAGCGAAGAGGCGCCTTCCTCTGGTGGTGCACTGCTCGGCGTCATCCGGATGATTCACATCACCGAGAAACGTGCTTCCACGAACAGGGTCACTACACTTCCGGCGACAAGGGCGCGCCGATGTTCAAGACCAAGTCCGGCAATGTCGGCGTGGCGACCTGCTACGATCGCTCCTTTCAGGAGTACATGCGAGCTCTTGCCGTCGACGGCGCGGACCTGGTGATCGTGCCGCAGGCCGGCGCCGTCGACGAGTGGCCCGAGGGGCTCTACGAAGCCTAGATGCGGGTTGCCGCCTTCCAGAACGGCTACTTCACGGTGCTCTGCAACCGCGTCGGGAAAGAGGACTGCCTGGACTTCGCGGGTGAGTCGTTCGTGTGCGGTCCCGACGGCGAGGTGCTCGCGCGAGGCGCGAAGAGCGCCGACGACATCGTCTATGCCGAAAGTAATCTGACGAAGACGGTTGACTCAAATGCCCGCCGGCTCTTCATGAAGCACCGCCGTCCCGAACTCTACGCCGGCTAGATCGGATCGAAGTAAACAGGAGTTCAAGAGATCAAGAGCGCGCCTTTCCAGTCTAGTTCTCCTGGTCTTCTAATCTCCTGTGAGTCTCTTCACGACGAACTGATCGAATTCCCACAGTTGCTGTTCGCGCGCCGAGTACGGGCCGGGCTGGTAACCGCGTGAGCTGATGCCCTGATACGACTGCTCCGAGATGGCCCAGTCTTCGCGATTGGTGCGGTCCCAGAACTCGATCGCGTCCTCGTAGGCGAACCCCGGCTTTGCGATCTCGTCAGGATGGAAGTGCCACTCGGCCACCAGCCGGGTCCGCCCGGGACCCTGCGGCCAGATGGTGATGGTCATCATGTAGTCGGGATGCAGAGTGAGCAGGAAGTTCGGGTAGATCGCAAAGTAGTTGACCAGGTTCCGCTCGCGCTCGCCGAGGCCCGGCAGCACCGCGCGGCGGCGCTTGCCGTCGGTGCTGAGCGTCTCGACCCCGTCCTTGAAACCCATCGCGCCGCCGCAGTAGGTCTGGGATGACGGCATGTTCTCGGCGCCGAGGTAATGATGCATCCGGTTCAGCAGCGGGTGGATCACCGGGCAGTGTAGGCACTCGTTGTAGTTCTGCACCACCAGCTTCCAGTTCGTCGCCACGTCATAGTGGATGCGGTGGACCATTCGCAGATCCTGCATGCCGTACGGCGCAAAGCGCTCGGGCAGGCCGTTGATCTGTTCGTCAAGCGTCGGCGGCGCGTCCGACAGGTTGATGAAGAGGTGCCCGTCCCAGGTCTCGCACGCGGCCGGGCGCAGCGGGTAGTGCGCCTTGTCGAACCCGGGTGCGGCGTCCATTTGCGGCGCGGCCAGCAAGGCGCCGTCGAGTCCGTACGTCCAGGCGTGATACGCGCACTGGATACTGCCCGCGAACGTGCCTTCGTCGGTCACGCACAGGCGTGTGCCACGATGGCGGCAGACGTTATGAAACGCCGCGAGCCGGCCGTCGGTGCCGCGCACCACGATCACGCTCGCGCCGGCAATGTCGCGGGTGATGAACGCGCCTGGCTGCGCCAGCTCGGACGCGCGGCCGACGGCCAGCCACATCCGCGCGAAGATCCGGTCGCTCTCGGACTGGAACCATGCCGGCTCGGTGTACGCCCGTGCCGCAAGCGTCGAGCGCGCACGGCCCGGGGAAGTGTTACTCATGCGGGTATGATGATACTACCGGCGTTCGATCCTTCCAGTGTGCCCGTGCCACATTCGAACCTTCACTGCGGACAGCTGACGCTCGGTCTCGCCGGTGGCAGCACGTCCCTGCTGTCTGGCGTCCGGCGTGTGCCCGCTCGGCACCATTACGACCTTTGCTTGCGGGAACGCGAGTTGAGGCGCCCGATTGATGGGGCCCGAAGACTTCTCACCACCACCTTTGGCTTTACGTTTAGCGACTGCGCGGTCTTCATCATCGCGGCGACGACGACAGGATGTTCTAACCCGAGCGGCAACAATAGTCGCATCTTGCTCTTGACGGAACCGTCCCTCGCTTTTTTGCGGTCACGCTCAACATCCCGTTGGACACGGCTGCTGGGGCCGATCGGCGATGTACCGCCCACAGAGTTCGAGGCGAAGGACTATGAGCAGGCCGCGGTGGCCTGATGCAATGAATTCGGCCTCTCAGATTCCCGGTCCCATCCTATTCGTGTCATCATTGAAGCCCGAAGTACAAATAAGAAGTGGCTTTTTATGTATCACGGCGACGCAATACCAAACGAGCAGTTTAGCTTCATAAATATCTTAAAACAGGGTGTGTTCTGGTTCGTGCACCTGGCCTGTCTAGTCGCCCTCGGCGTAGGGATTAGCTGGGTAGCGGTTCTCGTCTGTCTCGCTTTCTATGTAATTCGTATGTTCGCCATTACCGGCGGCTATCACCGCTACTTCTCTCACCGCTCGTACGACACAAGTCGCGTTTTTCAGTTCCTGCTCGCCGTGCTCGGCACTACCGCCGCACAGAAGGGGCCGATCTGGTGGGCTTCGCACCACCGCCATCACCACAAACACTCAGATACCCCAGAGGATATCCATTCACCTATGGTCCACGGTATCTACTTTGCCCACGTTGGGTGGGTACTCAGCTCTCAATTTGTGGACTCCCGTCCTGAGCTGGTCAAAGATCTTACTAAGTACCCAGAGCTATGCTTACTTGAAAAGTACAACCTTGTTCCGCCGATACTACTCGCTGTAGGAATGTTCTTTTTCGGCGGCTGGCTACAGGTTGCCTATCCAGCATCCGAGACCTCCGCTATGCAGATGCTAGTATGGGGCTTCTTTATCAGCACCGTCCTGCTCTATCACGGCACCTTCTGTATTAACTCCTTCACCCATCTGATCGGCAAGCGTCGCTTTCCATCAACTGATAGCAGCAAGAACAACCTCTTTCTGGCCTTAATCACCTTGGGCGAGGGCTGGCACAACAATCATCATTATTATCCAGGCTCAGAGCGTCAGGGCTTCTATTGGTGGGAGATCGATATCTCGCACTACATCCTCACGGTGCTCTCCTGGTTCGGCCTGGTGTGGAACCTCCGTGCCCCCCCCGCGCGTGTATACGCGGCAGCAGGGAAGCTGACGTAGGCAACTGAATGTTAATCTCACGGTGACACGCTCCGCAGTTCTCAAAAAGAGGATAGCGTTCCTGCCCAGTGATCTGCCCCAGCGGCTGATAAAGCCCGTTATGTCAGGCAAAAGACCCACGTAATACGGACTACCGACGACCACCGGAGATTGCCACGCTAAACGAGGCGCTGCGGTGACGACCGTCGGGGCCAGGTCGCAGGGCGCCAGGGATGTCTCAGGCTGAGATACGCTATGGTGCCGCAGGGCGCGGACCTTCACACCCGTCGCACCCCGCCCCATGATCAGGAGTCTTCGATGTCGGTCTTGACCCAGATGTTCCTTGCCGCCGCCGTGCTCGTTGCCGCTCAGCCCGGGACCCGGTTCCATCTCGATACTCCGCGCACCGTCGTCCGCGTGGGCGATCCGGCCATCGCGCCCGACGGCAAGACGGCGGTGATCACCGTCAGCCGGACGAACATGGCGGAGAACCGCTCCGATGCGGAGTTGATACTCGTTGATATCGCCACGAAGGCCCAGCGCGTGCTGAGCACCCGCCGCGGCCTGACCATGCCGATCTGGTCGCCCGAGGGGACCGCGCTCGCGTTTCTGGCGAGTGTCGAGGGCCGCGCGCAGATTCTGGTGCTGCCGATGTTCGGCGGGGAAGCTCGGCAGGTGACTGCATCGCCCACCGGGGTGCAGACGTACTCCTGGCGGCCCGACGGGCGCGGGTTCGCCTACGCGGCACTCGACGAGCCGGCGAAGAAGGAAGGAGAGGACCGCTTCAACCTGGCATTCGAGATTCAGCACAACAGCTTCCTCCAGCTCGACGCGCCGGTGCCGTCGCATTTGTGGGTCGTCTCGCTCGACGGCGGCGCGGCGCGCCGCGTGACGTCCGGGTCGTGGTCGCTGCCCATCACGTACGCGCCTGGTGCGCCACCGCCACCGCCGTCCTGGTCGCCCGACGGCCGGACGATCGCGATCGAGCGGCGGCCGAACGCGTACTCCGGTGACTTCGACCAGAACACCATCCACGTCGTTGACGTCGAGTCCGGCCACATGCGTCAACTTACCAGCCGCACGCATCACGAAGCCCAGCCGCAGGTCTCACCCGACGGCAGCCGGATTCTGTACTGGTACCCGAAAGGCGGCGAGACGAAAAACAACAACGAGATCGTCATCGCGCCGGCAACCGGGGGCGAAGGACGCAGCGCGACGTCGATGCTCGATCGCCACATCCTCACCGCGTCCTGGATGCGTGACGGGCAGTCGCTGCTTCTCGGCGCTTCGGACCGCACGAAGACCGGCGTGTGGGTTCAGCCGATCGACGGCGCGGCCCGCAAGCTCGACTTTGGCCAGCTGGTCGTGGCCTCCGGCTTCGGCAGCTTGTCGGTCAGCACGAGCCGCGACGGCCGTATGGCGTTCGTCGCGAGCACCGGGGATCGGCCGAGTGAGCTCTACTGGCGTGCCTCGGAGACGGCCGCACCAGAGCGGCTCACTGACTTCAACGCGCACGTGGCGGCCATGGACCTCGGCAAGGCCGAAGGCATTGAGTGGGACGGCCCAGACGGCTTTCGCATGGACGGCGTCGTGACGTACCCACCCGGATTCCAGGCCGGCCGCCGGTATCCGCTCGTGCTGTACATCCACGGCGGTCCCCGAGCGTCTTCCAAGGTCTCGTTCTCGGCGCGCTCGCAGTTCCTCGCCGCGCAGGGCTGGATCGTGTTCGAGCCGAACTACCGTGGCAGCGACAACCTGGGCAACAAGTACATGTCGGCGATTTGGAACGATGCTGGCGCCGGTCCCGGACGCGACGTGATGTCCGGCGTCGAGTACCTCAAGAGCCGGGGCTTCGTGGACGTGTCCCGGATGGCCGTTTCAGGCTGGTCCTACGGCGGCTACATGACGACGTGGCTGCTCGGAAACTATCCGGACCAGTGGAAGGCCGGCGTTGCCGGCGCGGCGGTGACGAGCAACATGGACCAGTACGACCTGGGTGATGCCAACGTGCGCCGCGGCTATGCGCTCGGCGGCTCGCCATACACGGATCCCAGGCGCCTGCAGGCGGCGATCGAGCAGTCGCCGATCGCGTACGCGACGAAGGTCAAGGCGCCGACGCTCCTCATGTCCAACACGGGTGACTACCGTGTGCCGATCACGCAGTCGTATCGCTACTACCACGCGCTCCGCGACAACGGGGTGACCGTCGAGTTCATCGGGTACCCGCTGCCGGGGCACAACCCGTCCGACCCGGTCCATCAGAAGGACGTGGACCGGCGATGGGTTGAGTGGCTGACGAAATACCTGAAGTGATCCGGTGATGGCCCAGGAGGGGTTCCGGGGGTTCGCGGTGCTCGATCACCGCAGCCCTCCACCCGGTATTGGCGCGCTCGTCGCAGGTCTGATGTGGGGTGTCGCAGAGGCATCTCCCACACTTGGTGTGCCGCCATCGCTGCTGCGGCCGTTGGCGGTCGCGCTCGGGGTCGTGGCGCTGGGCATCGACGGCCGGCGCTCTGGGCCTTCTGCACGGCACGGACCACCATCAACCCGCTCCGGTCGGGGTCGGCGTCCCGCCTGGTGACCAGCGGGATCTACCGCTTCACGCGCAATCCCATGTATCTCGGCATGACGACGCTGATTACCGCGTGGGCGTGCTGGATCGGCGCGCCGTTCCCCCTGCTCGGCCCCGTGGGGTTTGTGCTCTACATCTCCCGCTTCCAGATTCGTCCTGAAGAACGCGCGCTCACCAGCCTCTTCGGCGCACCGTACCTCGACTACTGCCGACGCGTCGGACGGTGGGTGCCCCGCTGATCGACGCCGGACCTGCAGATAGTCTTCCTGACATGCGGATGATGACGCATATCATAGACGCCTGGTGGCGCTACGCCTGCCACGGCCGGAAGGTGGGCTCGGCGAGGCCTGGAGGCAGTCATGGCTCGAATTCACCGACGCTCATTCCTGACGGCCATGGCCGCCGCGTCCGCCACCTTCCTGCGCCCGGAGCCGGTCCGGTTCATCGAGTCCTTCCTGCCCCGGGTCCGGGACCTCACGCCTGACAGGGCTGCCCAGGACGAGGCCTTCTGGCTCGGGGTGCGCCAGGCGTTCACCATCGACGCCAACCACATCAACCTGAACTCGGGCTCCGTGAGCCCGGCGCCGCGGGTGGTCGCCGAGGCGATGGACCGGTACTGGACCATTACCAACATGAGCCCGTCGCTCTACGTGGACGAACTGCTGTATCCGGAGGTCGAACTGGTCAGGCAGCGGCTGGCGGCCACGTTCGGCTGCGACCCGGAAGAGCTGGCCCTCACGCGCAATACGAGCGAGTCCCTGCTGTCGGTGCAGTTCGGAATGAAGCTCGCCGCGGGAGACGAGGTGGTGACCACGACGCAGGACTACCCCCGCATGCTCATGGGGTGGGACCAGCGCGCCCGCCGGGACGGCATCGTGGTTCGGAGGGTCAGCTATCCCACGCCACCGCCGTCCATGGACACGCTCTATGACGCGGTAGTCGCGGCGGTCACGCCGCGCACGAAGGTCATCCACGTCTCGCACATGACTTACACGGCGGGGCAGATCTTCCCGGTGAAGCGCCTCGCCGACTTCGCCCGCAGCCGGGGCATCTGGTCCATCGCCGACGGGGGCCACACCTTTGGGCAGTTCCCGTTCACGCGCGACGACCTCGGCTGCGACGTCTATGGCACCAGCCTGCACAAGTGGCTGACGGCACCGGTCGGCAACGGCTTCCTCTACGTTCGGCGCGACAGAATTCGCGAGATCTGGCCGCTCTACGCGGCGCCGCCGGAACAGGACGCCGACATCCGGAAGTTCGAGCAGATTGGCACGTATCCCATTTCGCTGCGCAACGCGGTGAGTGACGCGCTCACGTTCCACGAGGCGATCGGTTTCGAGCGAAAGGCGGCGCGCCTCCGATTCCTGCGCGAGCGCTGGATGCGCGGCATCGAGGGTGTGAAGGGCGTCAGGCTCCTGACGTCGTACGATCCAGCCCAGGCCTGCGCTCTCGGCGCCTTCTCGGTGGAAGGTATCGGTGCCAACGCGATGACCGAGTATCTCCTCCAGAAGCACCGGATCCATGTCCGCCCGCGCTTTGTTCCCGGCGAGTGGGAGGGCGTCAGGGTGACGCCGAACGTGTTCACCACTGTGGACGAGGTGGATCGGCTGGTCGCTGCAGTCACAGGTGCACCACGGAGGGAACGGCCGTCGCTGCCACCTTCACGGTGAACCCGCCGTACTTGCAGTCCTTGCGCCAGGTGTTCTCGGCCACAGTGAGGTTGGTCGTTCCGTCGAGGGGAAGCCACTGCTCCTACTCGGGTGGCTGCGGGCCGGCGGCCGCAATTCGGATCCGCTAATATTTGACGCGGATACCGGGACGGCCGTCGGGGGATACAGCCAGCTCAGTGCGGAACGTCCAGTACTGATCGACGCCGGGGGCAGTTGCTACAGCATTGGCGCGGGCGCCCAGTGTGCACGCAGTCTCCCACACGATCGCCGAACGCACCTCACCGGCCTTCACCGTCAGCGTCACGGAGCTGGCACCTGATGAGCCGTCGCGGCCGGCCTCCGCATACGTCACAACAACGGTCGCCGGCACTGGTGGCGTGGCGCCCTGCCACGTCGTCGCAGCCAGACCGATAAGCATCGGGATCAGGAGATTCGTCATAGCGCTACCTCGAACGGCCAAGCACTTGAGCGTTGTCGCGTGCAGACAGTTCACTCATGGCTCGGTCTTAGCGCTGGCCCCCTAACGAACCGCTGAATACACCAGGTTCGCAAACACGTCCTGTAGATCCGTGGCGTTGGGCATCAGTTGCATCATCAACACGATCACCAGTCTGGCTTCCGGATCAACGCGGTACACCGAACCGTAGGCGCCACCCCATGCAAATGTGCCGACGGTACTCATCCCTTTGGCACCGAAGCGATCGACCGTTTCAAAGCCTAGTCCGAAGCCCAGGCCCGCGGTCGGGGGCCGCACGTCGCCCGACTGGTTCGTGGACATCAGCTTCACGCTGCCCGGGCTCAGCACGCGGACCCCGTCGAGGGAACCGCCGCGGCGCATCATCTCGAGGAAGCGGGCATAGTCGCGTGCGGTGGACAATAGTCCTGCGCCGCCGGCGAAACTCTTGCGTGGACCATCGACATAGTGGCCCTGTCCCTTCGGCCCTTCGGGCGCGCGAACGTATTTCCCGCCTGGGCCACTCGCGTAGACCGCGGCCAGCCGGTTTCGTCGAGACTCAGGAAGGAAAAACTGCGTGTCAGCCAGTCCGAGGGGAGCCGTGATCTTCGTGCGGACATATTCGTCGAGCGAGGTCCCTGACACCTTCTCGATGATGCAGCCCAGAATGTCGGTGTTGTATCCGTAAACAAATCGTTCACCAGGCTGGGCGACGAACGGCAGGGTCCCTAGCCGCTCCATCGTGGTGCAGATCGGTTCCTCTTTGTCAGCGGTATACCAGCCGTTGCCGGCGGCTGGTCCCAGGCCCGCGGCTTCATACAGCGCGGCGACCGAACGGTCAGTGCCATAGGAAATACCGGCGGTGTGGGTGAGCAGGTCCTTGATGGTGATGGCGCGTCGAGCTGGCTCCATCGTGACTGTTCCGGCGTCGGTGGCCGTGGCGACGGTAGTCTTGGCGAACGTGGGAATCAGGGAGCCGACGCGGGTGCCAAGCGCCAGCTGCCCATCTTCGATCAATTGCAGGACGGCGGCGCTCGTGACCGCCTTGGTTTGTGACGCGATGCGGAAAATCGTATCGGTCGTCATCTTCCGTCCAGCTTCGCGGTCAGCCCAGCCGAGTGCCTTCTCATAGACCACCTGGCCGTCTTGCACCACCAGCGCGACAATGCCGGCCACGCGCTCCGTGTCGATGTAGGCCTGTAAGCCACGGTCGATGACGGCGACCCGGTCGGTGGCGAATCCAACTTGCCGGCGTTCTGTCGCCGGGGCCTGTCCGGCGAGCGTGACCGTAGTCAAGGCAAGGGTTGCGAGGACCAGCAGGTGAGAAGGCTTCAGCATGGTGAGGGGATTGAACCACAGATCGGGACTCGCGCGTTTAGTCTCGCCGATCAAACCTCAGACCGCGGATGCGGTCAGAGTTGGCGGTAAATGCCGTCACGCGGCCGCCCGCGCCAGCGGGCGCAGCCGCTGGCGTGGGCGGACGAGCCGGCGCCGGTCTGAGCCGGTCGGCGAGGTACATCTCCGCGATCTGCCGCGCGAGCGCAGCAGGGTTCATGGTCGCGGTGTTGGCGAGGATCGCGACGCCGAAAGCTTCATCTGGAAAGCGCTCCAGGACACT
>SXGR01175256.1_pt1 | contig 21555 bp, 13 predicted proteins | sample 3174711 | NCBI WGS metagenome assembly SXGR01 (sample SAMN11356860, study PRJNA531348) | freshwater metagenome | isolation source: freshwater sample F1-60 | place: China: Fuxian Lake, Yuxi | collected 2017-12-25 | reverse complement strand
ATTATCAATTATTTTATCTTTTCTTAAATCGCTGATTGACTTAACTCCTTGACTTATTAATTCTTTGGCACGGGTCTCGCCGAGACCATCCACAGCCATTAATCTTTTAAGTAAAGTCATTAATCTATATTCTCATAAACTTATATATTTATAAGATTTATAATACCTGACCTAAAATTATTATGTAAAATTATTACGTAAAATTATTATGTAAATTTATTATGTAAATTTATTATATAAAATTATTATGTAAAAAATATATAACGTTATTCTGTAATTAAATCCTTTTCAATGATGCCTATGTTTTCAGTATTGCTCTGAAAACATAGGACTTTTTTTACACAAATTATTTATTTCTTGGACTTCTTGGCACCAGACTTCTTGGCCTTGGCACCCTTCTTCCCCTTTTTCTTAGCACCTCCAACAGCTCCACCAGCAGGCATTGTTTCGAGTAAAAGTATTAAAAACCGTAGATATATACTAAGTAAGATAATTTTAAAAATAAATAATTAATTCCCCATATCCTAAAAAATTATAAAAAATAAATAATTCCAATAAAATTATAATAATTCCAATAAAATTATTATAATATAAATATAATATAATAAGAAATCCTAAAATGGATACAGGAAAAATTATTGTTGTAAATTCGGCAAAATCTACAACTACTACGACATTTAGAAATCCTACCCAACCTATACCCAATGTTTTTAAACGAGTGCCCAGATATATCAAATTATTAAGCTGTTCTATACCAAAAAGTAATGTATATACTTCAGTGGTTGGGACTCAAAATAGTGGTCTCAAAGTGAGTACTAATGGGACGACATGGACCACGGTGCGGGTACCTCCAAGTATCCCAGCATCATGTCCAGACTTTGATGGTGCAGCCGACCTCGTAAGTGGGACCGCCTCGGATCTTAATTTTGGTGCATCTGCATTCACGTTTGCCTGCTGGTGTCGTCGAGATACGGTGGCTGACTCGAATCTTGTAATATTTCAATTTAGGTTGTCCCTTACAGAGTCAGTATTTCAAGTCCGTCAAGTGAGTTCGGCAAATGGAAATGGCAAACGAGTAGGATTTGATGCTTACGAGGGAGCCTCATGGGCATATACTTATACTAATGCTGATGTATTCTCAGATCTTTATTGGCACCATATCGCCATAACCAGATCTGGAACTACAGTCCTTTTCTATATTGACGGAGCTCTTGTTGCAAGCACTGGTACCACCAAGGCTACACTTGGAACCTCGGCTGCCAATGATTTTTATATCGGGGCTAAGACTTCGACCGCATATTGGGATGGAGGAATTTATGATGTGCGAATTTATTCTGGAGCCCTTACGGCAGCGCAAGTTCATCAAGTTTATAATGATACATATACATCTACACCACTCCATCAATGGAAATTAAATGAAGGAACTGGAGCCACCGCTACTATTATAGATTACGGCAGCGGCGCCACTAATGGAACTGGAACATCACTTAGTTGGTACGCCAATCATCTTGTCCTGTATTCCAATGCAGAGTTAGCTTTACATGTAGCAGCCGCACTAAATTATCAAGCATCTGCACTTGGCATAACATTTACATGCACATTTTCATCAAGTAAATTCACTATTGGTGGTAATTCTGCGTTTTACCTAAGCTTCGACGTTGATAGAAGTATAGGAAATTTAATGGGGTGGTCAGATTTGATCACTCAATCGACCTCCACGACTTCACATGTAAGTAAGCGCTTAATTATTACATTCACGTCTTATTCGAGGACAAATGATGAGGACTACTTTTATATAACTTCATCCAATCTTATTAAAGGACGAGACGCTGGAGCTATCGGTCTCGATAATCATTTTAATACACAAAAAACAATAAGTCATATTCCATATACAGTCGCTGATAATTATCGTACCCCAGATGAGGAACCATCTCAGACTTTATCATACTCAAATTTCCTTGCTACTCTTACTCCACTTTTTGAGACTAAGAGCACCACTGTCAGTACTCAATTTGAGATAAAATTAAGCAGTGGCTTCAATATTCAAGAAACCTTTGCATACTTTTGGACAGCCAAATTTTTAATATATTAAGAATTCATTCGAATTCTGCAATAATTTTGTAAAAATAATATAAAAATAATATAAAAATAATATAAAAAATTGAATATATTTTTAAATATAAATCCGCCAATGGACTCCGAGGATAGTTTATCTGATTCCGAGTATGATTATGATAGATATGTATTTTATAGAAGCGATTCAAGCTGTTATCGTGATTATGATAATGAAATAGATAATAGACCAATAAACTTCAAATATGCCAAGAGGTGTATAGGAAATTATTTACTTATGAATATAATGGTTCCACGTATGTTTGGTGAGTATGTTGATGACTTTTCACACTTAAATCGCAAACTTGCAAAAACTAAATTAAATATATTCTTCTATTATAGGTCAGAACTATTTAGACAGTATTCTGAATTTATTAAAATGAACTTACCTTATGAAATTAATATAAAAATTATAAATTTACTATTAATTAATCTTAATTTGTAAGTAATTCTCTTATAATCTTTATCATATTTTTATTAAAATATTTATCAATCTTGGAAATGGCTATATTTTTATCCTTGGTATCATCGATATTATTAATAAAATTTTTAATATTTATATATAATTTTTTATGCTCAGTTTTATCATTTTTTGAAAAAGCAGTCAATAATTGATTAATAACGTGTTTAACAGTATGTGGATTCTCATTTAAAATCGTAATCTTAATAAAAGCTATTACTTGTATAAGATAATTTTTAAATTTCTCTTCTCTAATATTATTAGGCATTCCTATATACTGAGTCGAATATTTATATAAAATTAATTCAATTTTTATTAGTTTTAATTAATTTTTATTAAATTATGATTAAAAAATAAAAAATTGGAATTTAACATTGCTGCTAAACTCGTGACTTAATATAGGCATGTGTTGGTTATATCATTGCTGATATAACCAAGCTTATGAGGACTTAAATACGGGACATGTTAATCTCAATGCCATCGACTGTGGGAATTTCCAACATTTCTACTGGAAGTTTCCGAGTGGTCCAACGGTCAATTGTATCAAGAATCTCACTGCAGATCTCATTGGGTTCACCATACACCACAACTCTCGGACTTGTATCCAACATCAAGATATTCAAGACAATCTCAAAGTCATCTCTGGTCGCCTTTGGGCCGTAGATATAAAATGCTCGTCCAGGTCTTGGCCAACATCCACGTCCATTTACTGCAGTAAAGTTCTCAATCTCTACACTTGAGAAGATGAACATATTATGCATTCCAAGAACCCGCATAAAGACACTTTGATCCAGAAATGAACTTGAGACCAGTATCGCTCGGCTGTCGTACGCCATGGCATACTTCATGTCAAGTTGGCAATCTGTCATCTTCAATACCCTGAGAGGATAATACGGATTCTTTTTTTCATTTAATTCTAATATTTTTTATCAATATAAATATTAATAAATATTGAATATATTGTACTTAAATATACCGTTCAAGTAAAGTTAAAATATGGAAGGTTTATATGTCGTTAAACGTAATAAACAACATGAAGCTTTTAATCCATCTAAGATTAAGAGTAGAATATCATTTTTGGCCAAAGATTTAAATAATATTATTAATGTCGAACAGATATCTCAATTAGTTTGTAATGGATTTGTTAATGGAATAACCACTACTAAATTAGATTTAATTACTGCTGATACTTGCCAATCGATGTCATATGAACATCCTGATTATGCTATTCTTGCATCGAGGATTGCACTCAGCGATCTTTATAAAAATACTCCATCAAAATTTTCAGATTTTATTGAAATGGCTTACACCATTTTTAAAATTCCACTTATCCGTAGTGATATTTATGAGTGGATCATGGAAAATAAAGTTAGAATTGATCAAAGTATTATAAATGAACGAGATGCCGACCTTACTTATTTTGCTTTTAAGACTATTGCTAAGACTTATTTATTTAGAAATAAAAATGATGAAGTTTTTGAACGCCCGCAATATAATTTAATGCGGACTGCCATAGGTATTCATTTTATGAACTCAGCTGATGGTAAGCCTGATATTGAGGATGCCTTGCAGACTTATAAATATATGTCCAAGGGATATTTTACTATGGCTACTCCTACTCGTATTAATGCATGCACACCAAATGGTCAATTGTCAAGTTGTTTCTTACTTAAGATGAAGGAAGATTCACTTGAGGGAATCTTTGAAACCCTGACTGACTGCGTAAAAATCAGTAAAAAAGCTGGAGGTCTCGGACTGGCCATCCATAATATTCGGTCCAAAGGTAGTATTATTCATAGTACGAATGGATTATCTGATGGAGTAATTCCTATGCTTAAAACTTATGAAGCTGCTATAAAATATATAAACCAAGGTGGCAAAAGAAAAGGTTCCCTTGCTATTTATATTGAACCTTGGCATGCCGATATTCAAGATTTTCTTAATCTAAAGCGAGAACAAGGAACCGATGAAATGAGAACTCGAGACCTTTTTATTGCTCTTTGGGTACCAGATTTATTTATGAAGAGAGTCGAGGCTGATGAAAATTGGACACTATTTTGTCCCAACTCAGTCCCACCATTATATGAATACTATGGTAATGAATTCGAAGAATTTTATACAAAATGTGAAGTCGACCCGAATATCCCTAAAAAAATAGTTCGAGCTCATGATATCTGGAAGCAAATATGTTCTTCTCAAGTAGAGTCTGGAACTCCTTATATCCTTTTTAAAGACTCAGTAAATTATAAGAATAATCAATCAAATCTCGGAGTCATTAAATCCAGTAATTTATGCGTAGCCCCAGAGACTGAAATATTAACTCGGGAAGGATATAAAGTTATATCTACTTTAAAAGATCAAGAAGTAGAAGTATGGAATGGTGAAGAATGGTCAAAAACTACTGTCCGTCAAACATCAAAGTCTGCTAAACTTATTAAAGTTAAAGTAGAAGGTGATATTGAATTACAATGCACTCCAGAACATAAATTTATTATAATTACAATGGAAGATGACCGATTTATAGAAAATGAAATTGCTGCAAAAAATTTAAGAACTGGAGATGTAGTAACTACTTATGATAATGATTCTAATATTTTAAATAATGATTGGATGAAATTAATTGGTTTAAGTAAGGTTACTGAAATTATTAATGAAGGACGTTTTGATGCCACTTATTGTTTTAATGAACCACTTAGAAATCGTGGGATTTTTAATAGAATATTGACGTGTCAGTGCGTAGAGATCATGGAACATACCTCTAAGGATGAAGTTGCTGTTTGCAACCTTGCATCGATTTGTTTGCCAAAATTTGTCATAGACTCTAAATTTGATTATGAAGAATTGGGTAGAATTGTTAAGATTGTAATTAAAAACTTAAATAAAGTTATAGATATTAATAATTATCCTATACCTGAGGCGAGAAATTCTAATTTAAAAAATAGACCAATTGGCCTTGGTGTCCAAGGACTCGCTGATGTATTCTTTAAACTTAAACTTCCATATGACTCACTTGAGGCGAGAATACTTAATAGGAATATTTTTGAGTGTATATATTATTATTCACTTGAAGAATCTAATCAACTTGCTAAGAAATATGGATGCTATGAATCATATTTAGGTTCTCCGACTTCAAATGGTAAATTACAATTTGATCTATGGTTAGAACATGACATGAAAATATTTACTCCAATACTTAATGAAAGAGTTCAATCTGGAACACTACATTCAGGATATTGGGACTGGACTAAACTTAAAGAAGAAATTAAAAATTACGGACTTAGAAATTCATTATTAATTGCGTTGATGCCAACTGCATCAACTGCATCTGCTATGGGTAATACAGAGTCATTTGAACCAATTACGAGTAATATTTATACAAGGTCAGTCAGTTCTGGCCAATTTATTGTTATAAATAATTACTTAATTAATGATCTTATTACTAATGGACTATGGAATAAGAAGAATTATAATACTATAATTCGAGATAATGGATCAGTTCAAAACTTAAATATTTCACCAGAATTAAAACAAATTTATAGGACTGTTTGGGAAATACCTCAAAAATCCATTATTGAAATGGCTGCTGATCGAGCAATTTATATAGATCAAAGTCAATCTATGAACTTATATTTAAGTAATCCTGAATATTCTAAACTAACAAGTATGTTATTTTATGCATGGAGGTTTGGACTTAAAACTGGTATGTATTATCTTAGATCTAAGCCAGCTGTCGATGCAGTTAAAATTACCACAGAAAATGATGTTGCAGATTTTACATGCCCACTTGACCCTTATGAAAGGTCGTTATGTGAATCATGCCAATAATGCAAACATTGGAATTTTGAGCAATATATATGCCTACACAAAATTTCTAAAATAAAATAAATAATTATATTTTTTATCTTATGTGTGAAATCTAATAAAAAATATAAAATTTTATATATTTTCATCATTATTTATAATATTATTTATAACAATTTATATTTATAATTAAGTTTATTGTAGTTTTTCTCTCTGCAATGAGGACATGCAGTAATTCTACTACTGCAATCTACACATAATCGCATATTACAACATAATAATATTATTTTATTATATTTAGTATATTTTTTAAAACAAGTCGGACATTCTGAATTAGATGATAAATGGTTTGTATTTTCTACTAATTCTTTTAATATATTTTTACATACTTTAGGCTTGATATCCATATGTTCTATTACCAATGATAATGGTCCTTTTGGATATAATAATTTAAATATATTTTCATAGGATGACTTGGTAAAATGTATGGTTTTCCAGTTATCTTTAAATATATTCATAATATTTACAATATTATCATTATTTATTAAATTTATTAGTAATTTGAAATTATTTTTACTAATAATATCACCACAATGACTGAGGACTAAATTTATAAGGTCCGTTCTTTCGGTAGTGAGTATTGTATATAATACTTCATAATTATTATATGAGAGATTATTATGAATATCTCCATGTTCTAATAATAATTTAAATATATCATAATTTATAGTGGGGAATTTATTATTATAACTTATATTACTTATTATAATATTACTATATTCGTTAATATTAATTAATTTCATAATTCCTAATAAACTCTTACTATCTATAATATTAGGAATAGTAAGCATTATATTAATAATTTCAATATCTACATTATAATTAATTAATAACATTAATATTTGTCTCATATTAGGTCCTATAATTATTTTCTCATCATAAAATCTACAATCATCTTTTTGAGCAATAATATCATTTGAACTAATAATATAAATAGGCTTATAAAGTGGCCATGTTAATAAACTATTAATTAAGTCCTTAATATAGTTTTTAGCCCAGATTTTGACATTACTACCGTCGCATTTTAATATTTCTAACATTAACTGAACATTGAATTTTATAATATTATTATTTAGATAATATTCTAATACTGAATAAATGTTTTTAATAAAATTAAATATTAAATCTGCTACTATTTTATAATAATTAATATTATTACATTTAGAGTTCTTATAAATATAATCTATGATACTCAAGGATGAACAGTTCTTGATAATTTTGTTATAATTAATAACACATCCTATAGACTCAATATATTTTAAAGTTTTAAGACTACCAACACTATCTAATTCTAATTTAGGTAATAAATTTCTTGGAAGTAAATTAATTAATGATATATTATTGGATAGTGCTGCAGAATTAAGTATAAAATACATATTATTATAATATTTCATATCATAATTAATATAATCGATAATATATTTAATATCCAATGGTAATGGATGAGAATATTCTAAAATAATATTAATATTATCATTTTCAACTTCAATTATATTTTCTATATTAATATTATTTAATAATTGAATATGATATTGGATTAGAAGTTCTGAATTAGTTTGATTAATTTTATCATTGATTCTATTAATAATATTATTAAAATTAATGAATGATGTTCTTAGTAAATCTACGAGCTTAGGTTTATTTATAATATCAGTATTTATAATATTAATAATACTTTTAATTTTATCAAAATAATGCATATTTATTATATCAAATCTACTTAAATGTGTATCTATATAATTTAATTCATTGTCTATAATATCAATAAAACTATCCATATTAATGCTGCTAAAATTATAATTATTCTCTCCTAATCTAATATTTGTATCATCAATAATAGCCGCACCATTGGCAATTATATCATTAATATTAATTCCCGCATTATCTGAAGTAGTATAATAGCCCCTTGTAGGACTATAGTAATTAGTGTTATTATAAATTTTAAATTTAATATTAAAATTATAATTTTTAATTAAATATTTAGTTAATGATGTATATCCACGATCTATAGATGATTTTAACCACGCTCCTATAGTATCTTTAGGAAAACCCTTAATTTTTAATAATTTTTTGATTATATTAATATTAATTCGTTTAACTGATAAATCATTAAAGATGTTCCAACTATAGTTATCGCCATTTAAACTATTTATAATAATATCAATTTTATCTAATTTATTAAATTCAATACAATTAAATATTAATGATAATTTAACATTATCAGATAAATATTCTAAATAATTATCTATTAAATAACTATTTAAAATTTCCATAGTTTCAAGACTATCATCATAATTATCATTAATTAGACTTATTAACTCTTCTAAACTCATAAATTTTAGTAATCTATTAAATATAGTATCATATTTAATATATGAGTAATTATGACTCGTTCGTATTATATAAGTAATAATCTTCTTTTTATAACTTTCTTCAAACTCATTTATAATTATTGTTGAATACTTACATGATTCACTTAATCGGCGATTATATAATTCATCTAACATATATATAATTATATCATTATTATCGTCAAATTCACTAATTATATTTTTATCATAAGAATATGGTTTATTAAATATGTTAATAAATAATAACATACATGAAGATATATTATTATTTAATAAATATTTAATAAGTTCTATACCTCTGCTATGTAAATCATTAAGAATATATTGGCCAATTAATGGTATATAATAATTTATATATAATTTAATTTTATCTAATTCAATAGATGGATAATCCAATGAAATTATATAATCGAAATTTTCGCATAGTTCAGTCATTGATAGTTTATCATTAATATTATTTATTATATAAAATATCAGTGGTTTATTATCAAAACAAATATCATTTAGTGGTATTTTAATAACATTAATTAAATATTTAAATATATCAATATTACATATATTATAAATTTCATGCTTAATTGATTCTATTATATCGTTTGATATAATATTCTTTTTTAAGCCATATTCATAAATATATTTAAATACAATATAATTATTACAAAATAATGCATATAATAAAGCACCATTATTAATACAGTTACATACTTGAACCTCCCACTTATTAATGACATAATCTAATAATGGTATAATATCATTATTATGATATTTATCAGTTATTGATCTTAATATTGAATAATCATAATTTATATTAAATTCTTCCATAATTTTAAAATGTTCAATAGATATGTTAGAAATATGAAATAATTCTGGAGTATATTTATTATCAGGATTGAGATATCTCATTAATTCAAAATGTCCCTCAGTAAAAGCTCTTGAAATGCAATATTTAATATCTTTAACTGGCATACCATATTTATTTACTAATAATTTAATCATATTGATTTTCCCAGCTATACAAGCATCTATAATTGTATCATCATAATAATACTCATAAATATCATCTCCTTCTACCTCAAGTAACCATTCTATTACATCAGTATTAGAATCGTTGATATATTCGAATACTTGACCGTTCAAAATAATATCATATCCATGCTGTCTAAGAGTATTCAGTATTATATTATTACAATGATCTCGTAATATCATATTTTCAATAGTTTTATAATTTATATTATCTAATAATATTTCGATGACAATATCATCTACGAATTCGATAGCACTTGTATTAAGCAACTCGCATAGTAATATTTTGATGTTTTTATTATCCAAACTATCTTGATTCAGCAAATAATTCAACATGATTCTTTAGGAATAATCCAATACTATAGCATTATAATAATCAATTTTTTATGTAAAGAATATTAAATATTATTATAAAATTATATTGATATTAATATATATGTCGGATAATTCTGTAGAAACCGTTTTAACTGAACCTCAAACTGAGGAAGTTGATCCATCTGAGGCACCCCCTCAATCTGAGGCTGCTCCAGAGAATGTTCCAACACCAGAAGTAACTGAAGTAGTCCCTGAGCCAGTAGCTGAAGTAGTCCCCGAGCCAGTGGCTCAGCCAGTGGCTGAAGTAGTCCCCGAAGTTGTTTTACAATTTCCGCCTCAGCAAATAGTTGATGATTGGGCTAATCAAATGGCTGGTTGTGCAGGTTTAATTGAACAGAATCGTAAAGATCCGACATTTAGATTTTATGGAAGGCCTCACCTAAAAGAATGGGTAGATGAATATAAATTTAGAGTAGTTTATTTATGCCAACTTGCTGAAATTATGCTTGGAAGGTCCATTAAAATTAGTAAAGACGCATTAGATGCCTCAGTTAATAATGTATTCCCTGCTCTTAAAACATTTTACGATTATCATCTTGAAGCTACCAAAGTAGGCTGTAAGAATGCTAAATATTACGAACCTTATATTCAAATTTTAACAGAACTTACTGCAATTGCTACTTCCTGCACTAAGCGTCTATAATTTATATCGGTATCATCCTTTAAAATAATTTATATTTTTTATAAAATTCCAATATAAAGAATGAATTATAAATATATTATAGTTAATATATAGAGAGTATCATCAAAATGAATGAAGAAAATATTGGAATAACTACTATAAAATCTATTAAATTATTTCCACAGGATACTAATTTAGTTAGGGATCGGAATAAAATTGTTGTTAAAAATTCACAAACAATTAAGGATGGAATCCCAGATGTCGATGGGTTGCACGACGCAAGAATGGGAACCACAGATCATGCTTATCCATGCAAGACTTGTTATAATAAAAAAACTCATTGCTTGGGTCATGCTGGAAGAATAGAATTAAATTATCCTATACCTAATATGTATATGATTTCGCTTATTCCAAAATGGCTTAGAATTATATGTAGTAATTGTGGTCAATTATTAACAAAATCTATCCCAAATGTCAGTAAGCAATTATTATTTAAAACTTTGGAATCAGAAATTTGGAAAGATCATGAACCAAAGAAATGTAGCGTTTGTGATGTGGAAAATTATTATATTATTTATAAACCCAAGGAAAATAAGCTGGAATTTTTATTAAATAAATATGATGATGTTTTAAATACCTATACAAGTGTTATTCATTATCATGAAATTGCAAGAATATTTGAGATGGTAACTACAGAAACTTTATATAAACTTAAGTTGCCAATAGAAGCCCATCCTAAAAATATTATGATGAAAGTGTTAAATGTAGTGCCAAATACTAATAGACAAGATATTAAAAAACCAGGGAGCACAAGGAGTTCATCTGATGATCTTACTGTATTCCTTAAATATATTGTTGATTATAATAATAATATTAGGAGTATTCCTAATCCCATTGACCAAACATTTTATAATACCGTCATTAATATGACCTTAAGAACTTATGGTTATTTCAAGGGTTCTAAAGGTAATCAAATTAAAGGAGTTTCAGTTAAAGCCACAGGTGGCCGAACTATGATGGGTTGCGTTAATGGATTTAAAGGTAAGACTGGCCTCTTTAGAGGTAATCTTTTAGGTAAGCGCACCCACCATACTGCACGAGCGGTCATTACTGGAGATTCTAATATTAATATTAATGAAGTTGGAATCCCACAATATATAGCGAGGACCTTATATATCGAAGAAACAGTGACTGATTTTAATAAAACAAGACTTCAGTCTTATGTTTATAATGGAACGACCACATATCCTGGATCATCTAAAATTATTAAGAAATCAACAAAAATAGAATATTCTCCTGATATTTATACTAATGCTGTCCTTGAGGTTGGCGATATAGTTTTTAGAGATATTATTAATGGAGACCCAATAATAATTAATCGAGCACCATCACTCAAAACTACGTCATTGATGTCATTCTCAGCAGTAGTGGCCAATGATGAGTCAATTAAAGTTATCAGAATTAATCCAGCATCTTGTAATATTTTTGATGCAGATTTTGATGGAGATGCTATGCAATTGTTCTTAGCCTCATCAGTTTCTGCCAGATCTGAAATATCAATTATTATGAATGTTGATAGAAATCTTATTTCTACGAGAGATAGCACTCCAAATTTTGGACTCATTTATGATGCAGTCCTTTCTACATTTATTATGACTAAATCTAATGTCTCAGTCGATAAATATCATGCTATGTTAATGTTTAATCAAATTATCAGTCCAACATCAAATTCTATCGAACCATTTATTTCAAAAAAATACGGATTTAGAGATCTGACTTCAAGGCTCTTTCCAAATGGCCTTAATTATGAAAAAACATTAAGTTATTATAAGGAAGCCTTTACTCCATATATGGAATTTAAAGAAGAAGATATTAGACTTAAAATTATTAATGGTAAGCATATATCTGGCCAAATTGATAATGATGCCTGTGGGCAAAATAAAGTAAATACTATTATACACGTAGTAAATAATCAATTCGGCAGCGCCAGAGCAATTAAATTAAATTATGATCTACAAAAAATATCCAGAAATTATATTCAATATACTGGATTTTCATTAAGTCTTGCAGATTATCTCTTGCCTCAAGAAGCATTAGATGAAATTCATGACGAAATTAAAGTCATGTTTTTAGAATATGATAGACTTTATAAGCAAGCAGATGAAGGAAATATTGTTGCACCTCCAGATAAAACACTAATCCAACATTTTGAAGAACTTCAAATAAATGCTTGTAAGATTGATATTGATAAATTCTTACATATTATTATGAGGTATATCGATTTCGGAACTAACAATACTGCATTGATTATTAGTGGTGGTGGTAAGGGGTCTGCCAAAGATCATGTCCATGCAAGTGGTATCGTCGGTCAGCAAATTATTGCTGGTAAGAGACTTCCTAAAGATTTTGATTTTGAAAGACCTTCCCCATATTACCAAAAATGGGATCAAAATCCAGCTTCACGCGGACTTGTTGCAAATGGATACTTAACAGGGATTACCCCTAATGAATTTATATCTTTAAGTAAATCCGCAAGAATTGAAACAGTAAATACTCAACTTAATACTGCACAAGGTGGCGAACAAGGTAGGCTTTCTGGTAGTATTCTCGGATCAGTTTCAGTAGATAATTATCGCAGAACTAATAAAAATTCAATAATAGTTCAATATCTTTACGGTGGAAATGGTTGGGATATTAAGTATTTAGAAAATACCAAAGTCACGACATTTTCGATGTCTGATAAAGATATTGAACAAGAATTCTTACTTAAAGATCCTCAAAAACATTTTCCTAAAATTAATAAGGCGATCCTCGAGAAGGCTCTTGCAGAAGAATATTCTCAAATCCTAAAAGATAGAGATTATTATCGTAAAGTAAATTTTGACTTAGAACGATGTAATGATAGTTATGTATCTTCAGATGTCATTAAATTACCAGTAAATGTTTATAGGATTCTTATAGATACTAAACATAATTATTCAAACTCATTTAAAAAGAAGACTCTTGATCCGATAGCGGCTATTGCCAAAGTCAAAAAGTTATGCGAAGATCTTCCATATCTCTTATTTAATATTCAAATGAAAGAACACGGAATTCCACTTTCAGAACAAGTAATAAAATCTACTTCATTTGTTAATATTCTTATACGAATTAATTTATGTATCAAAAGTCTTATTAAGCATGAAATTAATGATCCGATGCTTGATATTATTATTGATTCAATTATGCATAGATTTTCTAAAGTTCCAATTCAGTATGGAACCCCAGTTGGATTGATTGCTGCATGTGCAGTATCATCAATTACCACTCAATATATCATTGATTCCAAACATAGAACTGGTAGTGGTGGTAGTGAGTCTGCTGGTATTGGCAGAATTAAGGATATTTATAGGGCGACTCCAACTGAGAAAATGAAAAGTGCCCCAATGACTTTACTTACACTCAATTCCAAATATAGGCACGATAAATATATGGCCGAATATATTGCCAATCATATTGAAATGATTCCACTCCGTCGATTTGTTAATGAAATTCAAATATTCTTTGAAGAATATGGAGAACCGACTCATCCTCAATATATAGCCGAGTCTCAAATTATTACTAATTTTGAAAAATATAGCACAACTAAGCGTCCAATCAATTTGACGAGATGGTGCATTAGATTTGAATTAAGTAAGATTAATATGAATCTTAAAAATATGACTCTTGAAGATATTATTAATAGTCTTATTATACTTTTCCCCACGTTGCATTTCGTATATACTGCTGAGAATACGTCCCCAGAATTTTTAAAGAAGATTAATGTCCTGCGCGAAGATATTATTATAGTTAGAGCTTATATTAAAAGTTCAGTCTTTGAAAAATCTAAGTCAATTTATAATACAGTTGTCTCTATAAAAGATGAATTACTCGCAAGTAATATTCGAGGAGTTGAAGGTATTATTTCTGCCAAAGTTTATGAAATCCCAGGAACTCAGGTACTCGAAGATGGATCTGCTAAACTTACTAAACAATATAAAATTAGGACCACTGGAACCAATATTAGCAAACTTCAAGAAATCCCATATCTCGATATTTACTCGATTTTATCTACATCTATTTTAGAAGTTGCTGAAGTCTATGGTATAGAAGCTGCCAGAGAATGTATTGTAAATGAATTATCCAGAATATTAGGAGGAGTTGCAAGAACTCATTTTACTTTATATGGTGATGAGATTTGCTATACTGGTGTCATCACTTCTATTGAAAAACTGGGAGTCTCGAAGAGGGAGCCCAATAATTTCTTACATCAAATGGCCATTAAGGATCCATCGAAAACTATTGAAACTGCAGTTAATAATGCACTAACTTGTAAAGTTTATGGTGTAAGCCCATCGCTACTCATGGGCATGACCTCGAGAACCATTGGAACTTCATTTAATAAACTTATCGTTGATGAAGAAATGGTAAAACAGCACACAAAATCATTAACCAGTGTCTTAGAAGAACTATAATTTTGATACAAAAAATCAAAATATTTTAAAATATCCAAAAAATTATATTATATTTTTTATAATATTTTTTAATATAATTTAATAATTTATTACTTTTTTAATACTTTATTAATACTTTATTACTTTTTTACTTTTTCAATATTTCAATAAATTACTCATCATCGGATGAATCCGATGCTACTTCGGCTAATGCCTTATCCAATGTAGATACATTGGTCAAAGATTGGATTGTCAAGCCACTCTCATATGATTCCATGTTATTATCGAGTTCAGCATGAACTGAGTTATTATAAATGCACATCATATCGATAATAGTCTTAGTGAGGGAAGCATTAATAGTCTTCTTTGACTTAAATAAGTTCTCGAGTAGAGTCTTAAACATCTTTGACAACATAAATACGAATTCAGCTACGAGAGAGCCCATAAATTCAAGGGACTCCTTCTTAATTCTAAATTCATTCAATTCAGGATTATTGAGTTTCATATCTGACCATGCCAACTTACTATAAAGTAGGAACTCACCAGCATTAAATTCGAACTTAACATCTTCAGGCTTAGCTGGAGTATTAGCTTCAGCGAATTTAGTTTGAGCCTTTTCAGTCTTCAACTTCTTCATTTGTTTATTAAAATTCTTCATATTTTCTTTATATAGAAGCAAATCAGTATTTCTCTTGTTAAGAAGATCCACAACATATTCAAACTTACTAAGACTTCTAAATAGAGCGTAACATTCTACTGACCTAATATTATTAATAATATCTTCAATTCTAATTGTTTTATGACCAGTAGTTTTAATGTTTTCGAGACCATTCGATATCAAACTTTTAACCATATTAAATACTACACCATTAATAGTATTAAGTCCTCCTGCATTGAATCTATACTTCTGAGCTCTCAAAACTCTAAGCATGTCGAGAGGGTCGGTGGAAGACATTTTAGTATCATCTTCCTTAAGATCTTTATTAAACTCATCACATAATTGTGAGAATTCAGCCTTTCGAGTCTTATTTTCTTTAGAGAATTTAATAGGTCCTTTGACTGTATATTTAGTAGTATTATTTTCCTTATGGGTTTCAACGAACTCCTTTACAAAGACAATATCATCAAGTATCTTAGAACCATTCATATAAAAATTCAATGCACGTCTAAGTCGGGCACTTGACAAAAATCTTGTCTTAGTCTGCTTTGCCACCTTAGACTCCTTTTGTTCTTTGCCTTTAGCAGTCTTACCCTTTGCAGTCTTACCCTTTGCAGTCTTACCCTTAGGAGCGACCTTACCTTTAGTAGTCTTACTCTTTGGTGCAACTTTCTCCTTTGAGGCTACCTTGCCTTTAGTAGTCTTACTCTTTGGTGCAACCTTTTCTTCAACTGCCACAGCTTGATCGGCTGCCTGATCTACCCTATCGGGCTGTTCGGCATCATCGACTGCAGGTTCGGCAACCGCCTTAGTGGCTTTCTTAGAAGTCTTCTTTGTCTTTGGCTCCTTCACAGCCTTTGGCTCCCTTGTCTTTTTTACCTTGGGAGTCTCGGCTGCCTGAACGGCCTCGGCAACCTTAGTAGCCTTCTTAGAAGTCTTAGGTGCTACTTCTGTATTATTTGAACTTTCTGCAAGTTCATTGACATGAGTTTCTGGATTTAAATTATTAACGGATTTCTTACTACGAGCCATATTTTGGTTAGTATATTATAATATACTACTTATATTTATAGTAAATTATTTTAGTAAAATACTACTTATAAAAAATATTTATTAATAATATTTAAAATTTACTTTAAAATTTTATTTTGAAATTTATCTCGAAGTTGATAACTTCTTAAAATAATCATTATTCTTCTTAATAATCATTCCAATATGATAATTATTAAGTCCGTATTTAGCCTTAACTGGAGAACGATTTTTACCAGCAGCGACAATTTCTTTAATAATATTTCTTTGTTCAACTTCGGAATAATCTCTCCAAGATTTAGTTGAAGTTTGAGGCGGCGGACTTGATACACTACCATCTGATGATTCACTGGAATAGTCTTTACCACCATCTGATTCAGAGCCTTCAGTTTCATGAATTTCAGTTGATGGTTGAGGCTTCTCAGCAAGTATAACTTGTTTATTATGGTATTGATTTCTTGAAACAATATTAGCATCGATATTATCTGCGATTTCTTTACTTCCTCCTAATGCTGCTCCATTAATAATGGCCATCATTTTCTCATTCTCTTGAGCTCTCCTATACATCTCACGTCTTCTCTCTTCTTCTTGAACTCTTAACGCCATTTCAGCTTGTTGTCTTGCTTCTTCAGTTTTAACTTCTTCCTCTTTTTTAAGTTTTTCAGCAGCTTCGGTAGCTCGAGATGCGTCTCGCTCTTTAATAAAATACATTAAAATTAATATAACTACAATAATCAATACTACTATTGACATAGTAATTAAAGTAGATCTCCAATCATCACTTTTCTTCTTAGATTCCAAAGTTTCTTCATTTTCCAACGAAGCTTGTAAATGTTTATCAGACACTGGACTATTACTTGCACCTCCGCCGCCAACGGCACCAGCACCACTCACGGCGCCTCCTCCACCCACTGCACCACCACCCGTGGCGCCGCCTCCACCCACTGCAGTAATACCTATATTAGCAGTATGAGTGGGAGCCTTTGCTCCACTTAAACCTACTCTTAATAGAGCATCAGATGTTATATTTGGACGCATGTTAATTACTGGCGGCATAGACATTTTATAAAATAATTAATATATGTATTAGTATATAATACTATAGACTAATATCTATTATAATTACAACATTAATTAAAAAATATCATTTTAAATAATAAATATTTAGATTGAAATATAATGAATATAATCATCAATAAATTAAATATTTCTAAAGTTATTTTTAAAGACCTTTATTCTATAAAATCTAAGATTTTAAGTTTATATAAAAATCAGTTTGAATTTATTCAGAATATTGAATATTTATATAAATCCTTAGAAGAAAATATAGAAAAATTGGCTGAATTAAATAAAAGTGATCCACAAGGACGCATTAAATTTTATTTTAAAATATCAAATTTGAATGATAATATTACCAAAAATTTTAATGAATTTATAGAAAATCTTAAGGTTCCAATAAATAAAAATGCTGAATTAGGATCAACTGAAATCAATATTATTGAAAGTGATATTGATACAACTATTAATAATTTTATTAAATATAAAGATGAAGTTAATAAATTGGATAAAAATATTGTTCAATATTTAGCATCAAAATCTGAATTAAAAATTAATGAAAAAACTGGAAATACAGAAATCGAGGATTATGTAGAATCGATTACTAAATATACTATTAAATTCAATACTATTGATTTATATTATGAATTAATTACTTGTTTATATGATAAGATTTCGAATATTAAGACCTCATATATTAATAATTCTAAGATAAATTCTATAATAAATGATTGTATAACCAATGTTAAATTATCAATAATGAATTGCGAATATAGAGAAATTGACTTTAATAATTTACAAAAATTCGGCTTATCTCCGCTTTCAGAATATATGACCCCACAAGAATTATATTTATATTGCACTGGTTATCCAGTAGGAGCCGCTAAAGATCTTACTGTTATTGATAAAAAATGGGTAGATGAATATCATGACGCATTAGTATTTAAAAGTAAATCTAAGGATTGTGAATGGCTACGTAAGTATGTTCCAATTTTAGGCGTTAAGACTGGATGTATTTTAATAACAAATATAGTAAAAAATAATGTATTTTATAATATTGAAAATTTAATTGATACAGAAGTAACTGGAGAATTTATTGGTCTCTCAGAAGATTATCTTAAAAAATATTCAACTATCCAATATGCTAAATTAGATAAACCTTCCCAAAAAATCGATGTAATTCATCCATTTAGCGCAGATCATTTTATAATAATTGAAGAACTTAACTCAGGTAAAGATGGTAAAGTTAGATTACTTGGACATAGTCAAAATCATGAATTTAATAAAGGTAAAACTTCAAATAATACTATGGGAGATAATATACTTTACAGATATAGTTCAGCACTTACGCATAAAAGCTTATTGAACTCACTTTTAAATAAAAGAATGTCGAGATTACCCATTGCTCTTGGTAAAAATCTTAATAATATTATTGATAAAATACTGGAAGAAGCTAAAGAACCGATACCATTTGATGAAAAAGATTTACCACTTCCCTTTGAATTCAGATTTAAAGTAGTTAATAAATTATTAGAAGCACTTGAAATAGAAAAATTATTAGGTGGGGCAGCAGATGGTAAAATTAAAATGCCATATAAAGAATTCACTGATTTATTAAAATCTGATAAAGTTCAAGACATGCTTAAATCAGTTATAGATAAAGAATTTAAAAATCTTTATGGAAAATTAGACATGAGTCCTGAAGTGAGTTTAACGTATATATCTCAATTATCTTCTACTCTTACTTCATTTAAGAGAAATATTACTGAAAATATAGCATCTTATAAATGGACAATTGATCATAAAGAATTATGGGAGAGAAAAAACTCATTACTTGAAATCATTGATAATGTAAAAATAATCTTAGATTTATCGTTATTTTCAAGACTGACTTTTGATGGTTTAACCGATACTGTAATGAGTAAAGCAAAATTAATAGAAAGATTAGAATCGACCCACATTTCCAAATCACTTTAATTTACTTTAATATAAATATTGGATAATATTAAATAATATTAGATAATGTCGAATTCTGAGAGTAGAATTATTGCCAATAATATTCTTTGGGGGATCTTTATTGAAAATTTAGTAAATCAAAAATTTAAATTATCACCTCATGCGCTTAAAGTTGAGCCTAAACATTTATCAACATTTTCTAAAAATCTTTATACTAATAAGTTAGAATTATGTTATAAATGTTCTGGAAAAATATTAGTAAGAGATATTGTATATGTGCATTATACAGGCCAAGGTTTTAAGTCTATATGTCCAAACTGCGATTCATACACAACAATTTCTAAAAAGAATATGAAAAATAATAAGAATAAAAATAATAATAAAAAATCTACTAAAAACGACAAAAAACTTGAATTTATAGAATCTATTTATTTAGACTCAGATAACATAAATTCAATACCTTCAGAACCAAATGATAATCCAATATTTTATGAATAATATTTAATCAAAATTTATATATTTTTTATCAAATTTTATTAAAAAATTATTTATTTCATTTATTTTTTAATTTAATTATATAAATATTGAAATATATTATTAAATAAATCATGCAAGATAAAGGTTTAAATAGGACTACAATTGATAAATTTTATACTAAGTCTGAAGTAGTAGAACTATGCATGGATTTAATAGATAAGTATCTTGATATTAAAATTGATGATTTAATAATAGAACCAAGTGCTGGAAATGGCGCATTTATTGAAGGTATTAAATGCACATCAAATAAATATAAATTTTATGATATCGAGCCAGAACATGACGAAATTATTAAAAAGGATTTTTTGGGTATTAATCATAAATCTTTGAAATCTAAGTATGAAAATATTCATATAATTGGAAATCCTCCGTTTGGAAGACAGTCATCAATGGCTATCAAATTTATTAAAAAATGTTGTAAATTTGCAAATTCAATATCATTTATATTACCAAAAAGTTTCAAAAAAGATAGTATGAGAAAATATTTTACTTTAAATTATCATCTTATTTATGAAACTAATTTGGAACCTAACTCATTTTTAGTTAATGGTATTGAAACTGACGTTCCTTGTGTTTTTCAAATTTGGATTCTTAAAGATGAACCCAGAATAATCAGTTCAAAATCTGAGCCTATTAATTTTAAATTTGTTAAAAAAGAAGAAGATCCAGATATATCATTTCGTAGAGTTGGAGTTAATGCAGGTACTATATTAAAAGATGTTGATAAGAATACTCAATCTCATTATTTTATTAAGTTTATAAATAATGATAATTTAGATAAAAATTTAAAAAAATTAAAAAATTTAGATTTTAAATTTGATAATACTGTAGGTCCTAAGTCTATATCTAAGTCCGAATTAATAGACGAATTTAATAAATTATTAATTTAAATTAAAGTAATTAAAAAGAATTTTCAATCAATAGAAGTTTAGAAAGTTTTCTTTACGCATATATAGATAAATAATTAGCATTATCAGATAATATTTCATAAAAAAAATATTAAAATAGACTAAATGATTTAAATTTATAAATTAATATTTTTT
>SXGR01664696.1_pt1 | contig 21562 bp, 15 predicted proteins | sample 3174711 | NCBI WGS metagenome assembly SXGR01 (sample SAMN11356860, study PRJNA531348) | freshwater metagenome | isolation source: freshwater sample F1-60 | place: China: Fuxian Lake, Yuxi | collected 2017-12-25 | reverse complement strand
ATGGAGCACCAGATGAAAGTCGTAAAGGTTGAGCAGTTCTACCCCCGCCAGCGCACGCGCCTGGTCAAGATCACCACCGATAACGGCCTCGTCGGCTGGGGCGAGTCCACCCTCGAAGGTAAGGCCCGCTCGGGCATGGCCGCGGTCCAGGAGATCGGCGACTACCTCGTCGGCAAGGACCCGCTCCGCATCGAGCACCACTGGCAGCACGTCTACCGCTCCGCCTTCTTCCGCGGCGGCGCAATCCTAATGTCGGCCCTCTCAGGCGTCGACCAGGCGCTCTGGGACATCGCAGGTAAGCACTTCAACGCGCCCGTCTACCAGCTCCTCGGCGGAGCGACGCGCGACCGCATCCGCGTCTACGCCCACTGGGGAATTGGCGACCTCTCAGACGAGGGGCTGCTGAAAGCGCGCACTCGGCTCGACAAGCTCATGAAGCAGGGCAACTACCACGCCTTCAAGGCCGGCCCTGCTGGCAAGTGGCGGGCGCACGAGTCGCCGAAGCGCATAGACGAGTTCGTCAAGGCCGCCTACATGATGCGCGAGTGGGTCGGGCCAGACTGTGAGTTGTCGTTCGACTTCCACGCCAAAATGACGCCCGCACTGGCCATCGAGGTCTGTAACGAGATCAAGGGCATGAGGCCGATGTTCGTCGAGGAGCCTGTGCCGCAGGAAAACGCCGAGGCGATGAAGCTGGTATCAAGTCAGGTGACCTTCCCGATCGCTACGGGCGAACGGCTCCTGACGCGGTGGGAGTTCCGCCGCCTGTTCGAACTAGGCGCAGTAGCTCTGATCCAACCCGATGTGGCCCATGCAGGCGGCATCTCGGAGACAAAGCGCATCGCCAACATGGCCGAGCCTTACTACGTACACATCATGCCGCACTGCGCTATCGGCCCGGTTGCATTCTCATCCTGCATGCAGGTAGACGCCGCCGTCCCGAACTTCCTGATACAGGAGCAGGTGGACGTCGGACTCGGCGAGGGCATGATCAAGCAGCCGTGGGTGGTCAAGGACGGCCACATCGACCTGCCGAAGCGGCCGGGCCTGGGCTTCGAGATCGACGAAAAGGAAGCCCAGAAAATGATGACCACCTACCCCGAAGAGCTGGGCGGCGAACACTTCCACGAAAACGACGGCTCAGTAGCGGACTGGTAGGCCGCACCCGTCATTCCTGCGAAAGCAGGAATCCATCCGTCCCCTCTCTCGCCGGGAGAGGGTCAGGGTGGGGGGGGTACCTGTCATTCCGTGCCGCTGACACGGAATCCACGTCACACTCGCAGAGGTCGAAAGTCCGTGGATTCCTGCTTTCGCGGGAATGACGCCTCGCGCCTAAATGTCATTCCGAGCCTTCGTGAAGAATCGTGGGTCGAGTAGCCAGACCCAGGTCCGGTGCGACCCGAATCTCCCCGGTCAAGAATCTGCGAAATCCCTGTTCCCCTACGACACGGCCGGACGCTTGCCAGTCCACGGCCGCGCTAGCTCAAACGCGCGGCATGCCCGCAGCACCGTGTCATCGCGATCGTGCGCGCCGACAACCTGCAGGCCCACAGGCATCCCGCCCTCGCCGTACCCGCAGGGAACCGACGCCGCAGGGTTCCACAGGATGTTGTATGCCATCGTGAACGGGATCGCGCCGTAGCTGATACCGGCAAGCTGGGCGTCGGGCTTCGCGCTGCCGACCTGCTTCGGCGGCTTCCTGTGTGGCCACGCCACCGCCGCGTGCCCGGGCGTCAGGACGATGTCGTACTGCTCGAACATCTCGGTCGTCATCAGGCGGTGAACCTCGGCCTGCCGCATCGCCTTCGTGAAGTCGGCTGCAGTCAGCGTCCTGCCGTGCTTGATCATCTCAAGCGTGTAGTCCATGAGCTTGTCGCCGTGCTCTTCGGCAAGTTGCCCGTACATCGCCACCTGGTTGCTGGTCCAGACCGTCCACCAGTAGTCGCGAGGCACAGGGTCGAACTTCATCTGCACCGGCGAAACCTTCGCGCCTAGTTCCTCGAACGCCTTGACCGCGCCCTCGAAAGCGACCGCAACATCGTCGTTCACCGCGGCAAAGCCCATGTCGAGCGACCACCCGACCCGCATGCCGCGGACGCCGCCATTCAACCCGGAAACGTGGTCAGGCGGCGCAGACCGCAGCGAGCCAGAGTCGCGCCTGTCGTGACCCGAGATGGCGTTCATCATGATCGCCGCGTCCCCGACATCGTTGGTCATCGGGCCGCTGGTAGAAGTCGGGTTAAGCGCCATCTTCGCGACGCCGCCGTACCGGGGCCAGCGGCCGTGCGTGGGCTTGTGCCCGAAGATGCCACAGAACGACGCGGGTAGTCGCACAGAGCCCCCGCCATCGGTGCCCGTAGCTATCGCACACATGCCCGACGCCACGCTCGCCGCCGCGCCGCCTGACGACCCGCCGGGGTGGCGCTTCACGTCCCAGGGATTGTTACAGGCCGGGTGAAAGCTCGTGTACGTCTCCTCGCGGTTTCCGAACTCCGGCGTATTCGTCTTGCCTATGATGACCGCGCCCGACTTTCTGACGCGCTCGGCAACGACCGAGTCGAAGTCCGGTACCCAGTTTTCGTAGACCTTGCAGCCGAGCGTCGTCCGCAGGCCCTTGGTGGTCTCCAGGTCCTTGACCGAAATTGGCACACCGTGAAACGCGCCGAGGTCGCCGCCCTTGGCCTGAGCCTTGTCTGCGGACTTCGCCGTCTTCAGCGCGCCCTCTTCGTCGACTGTAATGAACGCGTTGATCTTCGGTTCGAGCTTCTTGACCCGCCTGAGTGCGGCCTCGGTAAGCTCGACAGACGATATCTCACCGCGGATGATCATCTGCCGCTGTACGCGCGCAGGCAGGAACATAAGTTCACGGTCGTTCAACTCGGACCTCCAGAGATTCGGTTAGCGCAGACATTCAACAGGCGCGGTGCATTATGTCATTCTGAGGCCGCTGCCGAAGAATCCCGTTCAGCTCATCACCGACCCGCCGTTGACGTTCAGCGCCTGCCCCGTGATCTCCGATGCATCGTCCGACGCCAGGAACGCGACGGCCCGGCCCACGTCCTCGGGCGTCTGCGGCCTGCCCAGCGGCACACGCGCCTTCACGCTGATGTCGAACACCTCTTCGACTGTCTTACCAGTCAGCGACTTGTCCAGCAACCTGTTCTGCTCGGCGATCTTTTCGAACATCGGCGTCCAGAGTAGGCCCGGACAGACAACATTCACGTTGATGCTGAACGGGGCGAGTTCGATCGCGAGCGCGTGTGTGAACTGAATAGCCGCAGCCTTCGACGCCAGGTACGGTGTAATCGTGCTCGCTACCAGCTTCACGCCGCGCGGGGGGCGCCCCCCCTGCGATGAGATGTTGATGATCCGCCCGGCCCGTCGCTCTTTCATGTGCGGTATGACGGCGTCGGCGGCGTGCACCAATCCCTTGACGTTTACGTTGAACGTCACGTCCCAGTCATCCTCGTTGTAGCGCTCGCGTTTTTCGAAACCACGCGCCCCGATGACGCCCGCGTTGCCAACGAGTATGTCCAGTTTGCCGAGTTTCTTGATCGCAGTCTCCGCTGCGCCGTTGACCGACGCCTGGTCCGTGACATCGGCGGGTGCAGCGACAGCCTTGCCGCCTGCCTTGACGATTTCGGCCGCTACATCTTCAGATGCCCTGGCGTCGAGGTCGCTGACGCACACTGCCGCCCCGCGCTGGGCGAGGATCATCGCGATGCCGCGCCCTATGCCCCGCCCTGCTCCCGTCACAAGCGCTGTCTTTCCCGCCAACTGACCGCTCAGGGGGTGTGGCATCTCTACTTCGCCACCTCGATTGCTGCCTTGGCCTTCGCCAGGTCTTTCTTCAACATCCGCCGTACCTGCGGTCGAATTGCCCACCCGAGGGCGATGAACGTAAACGCCGTAAATTTGCCATCGGACATAGCGGTCTGGTGGTAATTCAGCTTCGTAGCGTTGCCCTGCTGATCGAGCGTAATTGTGGCTACGATCGGGTAGGACCCCTTGATGGTCTTGTAGCTCAGCTTCTTTCCGGCGTCAGCGTCGTTCACCTCGAACGTGATGTCGTTCGTCTTCCCGCCGTACTTGTACTTGACCGAGAACTTCGAACCTTTTTTTGCGACGCCGTCTGACTTCGCTTCTAATACACCCGACACCCATTTCGGCATGTTTGACGGGTTCGCCAAAAAAAACCAGACATCGTCCTTGCCCCTCGCGACGTCGACGGATACCTCTGCCATTAGTTGAGCCATGTCTACCTCCTGATATCTACGTCACATGACGGGCAGAACGCGCCCTGAGACCATGCACGCCGGAATGATACCCCGTCACGGCAATGCGGTGTCCGCTCATCCCCTCTCTCGCCGGAACATGGTGAGGGTGGGGGAATCTGGCTCAATCTGCCACGCATCGCCAACTGCGGCAGGGGTCCGGAACCAAGTTCAGCATGGCAATTTCTCGATGATCACTAACTCATCACCGCTCCGCCGTTGACGTTCAGCGCCTGTCCGGTGATCTCAGACGCATCGTCAGACGCGAAAAACGCAACAGCCCGGCCTATGTCCTCGGGCGTCTGTCCTCGCCCGAGCGGCGTGCTAGACCTTATCTGACGGTCAAACACCTCTCGCGGCGCAGTACCTGACTGGCCCACGCCGTGCCTGACCACATTTACCGCGATCTTCTCCCACATCGGCGTCCACAATGTACCCGGGCAGACGCAGTTGACCGTGATGTTGAACTGGGCCAGCTCGATCGCCAGGGCGTACGTGAACTGGATCGCAGCGGCCTTCGACACCCCGTACGGCATGCCAACCGTGCCCGGCCTGCTCTTGAGACCACGCGGTGCGCGTCCCGAGTGCGACGCAATCGTCACGATGCGCCCACTGCCCCGCTGCTTCATGCCTGGCATTACAGCATCAGCCGTGTGGGCCAGTCCGATGACGTTAACACCGTACGTCTGGTCCCAGTCTGCCTCCGTGTACGCGAGCCTCTCCTCGTATCCAGCTGCGCCGATCACGCCAGCATTCGCTACCGCGATGTCAACTCTGCCGTATGCGCCGACGGCCTTCCGTTCCGCCGCGGCAATCGAAGTGGTGGACGTCACATCGGCCTCGACAGCTATCGCCGTGCCGCCCGCCGAGGTGATCTCGCGTGCCGCGCGATCCGCAGCTTCGCCTGAAATGTCACACACCGCGACCGCCGCGCCGCGCTGGGCCAGGACGCTGGCAACGCCAAGACCTATGCCGCGACCGGCCCCGGTGACCAGCGCCACCTTGCCTTCCAGTTGCCTGGTCATCGGGTCGGGCATCTGCCGCTCCGAATTCCTATGCCTTCGCGCCAGCGTTCCGTGCGGCTTCGACGTCCTTCGAAGTGTCCCTCTGTATCGTCGGCATCATCACTATCTCTGATACGAGCGTCCGCCCAGGCATCGCAGCGCACAGCATGATCGCCGCCGCCACATCCTCTGGCCGCATCATCGTGGCGCGCTCTTTGTCGGTCGGAGGCAACGGCCGCTTGCTCAAAATCGGCGTGTCCACCTCGGCCGGGATGATCGTGCACGCCCGGATGCCCTGGTTGCGTAGCTCCGCGTTGATACTGCGCATCAATGCGAGTGATGCCGCCTTCGCCGCACTGTAAGGCGCGCCTCCCAGCAGGCCGGGGTTGAGCGCCGCCATAGACGAGACAGTGATTACCGTGCCGTCCTTGCGCTTCAGCATGTCCTCGATAACCGACTGCGTCAGTCTGTACACACCCTCGACGTTCACCCTGAACACGCTCTCCCATTCGTCTTTCACGATCCACCTGATCGACCGTGCCTTGCTGGAATGACCGGCATTATTGACCAGAATGTCGCAACGCCCGAACTCCTTGAGCGTCCACGCGCCAAGAGCAGCCGCCGCGTCACCGTCTTCAAGGTCGACTAGATAGGCCACCGCCTCGCCGCGCTTCGCCTTGATCGCGGCGACAGTTTCATCGAGCGGCGGCTTACGACGGCCAGCGACTACCACTTTCGCCCCTTCCGCAGCCATCATGTAAGCCGTCTCTCTGCCGATTCCACTGCCGGAGCCGGTCACTATGGCAACTTTTCCGCTGAGTGTGCCCATGTGCATCTCTTCTTTGGATTCCTGAATCAGAGGTCTACGCCCATTTACCCGGCCACTTCCTGAACTGCTCCCGCTCGTCCCCGAGCATCATCTTGGCCACTTGCCTGCCCATCCGCACACTGTAGTTCGTCCCGCGGTCTTCAGGGTAGATCTGCGTCGTATTGGCCAGGTACAGGCCCCGGACCGGCGTGCGGTGTGATGGTATCCGCTGCGAATAGCCCGTGCCTATTACCGGCTGGGCGGCAGACACGCTGTTGTAGTGCATAGTCTTGACCCAGGAGCGGTCGAACATCGGGTTGAATTTCTTCAGGTGAGGCAGGTAGACGGCCATCAGCTCGTCTGGCTTCATGAGGAACATTGGGTCTTTGCGGTCCAGGTAGTTGGTCAGGTAGAGGACGTGGTTACCGCTGTACATCGTCTTCGGGAGCATGTTCGTGTGCTCGATGATGCCGAGGAACGGCACGCTGCGGTCTGCGATGTTCATCCAGTAGAAGCCAGTGAGCGGCTGCTCTAGCTCCAGCACTATGACCACTGCAGCTAAGTACTGGACAGATTCTAGCCGCTGCTTGTATTCGATCGGCAGGTCGACCAGTCCGGGGATGCTGAACGAAGGCGCGGTCATAAGCACAGCGTCGAACTGTTGCACCGCCGAATGCCCTGTGGCGCGCCTGTATTCGAGCGCCGTTGCGCGTCCGCCGTCGACGACTACACGTTCGACCGGGCTTTCGAGTTCTACTCTGCCGCCCTTCTCCTCGATCTTTCGCCGGAGCACGTCAAATATCTCGTCGAAGCTCTTGATCGGATAGCCGAGCTTCTCTCCTCCGACCCCACGGCGCGACGCGACGCGCGTCTGGATCTTCGACCACAGCCATGGCATTCCAACTTCGCTGTACGCGGCTCCAAACTTTCCGCGCAACAACGGGTTCCACAGCGCGTCGTACGCCTTGCCGCCCAGCCTCGTCCGCAGCCAATCGTCCGCCGTGAAGTCTTCTAGCGACTTCCAGTCCTTGAGTCTCTGCAACCGCACCGCCATCATGCCCAGTTTCAGACGGTCAATAAACGGCACTGCACCGAGACGCAGTATGTCCAGTGGCGTAGTTGTCTTGTAAACGCGCCCGGCCGCATATGTTCCGACACTCGACTTGAACCACTGCAGGCTCGACGCTATCCCGAGCTCGTCCATGAGGCCAATGATCGCAGTGTCGTTCGTGAAGAGGTGGTGGTAGCCGCGTTCGAGCCGACCTCCGCCTACTTCTATCGTCGAAGCCTGTCCCCCGATGAACGGCGCCGACTCGTACACCGTCACCGCTTGACCGGCACTGGCGAGGTCGTACGCCGCCGTCAGGCCCGCCGCTCCAGCGCCTACGATACCGACCTTCATCTTGGCGTGACTCCATTGGCAGGCGCACTGTCGACAACGACAATAGCCGCGCCCTTGTCCGGCTTCTCAATGGTCGACTTCTTTAGCAGGCCCCGGAGCGACGTGCCATCGACCATGAGAATGACTATGCCAAGCACCGTCGGCGGGACCCACAGCGCAACATGCACCGCTAGCGCGAACGCCGAAGCAACCGCGCTGTCAACGCCCGCACTGACCAGCGCCGCAGCGCCGAAGAAGTCGAACGGCCCCCAACTACCCGCGCTCGAAGGGATAATCCCGGCCAGGTTTGCCGCCGCGGTAAACACCAGAACGAGCGCTATAAGGCTGCCCTGCGACGCGCCTTCCGCCTGAATCTCGAAGCCTTGCGCGATCGTGAAGTACATCGCCGCCTCAGCCGCCCATACCGGTAGCGAAAGTGCGAACAGTCGTGCAAGGCCGGCAGGCGAACGAACCACTGTAAGGCCTTCGAGCAGGCGAGCGACCAACCCAAGCGCCATCAGTCGTGCGCGCTCAGGCAGCGGTGAAAGCAGCGCGGCTGCGACCTTCAGCGCACTGTCGTTCGAGATCAATGTCAACGTAAGGACCGCACCGGTCACCAGAATGAACGGCAACAGTGCCGCCACGGCCAGGACGGGCGCGCCTCCCGGCGTCTGCTGGGCCAGCGAGTCAAAAGTGTCACCAAGCGGCAAGAAGATCCAGGCGACGACCAAAAAAAACAGCAGGACTACAACGTCTGCTGCCCGCTCAACCGCAATCGTCCCGAAGGCCCCCGCGACGCTCGTCTTTTCTCGGACGCTCAGGTAGTACGACCGGACTACTTCGCCTATTCGCACGGGGATCAGGTTGTTGGCCGCGTAGCCAACGACCACAACCGGGAATATGCCTCGCTTTGGCCTCCCTATCAGTGGCTTTAACAGGAACTTCCAGCGCATTGCCCTGAAATAGACGGCCACAAAATACAGCGCCGTCGCTGGCACGACATAGATGTAGTTCGCGTCGGCAAGAACACCGCGTATTGTCTTGAAATCGACAAACAGGACAACAAACACGACTAGGAACGCCGCGCTGCCAAAAAGCCCTAGCCAGAACATCCTTGCGGACATCAGCCACACGTCCCTATCGGTCGCGGCGGGCCCGACTGCCCGGCCAACGTGGCCGCACCCGGCCTATTCAAAACCCAGTACCGGCAGGTCTTTGCGGAAGTACACGAACGCATCTTCCGACCCGATCTTGTCAGGCTGAAACCGGTAGATGAAGAAGTCGATGCTCTTCTTCCAATCGGCCAGTGTAATCACCGAGTGCCAGAACTCTCCGGCGGTCAGGTCGCGGTACGAAGCGTACTCGTCGAACCACCAGCGGTGCGGGAACTGCCTGCCCGGCGTGTACTTTTCCGCCAGCAGCGGCGCGACTCGCGCATTCGAATCACGGTGGACGATGATGATCCTCGCATCATCAGGGGCAACGACCGTGTCGCTCGTGTAGTCCGCATAGCGGATGTTTGAGTAGTCGCGCAAATACCAGGCCCAGGGCCACTGAAAACCGCTCCGAGTGTCTATAGCAACGACGATCTTCTCACGTTCGCCGGTAAGCGCACCCGCCTTCTCTATGTCCTTTACAAGCTGGTGCAACATCGGTGAAGTCTGCGTGTATATCAGCAGGTCGCGCGGTGTGTCAGCATTGACATACGCAGTCACAACTGCCGTCCGCACCGAAAATGTGAAGAGCAGCCCGACGAATACCAGGCCCACCATGCTCAGCGCCCCGCGCCATGTCGTACGCTTCGCCAGCAAGTACAGGCCGAACAGGCTTATGCCGATGCCGGCGACGTACAGCCACAACTTCCAGAATTCGGTCCATCCGCCACCGCCCGCGAGGCGATAGAGCGTCAACCGATATATGAACAGGAACGCCACGAGCGACACCGGCACGATTAACCACGCACGGTATCTCATTACCTTTCGCCACTCGACTGCGTTGACCATGTCGTTTATCGATCGGGCGGCAAGCACGATCAGTGGCAGCGAGACGTTCACCATCAGCCACGGCATCTTTTCACCCGCGACCGTGAACGCCAGAAACGTCGCGCCAGACCAGAACACCAGGAACCGGACGAACCTGTCTGCTGGCATGAATGGCACTGCTGCAAGCAGGAGCGCGGACGCAATGATCCAGTGTGGTGAAACCGTCCCAAACACCACCGCTACGACCGCGGCGAATACCGCCCACGCCACCAGCAATACCAGGAACAACCCGGGCTTTCGCAGCGCGTAGTAGAACACCGTCCCGATAGAGATCAGCCACGGGAGGAACTCGTAGACCGAGCTCATCATGAAGTAGTAGTACCAGGGCTGGTTTCCACGCTGCACGTCATGCTGGGCTATCCAGTACCCGAGTGACTGCCAGATGCCCGTCGCGATGCCCTGTGGATGAGTGAAGAAGTTCGAAAACAGCAGCACAAACAGCGTCGAGAATACGAGGAACGAAACTGTCCACAGCCGTTTGTACGCCATCAGCCCGATGACCCACGCCGAGATGACGAGCGCGGCGACGATCAACGCCGCGACAAACCTTTCACTGCCGTCCAGGGCCGGCGAGCCTGGTTGGAGCCCGGGCGTGTTGTCTTCCGCGACTAGCTGCAGGTCGAACAGCTTCTGCAGGCCGAACCCGATACCCGCCGCAAACAACGGTGCCGACAGTCCTGCGACGATCACAAGCGCCTGACCGGGCCGGCCCCACTCCTTGATCGACGCCCTGCCCCATATCCACTTCCCTACATCGTTCAGCGCCATTGCCAGCAACGCGACGCCGACTATCGCGGCGAATATGTACGTGCTCTCCTTCGTCGTAAACGCAAGTGCCAGCATCCCGGCCGCGCCGTACAGGAACTTCTCTTTACCGTCGTCGATGAACCGCCAGATAAAGGCAACCGCGCCCAGCAGCCAGAACGCCATGTAGATGTCTTCACGGGCGAACCGGCTGTAGTAGAGCATCGCCGGCGAGAACGCGAGCATCACCGAAGCGGCGATCGCTCCTACCGTGCCTAGCCTCGGCCGCATCAGCCAGGGAATGACCACCAGGAGCGAACCGAGGAGCGCCTCTGGCACACGTGCCGAAAAATCGCTGTCGCCAAACAGAAAGAATGACGCGGCCGTGCTGTGGAAGATCATCATCCCGTGGGTCAGAGGGTTGTGGTTGTAGCCGTTGCCCTCGAACACATGCCACGAGAAGTACGCATGCAGGCTCTCGTCGTGGTGGATGGCCCGGTCGCCGAGTCCCCAGAGGCGCATAACCAGCGCCAGGAGGAATATGCCCAGGTAGATAGCAACTTCCCATTTGAAAGGGATTCTCAGGCCACGCGTATGCAGTGCCGCCTCGTCGGCCGGTGCGCCCTGCCCCGCCGCTGCCATCGGAACGTTTCCGGGCTTCGGCTGAACCGGGCCTTCGGTCCACCGACCCCCCGACCATCGGCCTTCCCACGGCGTTTCAAGACCTACCACAATGTCTGTACCCGCTGCGTCGGGAGACTTCTGCTCATCCACCAGGCGCGTCCTCGTTCATTTTGTATGCCACATATGGGCCCTCGCTGAAGAACAACGTGCCCAGACCATCGAACTTGCTGGTGATCAAGGCCGGGTACTTCTGCCTCTCCCGCGGCCCTATGACCACATAGTCAACTCCGTACTTGTTAAGAATCTGTTGCGCCTCAGATGCATCGGCGGTCGTATAGAGCCGTTCTATGTCAGGCTCGCGGTCATCGTACGGCTCAAGCGTCCCGTGCCACTGGTGTTCGTGGCCAGTCCACCCAATGACCGTAGGCAAACCGGTCGAGCCCGAGATCCGGGCGAACTCGGTGTAGCTCCCCCCGGGTGCTTCGACTATCGAGTTGTCCCTGCTCGCATCGGCCGACAGCGCGTCTATGAGCCCCCGTTCAACCGGTACCGAATCCTTCATGTACGCCAGCCCGTCCAGTGTAGGCGATCCCCTGAAACTGTTGGTTTTGCTCACGACTGCAGCAGCCGGATAGTACAGACACCCTACGACAAGTACGCATGCAACTACCGCGGCAGTTCTACTCGTTATCAGCCTCCAGCCTCTAAACCCGGCATGGGCCTGCCACCACCACCAGAGCGCGAAGCCGCCGACCACCGCGAAGATTATCCACGCCTGGTAGTAGAACTTGAAGACCGTGTTCATCCGGTTGCCAAAGAAGTCATGGACGAAGAAGAACTCCGCCCAGAACAGCAGGTAGAACGCGACAAGGGCGATCAGTAAAACGAACTGGGTTTCGTTGTTCTTCCCGGCCTTTGCCCGAACCGCGACAGCCGTCAACAACCCTACGACAACCACCATTAACGGAAGAGTGCTGGCCAGGCGCGTCAGCGTGTCCTCCGCTCGCGCAAGGTCGTTGTACTCCAGATGCGTAATCCCCCAGACCAGGTACGGCAACACGACCATCGCCGCGCCCAGCCAGACAGGGTGCATCGGTGGCTTCACATCGGTTGCTGCGCCGCGGACGGCGGACCGCAACCAATCAAAATGAGCCCTGACCGCAGGCATGCCGAACCCGGCCAGCGCCGGCGCCGCGATCAGCAATGGCAGCCCCCAGACAGTGAGAAAATGGATCGGACGTGTGCCGAATTCCACCGGCGCCACAGGCGGCCATCTGACCTGGCTCTGGAATGTGCCGAAATAGAACGGTGAGAACAACACCACGCCTGTGCCGATAAGGAGCAGCAGAGCAGGCAGCCCTCGCAGGGCCGCTCGGACCAGGTCAGACCCCGTGTCCTTCCGCACTTTGAGCACCACCGCGCCAAAGAGCAATGCTGCGAGGAACGCTATGTCCCACGCATTTATGAATCCGGCGGCTCCCGCAAGCAGCGCCGTCACTAGTGCGGCGGCGCGGTTGGATGCGATCCACCCGAAGCCCCAGCGCACAGGCGAAGTAAGAATGTTGAACGCGATCGCAAGTCCAGCTATTACGAACGGGATGGACATCACGTGCGGGTGCATGTCGCCCAGCAGAAAGCTGAAGAACGGGAACTCCTCGATGGTGTAGTCCTGACCGCCCCCGCCCGGCGCAAACGTATTGATAACTCGCGACGCACGCCACCACCACCAGTGGGTATCGGGTCGCCAGTTGGACGGGTCCGGGTTCGCGCTGAGGCCGTCTATGTGCAGCCACTCGTAGAACCCCTTGCCGCCTGCCCCGAAGTTCGCGAGCAGTTCCCACCAACCGGCGAGACTGGCAACAACGAGCAACAGCAGGGTTGACGCCGTGCCCCAGACTACCGCCGCTTTTATCGAACCGCTTTTCCGCATTACCAGCGACCCTGCGAGGCTGAACACCGCGCCCGCCGACATCGCGGCGATCAGCGATAGCGCAAGGTTGAACCCGATATGCGTCGGCACGGCCGCCAGTTTCGCTACGCCCGCCATCATCCAGTAGCCAAAGTAGTAGTAGGCGACCGGGTTTCCGGAGAGCCACGCGTCTTCAGGCGGAGCAGATTCGGCCCGGTACGACGCGTTCATCATCATGAAGTCCATCGGCTTCTCGGTACCGCCGATGGCCGGGTCGTAGGCCCGATAGAGCGTCCAGACCACGAAAAACGCCAGGAAAAGCGCTTCGCCCGCAAGGAAGAACTTCCAGCGCGCACGTACCGACGCGACAACTTCGGCACGCCGTCGCCAAAACAGCCCCCAGCCCACAATTCCGACCACCCCTAAGGCTAGCCACCAGGCCCACGCGTCGTTAGGCAGGATGCCCGCATAGCTGGTGATCCAGACCACAAACCCCACAACGACCAGCCCGATCGGCTTCGACAGCCCCCAGCCGCGGTCCGTCAATGCCGGAAAAGCGGCGTAAGCCAGCGGGAACGCTGCGAGCCCGATGAGTTCGGTGGCGAGCAGCCAGCGGATTGACTCGGTCATATCAAGAAGTTACGTCGTGAAGCCGAACGGGTATCTATCAGGCGGCCGCCCCGGACGGGACAATGGCCTCGGCGAAGCCTTCAGCGTCGAACGCCGAAATATCCTCGACGCCCTCGCCCGTGCCAACAAAGACTACCGGCAGCCCCAGTTCTCCGGCAATCGCCAGGACTATCCCACCTTTGGCAGTGCCGTCCAGCTTGGTCAATACCACTCCATCGCACTTGACCGCTTCCTTGAAAATACGGGCCTGCGTCAAGCCATTCTGGCCTGTCGTCCCGTCCAAAACCAGCAGCGTCCGAACCACCATCCCCGTCGCCTGACGGTCGACAACTGCCCTGACCTTCTTCAACTCCTCCATTAGGTTGTGACGGGTGTGGAGCCGGCCCGCCGTGTCCACAATGACGAGGTTAGCGCCCCTGGCGCGGGCCGCGTTTATCGCATCAAAGGCGACGGCGCCGGGGTCGCTGCCCGGCTGGTGCGCGATGACCGGTACGCCCACTCGCCCGCCCCATACCTTTAGCTGCTCTATGGCCCCGGCCCGAAACGTGTCCGCCGCGGCGAGAATGACCTCCCTGCCATCCGCCTTCGCCCGACGCGCAAGCTTGGCAATGCTTGTCGTCTTGCCAACTCCGTTGACGCCGACTACCAGAAGAACAACAGGCTGGCCCTCGGGCACGAGGTCCCCGCGTTCAGGGCCAGACAGCGCCTTCGATATAGCGTCGCGGAGCAGAGAGCGGACGCCGTCTGCTTCCTTGACCCGCGCCTCAGTCGCCTTCTTCCGGACATCGGATACGAGCGCAGCTGTAGTCTTTGCGCCTACGTCGGAGACGATGAGCGCCTCTTCGAGATCATCCCAGAACGCTTCAGTTAGCTCTCGTCTGCCGAAGACACCCGAAAGGACTCGCGACCACGCAGCACCGGTCGTCGCCGCCGCTTCGGCGGTCTTTTCACGTTTTCGAAAAAGCCCGAACAGTTCCGCTACTCCGTGTCAACGCCCAGACATTTACAACCAGACCTTCATCAAGGGGTCGATGCAGTATCCCGGTCAATGGCCGGACCCGGTGACGCCACGCGGACCAGCGCGTCACGTGCCGCGGCACGTTCCGCATCGATCTTGCGCCGTCCCTCTCCCCTGCCGCTCGCCGCGCCGCCGATCAGTACGTCAATAACAAACATACGGTCATGTCCGGGGCCTGTCGTGCCAGACACTACGTATTCAGGTGACTTCTGTCCACGCGCCTGTAGTGCTTCCTGTAGAAGCGACTTCGGGTCTTTCGCCGCGCCTCCGCTCAGTGCCGCCTCCAGGTCTGGCTGCAAAGCACGCAGCACGAAATCGGAAGCCGCGCCCGCCCCTGCATCAAGCAGGATGGCCCCAGCAATCGCCTCGAAGACGTTCGCCAGGTTCGACAGGCGGCTCGAACCTCCCCCCGCAGCCTCACCCTTCCCCATCACCAGGTATTCGCCCAGGCCCAACCTGCCCGCCGCGCCAGCCAGCGCCTCGCGCCGCACGACCTGCGCGCGCATCGCCGTCAGTTCACCTTCCGTGGCGCCTTCGGCGCGCTCATATAAGTGGTGGCCGACGGCAAAGCCGACCACGCTATCCCCGAGGAACTCGAGACGCTCATTCGACTCTGTCGCCGCGCCTGCGCCGGGGTTCTCGTTGATATATGAACGGTGTGTGAGCGCAAGCAGCAACAGCGACTTTTCGCGGAAATCGAAGCCAATCGACACCTCTATGAGGGACAGGTCCCTATCTGCAGCTAAGTGGACTGTCATATGACTGGCCTGAGAGGCGCTCGCGTTTCCCAGCTGTCCGTGCCCGTGTACCGGTACGAGGACCGCCTCCCGCGGCTGGTGAGCGGGTTCCGAATAGCGTCTCATGTGTCGCACCCGAGCGCAAAGCCATAGGGCCGCGCCCTTCGACTTGGTTCTAATATGTCACCGACACCGTTTGCTACTGTCCCTGATAGCCCGCATTCCTGCGACTGCCCTATTGCCATGGCGAACATCGCCCACCAGATGGAACGCCTGCTCCCGCACGACGCGCTCACTGCACTGCGTCAGGCAGGCCAACTTGCAGCCGGTCCGGATTCGCACGCTCGCGAGCTGTACCTGGTAGGCGGCCCCGTCCGCGACATCTTTCTGGGCGTAGCGCCGCGGGACCTCGACTTCTCTGTTGCAGGCGATGGCGAAGCGTTCGCAAGAGCCCTCGCCGCGCACCTTGGCGGACACGTATCGGCACGATCGGAATTCGGCACTGCGCGGCTGGAAGTAAAGTCGCTGGTGATCGACGTCGCGACTGCCCGGTACGAGCGGTACGCCTCGCCCGGGACGCTCCCTATCGTGACGCCCGCCGGAATACACGAAGATCTAGCGCGCCGCGACTTCACGGTCAACGCAATGGCAGTCTCACTCATGCCCGACCACTGGGGTGATCTCCTGGACCCGTGCGCCGGGCAGGCCGACATCGTCAGGGGCGTGGTCCGCGTATTACGCGACAGGAGCTTCCAGGACGACCCCACGCGCATCTTCCGTGCTGTCCGGTACAGCGCCCGGCTGGGCTTCGTCCTCGAAACGTCTACACAGGCCCATCTCGTGCGCGACCTCGAATTCATTGATCGCCTCAGCCCTGCCCGTGTAACTGCCGAACTGCACAAGCTGCTTCTGGAACCACGTCGCGCCGCGGCCTTCAAGCTCGCAGACGAACTCGGAGTGCTGGCTGCCGTCCACCCCTCGTTGCGCACCAGCATGGCGGTCCTCCATCCACTCGAAAAAGGAGAGCCGTCGGTAGACCCTGTGCTCTATCACCTGGCGCTGTTGACATCAACGCTCGCTCCGCACGACGCCTCAGCCCTCATCGCCCGCCTCACGCCTCCCTCGGACTGGCGGGAGGTTATCGATGCTGTGCCACGACTTGCGTCTATCGCTCCGTTACTTGAGCAGCGGGAAATCACTGGAAGCGAAATCGTCCGCCTCCTCGACGCCATACCACTACCGGTTGTCGAGGCTCAGCGCGACATCGCCCCGATGACACGGCGGAAAGAACGGCTGGCCACCTATTTGACCACGCTGCGCCACGTACACCCAGCACTCACAGGCGATGACCTCATTGCCGCGGGCGTCCCGCAGGGGCCTCTGGTCGGAAAACTGCTTGGCGAACTAAGAGATGCCCTTCTCGACGGCAAACTCCACTCAAAAGACGACGAGGCTGCCTACGTCAGACGTCGGCTGCCGGAGCTTACGCGCACGAATTGACAGCATCGGCCGATGTCATTCTGAGGCCGCAGCCGAAGAATCCCGTTGCGCCCGCTCGACACCCAGCACAGCCGCATCCTCGTCCAGTGCCCTTTCAACGTGCTTCCCGCCCCACGCCTGCGCTCGTCCTAGGAGCCGCTCCCTGTGGAACATGTACTGCTGCGCCACCGCGCCGTGCCCGCGAAAGATCGCCCGGGCCCACTCGCTGGCCTTCGTGTTGTTATGCCCGGCAGGCAACCCGTACCACTTCTCCAGGGCGCGCCGTGTCCAGCGGTCCACAGGGAACGACTCCGGTTTGTCCAACGAGAAAGCCAGCACGCAGTCGGCGATCTTCTCGCCTACCCCGAGAAGCGCCGTCAACGCTTCTCGCGCCTCCACATACGTCGCGCTTCGTAGTGACATCAGGTCGAGCCGGCCCGAAGCCACCGTCTCGGCAGCGAGTGCAACAAACTTAGCCCTGAACCCCAGCCCGAGCGTCCGCAGGCGCGCCTCTCCGGCCTCGGCGACTACGCTGGGTGCCGGAAACGCAAAGTCCCGTTCGCCCGGGCCGACCCTTGTGCCCAGAGTAGTCGCGACCGACCCCACATTGAGCTTGATTCGCGGGATGTTCGAAGTTGCAGAGCAGATGAAGGAGACGAGGCACTCCCACGGGTCCTGCCTCAGCAACCTCAGGCCGTGATATCCCCTCAGCGCAGGGCCGATGCAGGGGTCGTCACTGAACGCCTCCCTGAATGAGGACATGTCATACCCGAGCCCCAGGTAATCCCGTACCTCACCGACGAGGCCCTCCACTCGCCCGTCCCCCACAAGCTCAACCTGTATTCCCCCATCGACCGCGCTCAGATGGACGGCCCGGTCACCGATCACTCCGCGGTAGCCGTCCGCCTCTTGCCACCATCTGAACGCCTGGCCTCCGTCCAGCGAGGACTCAAGGTCTATGTCCGCTGCTGGAACCACGAACATCCCAATGTGTGGCGGCGGGATGGTTGTGCGTTGAGAATTCATCCGGCCTCTTCTCGGGAGTTCCACGCATTGACGACGCCTGCCACTTCTCCAAGCGACGTCCTCCTGACTGTGCATTTCGGCAGCGCGCGTTGGAATGCCACACCGTACTGCTTCGTCAGTATCCGCCTATCGAGAACGACGAACGCACCGTGGTCCGTCTTGGACCGGATAAGCCGCCCGAAGCCCTGCCGGAACCGCATGACCGCTTCGGGGACTGCGTAGTCGTTGAAGCCATCTTCGTAAAGTTCAGACCTTGCCGCGAACACAGGGTCGGACGGCACCGGAAACGGCAGCCGCGGCATAATGAGGGCCTTGATAGAGGCAGGCATCCCGATCTCTGCGCCGCTGTTCAGGTCAACGCCCTCCCACAGGCTGGCCGCTCCCAGCGCGACGCACTCTTTAGTGGCAGCAAGCTCACGCATCACCCTGTGGGGCGAGCCGTCGGTTCCCTGTGCTACGACACGGATACCCTGCCGCTGCAGCATAGGCGCAATGGCCTTGCGCGCAGCCTCTAACGCCGAATTGGACGTGAACAGGACGAGCACACGGTCACGCAGCGCAAGGGCGATGTCGCTTATCGCCGCCGCAATAGCCTTCGCGTACCCCTGCGAACCCGGTTCAGGCATATCCTCTGGCACTGCGACCAGCGCTGCGTTGCGGTAGTCGAACGGCGACCCCAACAACAGGTCGCGTCCCGGCTCCAGTCCGACGGCCGCACGCACCCTGTCAAATGTCCCGTCCGAGCTCAGCGTCGCGCCAGTCAGAATGACGCACCGCTCGTTCTTGAACAGCTTCTCCGCGAGCAGCGGGCCGACTTTCAGCGGTGCGCTCTTCACGTACGCCACCTGTCGGGATGCCCCGCCGCCACGCGCGCCACGCTCGTCGAGGTCGATCCAGTACACCGAATCCTTCGAAGGCTCGGTTATCGCTTCCTTCAGACACACCCTGGTCCGTACGAGCGAGTCCACAACTGCAGCAACGTTAAGCAGGATGGCCTGCGCATCGTCGTCAAGCGGCGACCCCGACTCAGCCTGTGAAACAAGCGATGCCACGCCGCGCAATGCCTCGCCAGATGGCAGGTCAAAGTTCTCCCACGCGACTTCTATTCCCGACCAGTCTGGCTGTGCGCGGATGCCCGGAGTGATCCGCAGGCCACTCCGCTCTTCACCAGCAACCGCGTGGACGCCGGAGAACGCTTTGATCGCGGCGAAAAAGTGTGCAGATTGCTCCAATGCCCGCGCTACGCCGCTCAGAGCCGTTGCCGTTGCAGCGGGGACAGGGCTCAGCGCCTGCGTTTTCGCCAGTGACTGGCAAAGCTGCGACAACTGCGCCACAAGGCCGCGATCGCCCGAAAGGGCGGCCAGGTCCACCGCCAGTTGCGGTTCCGAGACCTCAAACCCCAGGTGGCGTGTAGCCACGGCCTCAAGGTGGTGCGCCTCGTCGATGATCAGCGCGTCGTGTTCGGGCAACAGCCCGGCGTCGTGGGCCACTTCTGACAGCAGGAGTGAGTGGTTGATCACGATAATGTCTGCGCCCTGCGCCTCAGACCTGGCCTTCCGCAGGAAGCACGGCCCGTCGTTCGACGGACACCCGCGCGCACCCTGCGCGGAAATACGCGCGAACGCGGCGCCATCGCGGCTCAGCCCTACTTCTGCCCTGTCGCCCGTTTCCGTCTCGTGCAGCCAGACCAGGCATTTGGCAACGACTCGCGCGTCCTGCTCGGTCGCAGCCCCTGCCTGCGCCGAATACGCCCACTTCTTGTAGCAGAGGTAGTTCGCCCGGCCCTTCAGCTGCGCCGCCCGTAGGCTGTCAGCCACCTGACCGTTACCGCTTCCAAGCACTGAACGAGCGACAGGCAGGTCCTACGCAAGCAGCTGCTCCTGAAGGTTGATCGTGTTTGTAGAGATGATGATCGGCTTCCCGCCGCTGGCAGCATGTAACGCAGCCGGCACAAGATAGGCGAGCGATTTACCGACGCCGGTCCCCGCCTCTATTACGAGGTGGGCCCCGTCGGTTATCGCCGACGCGATGGCGCCTGCCATCTCCTTCTGCTGAGGCCGTTCCTCGAATCCAGACAGTCCGACCGCAACCGCCCCGCTTGCAGAAAACGCCTCACTCACTCGTGCGGCAACCCATCCTGGGCCGCCATTCGGTTGTCGGGCAGACCGCACTCCCCACCTGGGCCTCGCTCGTCGGGCCACTTCCGAAATGCCATTGTCGGTCGACAACGCTCGCTTGACCTCGCTGCCTGCCGGTCCCTTCGCAAGCAGCCGCGCCGCGAGCACGCCGACGGGCCAGTCGGGGGTCGCTGCAACCTTGCGTAGCCGCTCGAGTGTGGTAGGTCCAAGCTGGGCCATTCGGTCGCTGAGCAGAAGGAACAGGTCGCGTGTGGCACGCGCATCGTAGAGCGCCCTGTGCGGGTGGTCATGGCCAAGCTTGAGCCGTACCGAAAGACGCTCCAGGCCGTATTCGGTCTCACCGTTGAGCAGGACGAAAGCGAGGTCGTACGTGTCATATGCGACACCGAGAGGAGGCACGCCGCTTTTGCGGAGAAACGACGCATCGAAGCTGACGTTGTGGCCGACTACCGCGCTCGTCCCGATAAATGCTCTTAGCTGCTCGGATAACGCCTCAAAAGCAGGCGCAGCGTCGATGTCGGCCTGTCGTATGCCCGTCAGTTCCGTGATGAACGGCAGCAGTCGCATGCGCGGGTTCACCAGCGACGAGAATTCGTCGACCGTGCCCGATGCGTCGAATTTCACCGCGGCGAACTCTATGATGCGGTCGATCTGCGGGTCGAGCCCGGTCGTCTCTAGGTCGATCGCGACGACCGTTTCATCGCCGCCATGCGACCGTGGCCGGCGCGGTGATTTCTCTTTTGGTTCGAGCATGGTTGCCGCGTATCATCCGAAAACCCCTCCGCCTGTGGGGGAGGGTCTGGGTAGGGGTCGTTATGTCATTCCGAGCCGCCGCGAGGAATCTTTTCTCGTTCATTCCCTCCCCCAGCGGGAGAAGGCGTGGTGAGAGACGGTCGCCTACTGCACATCCTGAGCGTGGCGAAGGGCCGTCAATGTCATTCTGAGCCGCCGCGGAGAATCCCGCTCAGACCGTAGCTTCAAGTCATCGTAACGGGATTCTTCGGTTGCAACCTCAGAATGACAGGGGCTGCCTTGTCTTCAAACGCATGCCGTGCCGCCGATGTCCCGCGACACATCGTCGTCCCCTCTCCCAGCGGGAGAGGGTCTGGGTGGGGGAGAAGTCTTGCCTCTACAGACGGCACTCGGCACTGGTCCTCAATACCCCGCGGCGACGAGTACCTTCTCGATGTTCAACGGCGATGGCTTCACGCGTCCTGCGTCAATGCCGCGCACACACTCTACAGTCGCCGCCGTCACCGGCACGGCAAGCCCCGCGTCCGACGCACGCCTCAGCACATGGCCGTTCATCTCATTGATCTCTGTCGGTCGCCCCTTTTGCGTGTCCTGAGCCATCGATGGCCGCCAGTTGTTCGACGGGTTCGCTCCCGCGGCCATCTTTGAACTCAGCTCTTCGAATACATCGCCTTTGTCTGCCGAAGACCACGTCTCAGCCGGTGCGCCGCCAAATGCCGGCACCCTGTAGCCGAGCCTAAGGCCGACGCTCGCCGACTCAAAAGCAAGTCGTATCGTCAGTTCGCGGCCGCGCCTGTCGGACGCGATATCGGCTGACCCAAGCCCCGACAGCGCGCTGACCGGGTTCCCCATCGAGTTGGCGCACAGCTTCGACCAGCGCTCGCCCCAGAGGTTGTCGGTAGTGCGTGCGCCGTCGATCGGCTCCAGCATGGCGACCAGGTCCTTGATGCGCTGAGATACACGCCCGTCGTGCTCGCCGGCGCGGAACACATCGT
>SXGR01058228.1_pt1 | contig 21580 bp, 19 predicted proteins | sample 3174711 | NCBI WGS metagenome assembly SXGR01 (sample SAMN11356860, study PRJNA531348) | freshwater metagenome | isolation source: freshwater sample F1-60 | place: China: Fuxian Lake, Yuxi | collected 2017-12-25 | reverse complement strand
GCCCTTCGGGAGCTCCTGTCGCAGGCCGGCACTGCGTTGGATCCCTGGGCAATAGGCTCGATATTGCCGGCGGGTTCCGCCTTGTTCCGTCCTGCGACAGAAGCTCTGAAATGATGCGAATTACTAACTCAGGACACTAGGTACTCCGTGACCTGTGTGGGGCGCGGACTATAGCTGGAGTGGTGCGGTGAGACGATGCAGACAATCAAGAGGGGATGGTGTAGGAGCAGGGAGCGCGAACGCACACCCTGCACGTCCTGACAAGCCGATAAACACAAATCCGCCTTGTCACGCCGGTGGTGTCTTACCTACGTACCGCGCTGAAGGACGGATGATTCGGTTATCGCGCCGCGATTCGATGAAGTGGGCGATATAGCCCCACACTCGCGCTTGTGCAAAGGTCACGGTGAAAAAATCAGGTGGCAATCCGGCGGCCGCATAGACGATGCCTTTGCAAAACTCGAGGTTAGCGTAGAGCGGCTTGTTTTTCTCGCGCATACGCTCCGTGAAGCGGTTCTCAATGGCCATGAGGCTTTGGGCGGTTACTTCGAGTGGCGTTCCTGCCGACAATTCTTCGGCGAACTGCCTGACGTAGCGCGCGCGTGGATCGAGCACTTTGTACTCTCGATGCCCCATGCCCATCACTTTCTCACCACGGATCAGGCAGTCATCAACGAAGGCTGCAGCATTGTCTGGGTGTCCGACACGATGTGCGGTTTCGAGAGCGGCTTGATCTGCGCCGCCATGCAAGACCCCATGCAGTGTGGCGATAGCACCGGCGATACAGTTCTCGACGGGTGCTATCGTGCTCGCGCCCGCGCGGCGAAGGTGCCTGCATTGAAGCTGTGTTCGATTTGCAGGATTTGGGTCACTTCCATGGCGTGGGCGAGCTCAGTGTTTTTGGCTACCCCAATCCCATGAAGCAGTCGTTCTACGGGATTAAGCGTTGTGCAGGCGTGAGGCAGCGCTTTGCCCGTGCACTTTGCCAACAAATAGCCGATGGTGGAGGTGAGGCGTGCGGCAATGGTGAAACCCTTGGCGGCTTCGCCGTAACGTTCAAACGAGCCCGGCACATGTTCGAACGCGGTTGTCATGGCGACCATCACTTGCATGGGGTGCATAGGTCGTGTGGCGAGCAGATCAAGTAGTTCCCGGTCTCTGACCGAAAGGGGGGCCGCCGCTGCAAGTTCTTCTTCAAATGCTCGTAAAGCGACGTCGTCCGGTTCATCGCCGTTAACCACCAGCCACACTACTCGGCTGAAAGGCCAGGTAACGAGGGTATCGAGGGGTATTCCCCGGTAACTCAATCGACCCAAGGTGCCCTCAACGAGGCTGATGGCGGTTTCGTCGACTTCAATTCCTTCAAGCCCTTTAGCGATGGTCATCACGCTCTCCAGTAGTGGAGACTTCATCCTGCAGCGCAAACTGCGATGGACCTAGCGCGAATCGATGTTGTTTGTATGTGTTGCCGCGATGGTTCAGTCCAGCTGATGACTCCATCAGTTTGGCTGCTGGAACCCGGGCTTTGGCTGGTCCAGACTCGCGGTATGCAAATTGAACGCAACGAACTTCGAGTCCTCTCCGCCGTGGTTGAAGAAGAAGGCTTCAGCCGTGCTGCGGAGCGCCTCAATTTGTCCCAGTCAGTAGTCAGTCAGACGATAGCGAACCTCGAACATCGGCTTGGGACGGCACTTTTGTCACGGGGTCGCAAAACACGCCTGACCGAAGCCGGACAACGGCTTTTCCGTTTTGCGCAGACGGTTCTCAACGAAGAGAGAGTCGCGCTCGAGGACATTGAACAGATCCGCAGTGGAGCGCTCTCTACGCTGAATCTGGTCATGAGCAGCGCCGTACATCGTCTCCATGGCACGGATTTGTTGCTGCGTTTCTGTGAGAAGAATCCACTGACTCGTCTCAAGCTCGATGTAGCCCCGAGTCGCGAGATGATCTATGGCGTGGATGAGGATCGATGGGAGCTCGCCTTTGGTCCATTCCAGCACCAGATGCCTGGGCATTTCGCCACACGCGCGTGTTTCGACGAGGTGCGCAAACTGGTCGTGCACGAAGCGCATCCGAAATTTAAGTTGTTACGCGCCGATCCGATGAAGGTGCTCAATCGAACCACACTTATCACCTCCTACCTCGATGAAGTGACCAAGCGACAAGGGCAAGAGCGTATCCGCCGCCTCTTTGCCAGTACGTGGGAAATCAGTCACCTCGAAACGCGCCTGGCGTTGGTGGCGGCAGGGAAGGGCGTGACCTTTGTGTCGGATCGCTTGTTGCCAGATATTGAAGGACTGCATCCAGTTGAGAATCTGCCGTTCTCGAATATTCCGAGAACGGTTGGGATCTACTACCGGAAACACCAATCCTTGTCAGAAGCTGCGCGACGCTTTCTCGCGTTGGTAGATCTCGCGTTTCCGCGAAGCTGATTTTCCAGCATCACCCCGCGAGCGGCGAAGTCACATCCCGGAACGAGACCTTCAACGAGGTTTGCACATCGATCACACAGGGTTTGCCACACGCGATCGCTTCGCGGATTGCAGGTTCGAGCTCGGAGACCTTGCTGACGCGGATGCCATGGCAACGCATGGCCCGCGCCATCTCTGCATGATCAAAGTCCTGGAACTCTGCAGCGAATGGCCCACCCCCGTGCAACACCCAACCGAGTGCGTGGTTGTTGAACACCACGTTGATGATCGGGATGTTCTGTTCAACCGCGGTCATCAGGCCATTCATCGTCATGGCGAATCCACCATCACCACAGATCGCAACGACGGCTCGCTCGGGGTGAACCAGTTTCGCGGCGAGGGCGGCTGGGATACCGAAGCCCATAGGGCCTGCACCTGCAGCCTGAAGGAAACCGTTAGCTGCACGATTCTGGTAGAAGTGGGTCATGAGGATGCGGTTCTCGCCAGCGTCGCAGGTGACGATGGCGTCGTCCGGTAAGACGTTACGCAATGCCCCAATCACGCGCTGCGGCAGAATCGGTTCTTCATCGCTGGTATAAGCCGGCGCGTTGAAGAAGCCGTGCGCCTCACGGTAGCTCCGAACACGTGCTTCGGCGCTGACGCGACGCGTAGCGTCGTGTGCAAACGCCTTGGTCATTTCGGGCAAGGCACGTTTTGCATCAGCCCTTACCAGCTGATCAGCGGGGAAGGTCCACGACGCATTGCGAGGTTCGATATCGATCTGCACGAAAGTCTGCCGACCAGGGTCGAGCAACAAGGGATTGGCGCGTGCGGTATCGGAGATACCGAGTTTGGAGCCCACCACGACCACAACATCCGCTTCCGCGACCGCGGCGTTGGCGCCAGGCGTCCCAAAGGTGCCGAAGACGCCGAGTGCGAGGCTGTGATTTTCCGCATAGGTGCCTTTGCCTGATGCGGTCGTCACGACCGGTGCGCCAAATCCTTCCGCAAAGGCGCGGAGCTCATCAAAGGCTTGAGCAATACGTACACCGTTGCCGGCGATGATCACGGGATTCTTTGCCGTCGAGAGAATCTGCACCGCGGCCAATACTTCATCCGGATTCGCAGGCAGTCGCTGGTCGGTGATGTAGGGCGTTGTGCGATAGAGCTTCGGCACCGAGTCCGGTCCTACGTGCCCTGACAAACCACCCGACGCGTAAAGCACGGCAACCGGTCCGGGTTGTCCTGCGAGGGCGTGTTTGATGGCGAACTGTGTCGCTTGTACACCAGCTTCAGGCTGATGCGCTTCGAACACTTCCTTCGTCAACGCTGCAAACGCCTGGCGTGCGTTCCAGGTGCCCCAGCCCCCCGTGCCCGCCTGATAAGGACCGTGCAGATCGAAACCGGGGTTGTCGCTGAAGTCGGTGAGCAGCAGCATGGGTGAACTGGAGAGGTGTGCTTCGAGGGTTCCGAGCAGCCCGTTACCAAGTACCCACGGCCCCTGACCGATGATGACACCCGGTCGCCCGGTGAGCCTTCCGTAAACTTCGGCCATCACACCTGCGAGGCTTTCATGTCGTACCAGAACCGTTCGAATCTGATTCTGGTGATTGGCGAGTGACATGAAGAGGCGCCCGGTATGACCGCCGGCGATGCCGAACACCATGCCGATGCCGGCTTCGGCGAGCACTTGCAGTACAGCGTCGGAGGTCCTGATTCGATCCTCGGTCAATAGTTTGGTAGTCATTAATCTGCCCTGTTCCAGCCACCATCGATGGGGATCAGTGTTCCGGTCACGTAGTCCGAAAGATCTGTGGAGAGGAACTCCACGACCTTGGCGCAGTCCATCGTCGTGCCGAGCCGCCGCAGAGCGATATCGTTGGCAGCGCTGTTGCTGCTTTCCGAGCCCCCTACGAGTTTGACGATGCGAGCCGTAGCGATCACACCCGGCGCGATGCAGTTGGCCTGTATGTTGTACGGGCCGAGCTCTTGAGCGAGGTAGCGGGTATAGTGGGCGATAGCTGCCTTGGCGGTACCGTAATGCGCATAACCGCCGCCGATCCCAGCAACCTTGCCGGCATAGGACGCCACCGTGACGATCTTGCCGCTGCCCTGTGCCTTCATGATGGGCGCAACAGCGCTACACGCATGATAAGTACCGTAGAGGTTCATCTTGAGCACGAGGTCGAAGAGATCAGGCGGCACGATCGACGCTGCCGTTTCCCGGGGTTTGCCGCGACCGCCCCCCGCATTGGCAACCAGCACGTCCACACGTCCCCAGGCGCCTTTGATTTCGTCCACCATCCGAAACACGGCATCACGATCCGCGACATCAAATTCGAAACCGAGGGCTTCACCGCCCCGTGCGCGAATTTCTTCGACGGTAGTTTCACCCGTCATGTCCGCGGCTTCCGCCTGGAACTCTTCGTAGGATTTGAGGTTCAGATCGGACAGCGCAACTTTTGCGCCTAGGCTGGCAAGGTGCAGAGCGTAAGCGCGCCCAAGACCTCGTGCGGCACCGGTGACAATTGCCACCTTGCCATCGAGCTTCCCCATGAATATTCCCCTTCCCGTGATATTCGAATCGATGGGGAACTTACACCACGGCGCCGTTAATCACCAAGGTCGAAGGGAGGGTATGGAGATCAGGTGATCCAGGCGGGATCAGGCAACTGCGCGAACCGGTCGTGTAGTCCAGCATCCCAGGTGCGGCGCAGACTCTGCCAATAGGGGTCATCGTCCTGCATAACGGCGTGTACTTTGACGTGAAGTGAATCGCGTTCGTACACCAGGAGATGAATCGGTGGTGCGACGGAGAGATTGGACTTGATGGTGGAGTCCATGGAGACGAGGCCACACTTGGCGGCGGTCGCGAGCGACGAATCAAAACGTACGACCCGATCGATGATGGGTTTGCCGTATTTGAATTCGCCGATTTGCAGGTACGGGGTTTCCGACATTACTTGAATGAAGTTGCCTTCGGCGTAGACCTGAAACATACGCAGTTGTCGACCCGCAATTTGGCCTCCGAGTAACAACGACGCGCTGAATCCCACACCACTGTTGCGAAGGCTTGGACCGTCGATGTGGTCGACTTCACGCAGCGCCCAACCCGCAAGCCTTGCTGCTTCACTCATCGACGTGACGTTTTTCATCGAGATGCGGCCACTGCCTGTCGGCATGCCTTCGTTCATCAACTGCAGAGCGGCCTGAGTGACCGCGAGGTTGCCGGCGGAAAGTGCGACGATGACCCGTTCCCCTGGATTTTCCCAGACCGTCATCTTGCGATACGTGGAAATGTTGTCGACACCGGCGTTGGTCCGGGAATCGGAAATCATCACCAAACCTGTCCTGACGAGGAGGCCTACAGAATAGGTCACAGCTGCTCCCTTCTCCCTTCCTTGGGTTCCTTTGGGGGGGTATCTCAGGAAGCGTAGCAGGGTTAGGGAAATTCTGATTAAAAGGATTTTTTCGTCAGAACCCATACCTCTTTGGGGCTGGAGGAGCGGAGGGAAATCGCGGATATGCAGTAAATCCGCGATTTCTCGGAGCGACGACTAACGAAGTTATGGCGGAAAAAGACTCTAATCAGAGGTTCCTTAGCGAAGAACGAGGTGGAGTAGGGCGACGGGCAGGAGCGTGAACAGCATGGACAACATCAACGAAGCTACGATGAACATATAGAGCAGCACCACAAACAGAATCACGACGAGGGCGCCGAGGGAGACAATGAGTGCGAGAATATGCAGCGGAGTTCGTCTTTCTTCAGCGAGCGTCACGTCGGCGCCTTGCGCTTCGAGGCGATTTCGCAGATCGGGATAATAATAAAGTACGGCACCGTCGATAAACGATCGACTCTTGTCACGGTGCGCGCGAGGTGGCTCGATCACAGCAAGATGTGCGGCCCAGGGTTCAATCTCGGCCGTGTGGGGTGTGGCGGCAGTTTGTTGTAACCCATCAGCCACTGCGTTGGGATTGCGTGTCAATCGCACCGCGGTTGCGTCCGCGAGGAACCGCCGTCGACGCCAGACCCAGGCGAGCATCGGCGACAGGATGAAGGTCGAGACGATGCCGGCGAAAAACCCAGACATGGCAATGGGGCCAGATACCGGCATCCAGGCCCAGTGTTTCCATGTGAGCTTATTGTCTTCCTCCGTGGGCTGCTTTGTTTCTTCCGGCGAAGCGAACGGATCAACCAGATCTTCGAGCAACAAACGCGCCCGCTCGGTGGTTGGCCACACGGTAGTCAGAACCAGCCGCCCTAAGATCTTGAGCACGTTGGTGTGGGTGAACCCTGTGGCCATGCGTGCGATCACAGCGAAGAGCGCCGTGACCATGGCGATCCTATGTCCGTTTTTAACGTCACCATTGCAGAGCGAGCCGACCAGATGAGCAGCGATACCCTGGAGTGCGTCACGGTTCAAGTGCGCAAGGAGATCCGAGGAGGCGACGATCACCGGTTGACCCTGAGCGTCGTCGATAAAGATCGCATTGCCCATGTCGCGATGGGTTACAAGCAGCACCGGCCGTGGCTGTAGCGCAGCGATCGACATTTCGGTCACCACGTTTTCGAATCGCTGTTCTTCCAGACGAGAGTTGTGAGGGGCGCGGGTTCTGAGTCCCCGGCCATCCAGCGTGACAGCAGATTGCAGGGCACGATGCAGCGCAAACAAAACCGCGGCCATGAGCAGGAGGCCGGGAAAGGCGGCCAACACACCAAATTCAAGCCAATCACGCCATGCGAACGGTATTGTCCCCTCGGGCGAGTGGCCATCAGGAAGTGATTCGATCACCCGATCAATTCGTTCGAACATTGCGCCGATCAGATCGGGCATCGGAACGATCAGATTGAGTGCATCGAGCAACAATCCAGCGATTCCGTAGAGGAGTGGCGCCATCAAATACGCCACGATCACGGCCACACTGACCGCAGCAACTGCCGCAGCGACACCCACTTGCCAAGAGGCACGACGATTACGATCAATTGCGGCGAAAAAACTCTCTCGTTCTTCGGGTGATTAACGGTGAGCCCATTCTTGATACCCGTCGTTCGGCGTTGATGGCTCGGCCATCAAGGTCCCACAGGTCGATCTGAAGACGGTCGATCAAAGGAACCTGGTCTGAATTTCGCGGCGTCGATGGGCATGGCTGTGATCGGCCCAGACGTTGTGCCTTCGTTCACGCAGACCCGTTCAATGATTCGCCACTCCCCACCGCGCTTGAGGTAACGGTCGAGGTAACGCCCCCACCATGTATCGAGCACCGGCTCATCTTTGCGAAAGAGGTACGTGACGTTGTAGAGCTCACCGGTGGCGCGAATGCCGTCGTCCGCGAGCACGATGTGGTGATTCATGATGCAGTGGTTGGTGGAGCGCCAACGCAGGTGCGACACCATGCAGTGTTCAACAAACGTGTGGGCGTTGCCGACATAGACACCGTGATCATCCGTGGCGTCAGACCAATAGGCGGATTTCATCAGCGCTTCGTCCAAGCGATCCACGCCCCGACAGTAACGTTCCGCCGCTTCGCGGATGTTCTGGATGTCGGAGAGTTGTTGCAGCGTATAGTTCATGGAGTTTCCGTTAGAAGGTAGATCAGCGAATGGTCATTTCCCGCAGCAGCTCCAGTGCGGCGTACACGTCCTTGAGCGCTGTAACGATAGCTTCCGGGTGCACCGATACCGCCCGATTCAAACTGCCGTCGTAAAAATACGACCCACCAAGTGAATGAATGTTGCCGTCAAACACCAGACCGACGATTTCGCCGTTGCGGTTGATCAGGGGACTGCCTGAGTTGCCACCGGTGATGTCGTTGGTGGAAACCTGATTGAGCTTTCGTTCGAGTGCGATTTTGGTTTCCGCGTCGACCCACGTCGGTGCAAGTTTGAATGGCGCGTGCGGCGTTGCGCGTTGATAGAACCCGGCAAGTGTCGTCCACGCCGGAACGTCATGGCCACCTTCCTTCCACCCTTCGATCATGCCAAACGACGCCCTTAAGGAGAAGGTTGCGTCGGGATAAGCCGTGGTGCCGAATCGTGCGAAGCGTGCTTCAGCGAGTGCCATCGCGGCTTGTGTCATCGGCGCATCCACTTCAGCCTTGAACTTGACGTGTAGTGGTCGGGACGTTTTTTCGATCAAGCGCGCGAGTTGAATGGCGGGGTCGGTGCTGACAGCGACGGCGGCTTCACCACCTTCCCAGAGCGCGATGCGGATTTCGGGGTCTGCGAGTGTAGAGTGAGCGGCAATTCGCTCCGCGATAATACGTGGAGAGTCTTTGCCAATGACTTGGCGGACGAAGGGATGGTCAACGCCGAGAACTTCACGAAGTTTTTCTAGTGACCACGAAAGGCGCAGCATTTCGTAGTCCTTGTACATCGGCCGATTGGCAGCGATCCGTTGCCGAATCGCAGGCAGCTGCGCATCGGCATAACCATCGAGACGTTCATCTGCGGGTTTGGTGCGTTCAGCTGCGCCGCGCACAAGGCGACGGGCATTGCCCATCAGCTCGGAGCGAAAGCCGAATCCGGCTTCGATCATGAAGTATTCGCGAAAGAGTCCCTGCAGTGTGATGTTGGTCGCATCAATGATTTTCCAGGTATCGCCTACGGATTTCTGACGAGCAGGATCTGCCGTGACCCACGCCTTGAGCTCCTGCTCGCTGATTGCCTTGTTCGCCAGAACATCCTGTGCCGCGAGCGCCAGTTGTTCACCACGCTGGGCCTTGATTCTGTTTTCGAGCATGGTGAGGTCACTCAAGGCGATGCGCTGTTGCTCGGGATTTTCTTGCGAGAAGCGTGTGAGCAGTCCCCGATACTCGTAGTCCAATGCTTGGTGAAAAGGCAGCAGATGATCCCGTCGAAACTGCAGCTGCGAGACGGTGAGCAGCCGTTCGGTCGCGCCTGGGTGTCCGAGGGTCATGACCAGTTCACCTTCATCGGCGCCTTGTTCACGAATCGGGAAGTGGATGCGTGACTTCAGAGGCCTGCCGTTGTCGTAAACACGCAAGAGCCCCATGTCGAGGTTAAAACGCGGGAAGTTGAAATTGTCGGGGTCACCACCGAAAAAACCGGTTGCATATTCCGGCGCGAACACCAGGCGAACATCCTGGAACCGCGCATAGCGATACATTTGCACGATGGCCCCCTGGTAGAGCTCGACGATGTCACAGCGGATCTTGTCAGCCTGCTTCCCCGCGCAGTCATTTTGCAATCGGGAGAAGGTGGCCTTACGCGCCTCACTGAACGCGGCACCTTGAAGACCTTGCGTGGCTGAATTCACTTCCGCGGTGACATCACGGGTGGTTTCGAGCCGATTGACCTCCATGCCAGGACACTGCCGTTCTTGCGCGTGACGGCGAGCCGTGAAGCCGTTGTCCACGAGATTTTCTTGTGGCGACGAGAGGGCCTGAACACAACCGACGATGCAGTGGTTGTTTGTCAGTACCAATCCGTTACCCGATACAAAGCTGCCTGAACAACCGGCGGCGAGGCGCACCGTCCCCTGCATCGCTTGGTTGACGAATCTTTGATCGGGATCAAACCCGAACTTCGTGCGAAGGGATTCGCGGGGAAGGTTGTCGAGGGTCCACATGCCCTCGTCGGCGTGGATGCTGGCTGATACGAAGAGGACGAGTGGCAAGAATCGCAAAAAGGTAGGCAGCATGGTTTTGGAGGTGTTTGACGAGGTGGTCGCATCCTAATCGTTTTGACTCTGACCACACAGGGTCCAGTACTATCTCATGCAGAGTGCGAATCAGGAGAACAAGGCATGCAGAACTTCAAAGGCAAAACCGCGGTGGTGACGGGTGCGGCAAGTGGCATCGGCAAAGCCGTCGCGACGCGTCTCGCGGCCGAGGGCATGAACGTGGTGCTCGCTGACATCGAACAGACGGCCCTTGATCGGGTGGTGTCGGAACTTAAGGCTGCAGGGCGAAGTGTCTTTGGTGTGCGTACGGATGTCTCGAAAGCCGAGGCCATCGAGCACCTTGCGCGTGTGACCACAGAGACCTTCGGCGCGATTCATCTGGTGCACAACAACGCTGGTGTGGTCACTGCGGGGCGCGCAGAACAACTCTCCATCGCAGATTACGAATGGGTGCTTGGTGTGGATCTCTGGAGCGTGATTCACGGCGTACGGACGTTTCTGCCACTGCTCGAAGCGAGTGGTGAAGGTCATATGATCAATACGGCGTCTACTGCCGGGTTGATGGCGTCACCGAACATCGCGCCGTACAACATCGCCAAGTTCGGTGTAGTCGCATTGACCGAGACGGTGGCGCGAGAGCTGGAAATGCGCAATTCGCCGATTGGTGTGTCGGTGCTCTGCCCAGGAGCGATCAACACCCAGATCGTGTTCAGTGACCGCAATCGGCCGCAAGCTTCAGCGGAGCACCATCAAGACAGCGTGGAGGAACAGCAGTTCAAGCAGCGGGCGGGTGGGTTACTCGCCAATCAAGGCATGGCCCCGGAGCAGGTGGCTGACATGATCGTGAACGCGGTCCAGTCAAAACAGTTTTGGATCCTCACCCATCCCGACTGGAAGCGCGTGATGCGACGGCGAGTCGATGCGATGTGTGACACGGATAGTTTGATTACAGATTTTGGCGGCTGAGGTCACGGAGAACGGACGACGAAGAAGACGTACCCGTAGCTGCCTGCGGAGGATTCGAAGATACGGATTTCCTGCTCGCTAGCAGCGAGTACGGCTTCAGCCTCAGCATTGCCGGCGTGTTGTTTGCGAAGCAGATCGATGTTGGCTTGCATAGGCCTGTAGTACTCATCCGTCCAGGCTGACGTCGGCAGGACGAAGTCACCGAGTAACTTGTAGCCATTTGCCGCGACGGTCTGCCGACGCGCGTCGAGTGTCGTCATATCGGGATATGCGGTCCAAAAATCGATCGCCGCTTGTGGCCTGTCTTTCTTCAACCACACCAGATCACTCACCGCCAGAAGGCCACCGGGCTTAAGCAGTGCCTTCCACGCTTGCAGCGCCGCTTCGAAACCCATGATATAGACGGCGGCCTCACACTAAAGAAGATCAAAACTCTTGGGCTCGAAAGGCAGTGCCTTCATGTCCGTACGTCGAGTGCGGATACGGCCGTCCAACTCCGCCGCCTTCGCGCGCTGCTGCAATTCATCAAGATACGGCTGATGGGCATCAGCGCCCGTGAGTTTTGCCTCAGGCAACAGCGCTGCGAGGTGGAGTGTATGCATGCCTGGACCACAACCAATGTCGAGCACATCGATGGCGCCTTTGAGGCCCGTCATCTCAAGCGCTTGTGCCGTGGTAGCCCGACTGCCGGGCGCTTGTCGCGGCAATCCGTCATGGATGGCAAAAAACAGATCACGCGCGAAGGATGATGTGGTCATGCAGAGCTCAGGCGGAAGACAAAAGTCAGCGAGTGTAAGGGTTAACCCCATCCCCCAGAAACCGGTTGTTCTCTTCGCGAATCGCAGCGGCGACATCGTCTTAGAGAAACGGCAGGAAGACGTAACGTGTACCGCGACGAATAGGTTTCACGGTATGCAGCAAAGAACAGGAGAACACCACAGCGCCACCGGCGCCGGTGCGATAGGTGCGTCCCCCGAATTCTGGGAAGCCGAGCTCCGCCCCTTCGTAGTCCTAGTTCAGGTTCATGCTGAGTGCGAAGCGACGATGCGCAGTACCCTTGGTGGTGTTGTCACGGTGTGGTTTGAAATGGCCGCCGTGGTGTTCGGAATAGCCGGCGACAATGTACCGTTCCATACGTGTGACATTGAATTGAAAGGCCTTGCGAATCTCCGGCACGACTCGACGGATCACTCGTTGTTTGAGGGTGTTGATCAACGCCTCATCGTCGATGCCTACATCGCGCCGTTGTTTGTGCGCGTGATCAATCGCCGCAACGGTGAGCCCCTCCTGCTCACGCATGAACCCTGAGTCTTCCGGCTGTGAGGCGTGATAGAGATCGATGAGCCTTTGGCAGAGCTCCGGCTCAAACACGTTTGGCAGGAGAAGTATGGGTGCAGGAATCTCGATACCGGCATGGTGAGAAGGTGGCGGCAGTTCCTTCAATCGCCGCAAGAGTTCGGCGTGATCTGATCCATCTTCTCGAAGTGGCAGGCGAGCGACGACACGCATGGCGGGATCGAGCACGATCCACTGGCGCCGATACGGGATACCGGTTGAAACCGGTTGTTGGCTTCGCGGGCACGCGCCATAGAGACGACTGATGGTGAGGTCCGCGTCGAAGAAATACCGATAGCCGGGATACCGCTCCTTGAGTCGCCCCAGAGTTTCGTCGGCCGGGTCAATGCTGATGCCGAAGAACGAGGCGTGATCATCGTCGAACAGCGTTGCAGCATTGAGCACAGCCTGGAGAGCAGCCTGCGCGCGGGGATGCTATGTGGAGCCGAAGAAACACAGGACGAGGTAACGTCCCGCAGCGGTATCGATGGCGTAACGGGGATTCACCGGACTGCGCTGGTGAAACCACGGCGCGGGATCGCCGCGGCGCAGCTCAACGTACTCGTCTGCAGGGCCATCCACAGGTTTCGAATCCACTCAGATTTCCTCAAGGAACCAGACACGGAGTAGCTGAGAAAGTGTAGTTCGTCGGTTGTCGCTTACGAAGCCGGGGACTTAGGTGTCCACGGATACTTCGCGTCAGGCCCGAGAAAGTCGTCAAACAGAATGCGCTCGAAGAGTTCGAAAGCCGCCGTTTTGGGATGTGCAGGAGAGGTCGCCATACAGAAGTACCGGGTCGGCATCTGCACGATGCCGGTCAGGATCGCGAAGTCTTCTCGCAGGGCCGCGAAGTTCGGGTCCGGATTATGGTGTACGTGCCAGGCATTGCTGTGCCTGATGAGAGATCGGATCAGATAAGGACTGTCGGTGACGTAGTGCGGTTGCATCATCAGTCCGTTGGCCGCATAACGCTGCGCCACTTGGAAGTGGTGCACGTCGACACTTTCCGGGACCAGCAGCGGCCAGGCAAACACGTCGATTTCGGTGGGCTGTTCAAGGTGGGTGAGTGGATGATCCTTGCGCACCATGCAGCCGGAATGGAACCGGCACAGACGCGTGACCTCCAGTTCCTTCCATCGTTCGAGATAGGACGAGGCGCCGAGAATAGCGTTGAGCTCACCGGCGACCAGGCGTGGGCACAACGTCTCTGCGGACCCCGCCACGATTTCCACGCGAATCGCGGGATGATCTTTGGCCAGCGTTCTCAGCGAGTGCAGGGCGTTCTGAATGTCCGTTCCTGGGGCAGACCCGATCCGCAATCGGCCGTTGATGGCCTCAACCCCGTCCCGCATTTCCACCACCAGATCATCCACGTCGGCGAGGATACGTTTGGCGTGTTGAACGAATCGTTGTCCGGCATCCGTAAGTCGCATGCCACGAGGCATCCGATGAAACAGCCGGACGCAGAGTTCTTCTTCCACCTCCGCGATGCTTCGGGTGACAGCGGGCTGTGTAAGACCGAGGGTTTCAGCAGCGAGGGTAATTGCTTCTGCCCGTGCCACTTCGACGATGTAACGCATTCGACGTAAATCTATCTGGTGTTTCATAGGCTTGACGTCATGCCTCCCGCTTATTGGCTTGAGTAGAGTACGGCGCAAACCGAATGGCAAGCGGGATTGCGATAACCGGAAAGATCGAGGCTTGGTCATCCCATGGTTAAAAAGGCATGTGTCTCTCACAAGTGCTATGCGTGTTTGGCATGGCGACTGCCGAAAAAGTAATTTGTCTCGACAGGAGGTACAGCAGCAGTCTCTGTGACGGGAGGGGCCCCGGTTGTCACCGACCGGTTGCATGGCCTGGTGCCCCTGGGAATCCAGACGTTGGGGAGAAACACCATGAAGCAGCGAAAGCTGACGCGGGCCATTGTGATGGCGTCCGCGTCGACAGCGTTGGGGCTGTTACCCGCCACTTCCATTGCGGAAGAGGCGGACAACAGTGGCCGTCGTCAGATCGAAGAAATCACCGTCACCGCTGAAAAGGTCGAGTCGACGGTTTCCGATACCTCCATTTCCATTACGGCGTTTGATGGCGCGATGCTCGAAGACTTTGGTCTGCAAGGCGCGGACGACCTGATGGACTTCACACCGGCGACGACGCGAGACGAATACGACGTGCGTATTCGGGGTGTGGGTCGAAACTTCCGCGCCCTCGGTGGTGACCCGGGTGTCGCGACTTATTACAACGGCATCTATTCACCTGACTTCGGTATCGCCGCCTCTGAGAACGCGCTCTACGACCTCGAACGTGTCGAAGTGCTGCGTGGCCCACAAGGGACGCTCTACGGGCGCAACTCCGTCGGTGGCGCCATCAACTACGTCACCAAAAAGCCGAGTTATGAGCCGGAAGCAGAAATCCGCACTCAATTCGGACGATATGCGACCCAAGAGTATTACGGCATGTTGTCGGGTCCGCTGCTCGATGATCGGCTCGCTACCCGTGTGACGGCGGTGAAACGGGATCGCAACGGTTCGCAAAAAGGCAAAGGGTTCGCGCCTGATGTGAACTCCATTGATGACCAGAACCTGGCGTTGTCGTTGCAATGGGACATTACCGACACGTTCTCCTGGTACATCCGTGGCAATGACCGCAAATCCGATCGTCGCATCGGCAGTGGTTTGTTGATCGATGAAGGTTTTGCCCCGAATCGTGGAGTTCGCAGCACCAATTTGCCGGTATTTGGTGTGACCACTCGGGGCGGTACGGTGACCGCCGGAACACCTGGCGCGATGTCGTTCTTCAACCCGCGCACGGGTCTGAACATATTTGCTGCGCCCAATCGACCGGGCCTCGATCCCGTGGGATTCCCTTACGCCCCCAATCCGGCATTTGGTCGTAACCCCGATCAGATTCTTCCGGTAGGCAGCAGTTTCAAAGATCCTGACCGTGGCACGCAGGTCAACGACGACGGCAACTGCGACCAATACCCCTACACACGCTGTAACAGTAACCACGAACTCTTCGACCACACGTCGTTCTCCAGTGAAATGAACTGGGAAATCAACGACACCATGGCGCTGAAGTACCTGTACGGTTATCAGACGTTTGATTACACGTTCAATCAGGACATCGACTATGTCGATTCCGGATTCAGCGCGTATCGACAAACGGTGCTCGAGAGTGTGTACAGCTACTCCCATGAACTGCAGCTCGACTGGGCTATTGGGGACCGATTGACGGCGACGTCAGGTGTGTACTGGTTTAAGGAGCAACGCAATCAGGATTACAGCCTGACCAACAGCACGGCGCGGTTCATCCAACCGGCGAATTACGGCGCATTGGATACCCGGGTTGGATTCCTGGGTGGTGCGAGCATCACCGATCTGTTGTTCGCATCTTCACCCCTCGGTGCCAATCAGCACGCCCGGCTTGGATCGGCGCCGGTGGGTAAGAGCAACTTTGGCCGATGGCTCGGTGATGAAAGGGGTGACGTGTACGAACACCTGAACCAGGTCGACAACGAAGCTTTCGCGGTTTACACGCAAGGCACTTTCGAGTTCAACGAAAAACTCGCGTTGGTTGCCGGTCTGCGTTACGCGAAGGACAAGAAGGCCGCTGAGGAAGTACGTGGCGGTTACTTCGAACTCGACATCCCCTGGGCTGCAGGATTCATGGGTTTCATTCCGGGCGGCACGTTCCCCAACGGCGGCCTTACGTTGCTCGGTGCGACCAACGTGTCCATGGGTGCGGCAACCCGTACCGGCAATCCAGCAGATCCACTGCGTCCTGTCTGCGCCATTGATGATGGCAACTGCGCGCGACCTCTACGTCTCGCTGGCGGGGTGCCCATCAGCTACAGCAGCAGTGTAAAAGGCGACGATTCGTGGGATGACATCAACTTCCGCGTCAACCTCGACTGGACACCCACGGACGACATCCTGATGTACTTCTCGGTGACCACGGGTTATCGCGCCGGTGGTTATCAGTTGGGTGTGACCGATGCCCGGGACAATCCCCGTGATGCCAACGGCCTGCCACTGCCGGGCACGCTGTTGACCCCGCTCACCTACGACAAAGAAACCATCACGGCCTATGAAATCGGCTACAAGGGTTTCCACTTTGATCGCACCGTGCAGATCATCGCGTCGATCTACCAGTACGACTACAAGGGTTACCAGGACCGGATCGATATCCTCGATGAAACCCGTGGTCGTTCGGTGGATGTGGTGATCAACGCCGACAAGGCCATTAACCGTGGCTTTGAAATGGAAGCGTTGTGGTATCCCACGCAGGACCTGACTATCGGAGCGAACTACAGTTATACCGATGCGTTCTACGATTCGAGCTTCATTCTCATCGACACCGGCAACCCGGAGTTCCCGCTGACGGTCTTTGGAGGGGTGTCACTCACCAACCCGAACAACAGCTTCCTCACCCATGACGTGAAGGGTGATCAACTCAAGGGCATTCCGGAGCACAAGGCAACGGTGTGGGCGAACTACGACATTCCTACCGACATGGGTGTGTTCAGCGTTCGTGGTTCGTATTCCTACACGGGCGACTATGTGCAGCGTGGCATCAATTCGAAGTACGACCTGTTGCCAGAGCGTTTCCGCATGGATCTCTCCGGTCAGTGGGTGTCGCTTGACCGTGACTGGACCGTGCGTGTCTTTGTGGACAATGTCTTCGACGAGAAGAACTTGCGCTCCATCAGCCCGGGTTCTCAGGACAACAACTTCCGCACCACCGGTTCGGAACTGTATCCACGGTACTACGGTGTCGATATCAAGTACCACATTGGTGGCTAACGCCGCCGTTCACGAAGGAGGGCCGCTGGTGCGGCCCTTTCTTTTTGTGCGGTTAAAATTTTCCCCCGGACGTTGCGCCTACAAAGCAACGTTGAGAACCGGCATCATCCACCTGATGAAAATGGAGATGAGCACATGACCCCACGCAAGCGAGTCGCGTTCCAGTTACCACGACAAGCTTACAACCAGACCGTCGAACAACGCTTTGCGCTAGAACTTGAAGCGCTCGCACCCATCGCCGACATCGTTGAAGTACGCGCCGATACCCCGGCGGAATTTGCGGCGGGAGTGAAAGACGTTGACGCGATCATCACTTCCTGGGGGTTGCGCATTGACCAGCAGGTGATCCGTTCCATGGAGCAGTGTGTCGTCATTGGTGTCGGCAGTGTCGGCGTCGATATGGTCGACATCGCTGCAGCCACCGAGGCAGGCATCGTCGTGACCAATGTCCCCGATGTGTTTATCGAAGAAGTCGCCGACTACGCGATGATGTTGCTGCTCAACGTATCTCGCCTCACACCGATGATGGTGCGCATGGCGAAAGATGGCGACTGGTATCAAGCGCGTCCACAACTCAGCTTGATTCCTCGCGTGTACGGTCAAACCCTTGGACTCTTTGCCTTTGGCAATGTCGCACGATGCACGGCGCGGCGCGCTCAAGCATTTGGTTTGCGTGTGATCGCTTGTGATCCTTATGTCAGTGAACTTGAGATGAGTGCACTCGGTGTTGAACCGGTCAGTTTCAACGAGCTGCTCGAACGCAGTGACTTCCTCTCAATTCACGCACCCCACAATGCCGAAACGGAACATGCCATCAATGCGCAGGCGTTTGCCCGGATGAAGTCTTCGGCGATTGTCATTAACACGGCGCGTGGTCCGATCATCGATGAGAAAGCGCTTATCGAGGCGTTGCGCAACAAGACCATCGCTGGCGCCGGGCTCGATGTCCTTGAACAGGAACCGCCAGCAGCCGACAACCCGCTGCTGACCATGGAAAACGTGGTGGTGACACCTCATGTCGCGTCCGCCAGCACACGTATGCGACCGGAAACCCGTCGTCGCGCTGCGCGTGAAGTGGCACTGGTGCTCAGAGGCAAATGGCCCATGAGCTGTGTGAACCCGACGGTGTTGCCACGCGTTTCGCTGGAACGCTGGCAACCCTATCCCATGAGTCGTGGACCCAATCGCTGATGCAGTCGTTCGCAGGCAAGACGGCTGTGGTCACTGGTGGTGCGGCTGGCATTGGCCGCGCACTGGTGGAGCGATGCCTTACTGAAGGAATGAACGTGGTGATCGCCGATGTGGAAGTGCCGGCGCTCGAGGCCACGCTGGATGCGCTGCACTCATTCGGCAGTCGTGTCTGTGGCCGACGTGTTGATGTAAGTCAGGCGGAGGAGGTTGAAGCGCTGGCGCAGTTCGCACGTTCCACCTTTGGTGATATCCACCTGCTCTTCAACAATGCCGGTGTCGGTGCCGGCAACACCGCCTGGGAATCGACGCTCAAGGACTGGACCTGGGTCATGGGCGTCAACCTCTGGGGCGTCATTCACGGCATCAGCAGATTTGTGCCTGACATGCTCACGCACGGAGAACCCGGTTACGTGATCAACACGGCCTCCATTGCTGGCCTTGTACGTGGCCATCACAGCGCCGCCTACGCGACCACCAAACATGCGGTGGTGGCGTTGTCTGAGCAGCTGCAAGTGGAGTTTGAACGCACTGGCGCGAAGCTCGCCTGTGCTGCGCTGTGTCCGAGTTGGGTGAACACACGCATCAACGAAGGTGGACGCAACCGTCCCGGGCATCTACTTAACCCCGATGCCAATCGTCCCGTCACACCGGAGATGCAGCGTCATTGGGAAGAGATCCAGGCCGCGGCGGCAGAAGCCACGCCGCCGAGTGTCATTGCAGATTTTGTCTTCGAGGGGATGCGTGCGGGTAAACACTACCTGATGCCCCATGCCGAATCGAAAGCCTGGGTGGAGCGTCGGTTCGAGGGCATTCTTCGCGACTATTGAGAGGAGGCGATCATGCTGAAAACGATCGACATCTGGAGTGAAGGTACACGCATGAGCGCGGATCTCTTTATCCCGGATGACCATCAGGAAGGCCAGCGCCGACCGGCAATTCTGCTCTGTCATGGATGGGCAGGGCCGAAGTCGCATCTCTCCAGAACCTGGGCGCCGTTTTTCTGCAAGGCAGGTTTTGTCTGTCTGACTTTTGACTACCGTGGCTGGTACGAGAGTGATGCGCGGATCGCGCTGCAAGCGCCACAACCCACACCTGATGCTGACGGCTTTGTTACGGTGCGTGGCAAACCCGTGCGTGAAGTCGTCGACCCGCTTGATCAGAACCGTGATATCTACAACTGCATTCACTGGCTGCTCGAACAGCCGTGTGTGGATACAGAACGATTTGGCTTGTGGGGCTCCAGTTTTGGTGGTGGCCATGTCATTCATGTCGCTGGGCACGATCCACGCGTGAAAGCGGTCGTCAGCCAGGTCCCTGGCATGGGCCAGGCGCCGGATGCCCATGGATTTACCCACATGGGTCCCGAAGGGCAATCCGCAGGCGCAGCGCTGACACGCGCTGAACTGACCCAGGTGCCGAGGCCAGCAGGTATGCCCGAATCACTCAAAGGTGCCGGAGATTCCCGCACGCTCTGGCTTTATCACGCCCGCCGTGCGGCTAGCCACATTCGTGTGCCGACACTGATCATCGATCAGGAACTCGAAGAGTATGGTGGCCGGGAGAACTCTGGCCTGGCCGCGAAGAATGCCATTCCGGAAGGCACGATCGTGCAGTACCACGTCTTTCCCGGAACCCACTACGACATCTATGACAAGAACTACCGGCAGAGTGCCGAGCTTGCGCGGGACTGGTTCCTCCGGTATCTGTGACTTGCAGCTTTCGAGGGGAGCCAGTTTGTTATGACAAATACGCCCACGGGATATCCGCTTGCCGGACTTAAGGTACTCGACTTTTCGCGGGTATTGGCCGGACCATTTGCGGGCCGGATGCTCTGTGATCTCGGCGCGGATGTCGTGAAGGTCGAGCCCCCCGACGGTGACATCACCCGTATCTGGGGGCGGGTCAAAGGTGGCGTGCCGGGTTATTACCACCAGCAGAATGCCGGCAAACGCAACATCTGCATCGACCTGCGCGCTGCCGGTGCAACAGAACTGGTCTTTGATCTCGTGCGCCAGGCCGACATCCTCATCGAAAATTATCGACCGGATGTGATGCCACGCCTCGGCTTCGGGTTTGCTGTGCTGCATGACATCAACCCGCGCCTGATCATGTTGTCGATATCCGGCTTTGGTGCCGGTGGCCCTGAATCCCATCGTCCTGCCTACGCACCGGTGATCCATGCGGAAGCAGGACTGATCGATCGGGCCATGCGACGCGGCAATATACCCGCGCGGGATTTGCCGTTGTCTGTCGCGGATACCAATGCCTCGCTGCATGGCCTCGTGGCCGTGTTGTCTGCGGTCATCCAAAGACAGCACACGGGACTTGGGCAGCATGTTGATCTCGCGATGATTGACGCAACGCTGGTCACCGATGATCAGGTGCACTTCGACCTCGAAGATTCCGAAGATACTGGCCCATTACGCAACGACTATTACCAAACCGGTGCGGGGCTGATCCTCGTTTCCGGTGACTTTCGTGCGGTGTACAACGGACTTGTCGAGCAACATGGTCTTGTCGATCCGGTAGAACCAGGCATGGACAAGGATCAACGCATTGCCGCACGTCGCGCTGCGGTAGAAGCGTTTATGGCGGCACTGCCCGATCGACGCGCAGTCGAAGCAGCCATGGCGAAGATGAACATTGCGTGGGGTGACGTGCGTGCGCCATCAAGCGTCGGCGAGCAGGCCACCGTCGCCTTTCGCAAGAGCATCGTCCAGATCGATGACCGCGAGGGTGGGACCCGTCCCGTGCCGCAATCACCGTATCGGTTTTCGGGTGCGAAGGCCGGTGTTCGAGGTCCAGCGCCCCATCGCGGAGAGCACAACGCTGAAGTCCTGAAGGATTGGCTCGGTATCCATGCAGCCGATGTCGATGCGTTGCTCACTCGGGGTATCCTGCATCGCGATGACAAGACACTGACCTGACCCATCCGCGGTCGGACAAAAAGAACTTTGGGGAAATCATGACCGATAAAGACCGCAGTGGTGCGGAGAGCCTCGTGCAGACGTTTGTCGACGCCGGAGTGAACGTGTGTTTCGCGAATCCGGGGACTTCGGAGATGCACTTCGTTGCGGCACTCGATTCCAATCCGGACATGCGATGTGTGCTTGGCCTCTTTGAGGGCGTGGTCACCGGGGCTGCGGATGGTTATGCCCGGATGAAAGGTATGCCGGCGTCGACACTGCTGCACCTGGGTCCTGGTCTCGGTAATGGTCTCGCCAACCTG
>SXGR01143399.1_pt1 | contig 21582 bp, 9 predicted proteins | sample 3174711 | NCBI WGS metagenome assembly SXGR01 (sample SAMN11356860, study PRJNA531348) | freshwater metagenome | isolation source: freshwater sample F1-60 | place: China: Fuxian Lake, Yuxi | collected 2017-12-25 | reverse complement strand
TGAAAGCGACGGCGTAGGGTTGGAGGGCGAGTTCTATTTTGCCACCGGCGGATTGGAGGATCGTGCCTGGTTGTTGGCTAAAGGTTTCTGGTGCTGTGAGTGCTTGAGGGAGTGCGTTTTCATCGAGGAATCGCACGCGGACGCTACAGGTGCCGGTTTTGACTTTGATGGTCTGAGGTTCAGGGAGGAGGTTTGCAAGGATGGTGCGTTGCCCGCCTTTTTCGCTGAGGAGTGTCAACCCATCGAGATGTAATGGGAGGGTGCTGAGGGTGGGGTAGATGCGGTTGTAACCGGCGAGGCCTGCAAGGACATGGTAGAGGGGATAAACGGCACCCGGGATGGAGGGAAAGATTTCAGGCCAAGGCGTTCCAGTCGTGGATTCCATGACGCCTCGAACGCCGACGGTCTCGAAGTAGGTGAGGCTATGGATATTTTTTACGGCGACAAGTCGGGCGAGGCTTGCGACGGTCCACGCGGCGGCGAAGAGGGAGGGTTGGCGTGGGTCGAGGTCCGAAGGGGGTTGTTGGGTGGGGGCTGGGTGTGCGTTGGAAAAAGGCTTGAGGGTAATAGGAGAGAGGACGGCGGGTTGCACTGAGAACGCAGCGGCGGAAACGATCATGTCGGGGGTTGTGGCGGCGTTTTCGATGATGGTGGTGTTATCGAAGGCGTGGATCTGGGGGTTGAGATGGAAGCAGGGATAGGTGGTGTTGGGGGTGGAGGGAAGGTTTTGAGTGAGATCGACTAGGTTGCCATGGGTGCCGGTGGCGATGGAGGTTGGGAGTGAGAGGCGAGTGAGCAGGGCGTGGAACGCTTGGGTGAGAGCGGGAGGAGTGACGCGGGCCTGCGAATGAAGGATCAACCAAAGGGCGACTGGAGGGCGGAGGCGCGCAAGCTCGTGTTCGAGTGCGATGAGTTCGTTCTCAAAATAATCCGTGAAGAAAACTCCGAGATGAATTTTTGTTCCGACTTGGGAGGTGATGGCGAGGCCACGGGCGAGGTCGAGTTGCCAGTCGGGTTCGCCGAGGCGGAGATCGATGCGAAGGTGGGCAAGCTGTAGGGCTCGGAGGCGTTCGATTTCGATGGGGGTGGGAGCGGGTGTGTGAAGGGAGAGCCCAAGACCGAGGGCGGGTTTGAGGGAAACGGGTGTTGTGGCGATGGAGAGTTGGGCTTGGCGACCTTGGACGACGGGGAGGATGGTGCGACCGCCGGTGAGGGGAGTGACGGTGACTTGTTGTTGCACGACCGCACCTTGGGGCATGAGGGTGGGGTAAGGGATTTTGACGGAGGTGCTGTAGATTTTGAAGGACATGTCGGAGTAATTCCGTTGGTCCTCCATTTCGAACACATCGCCTTCGAACCGAATCTCGCTTTGGACACCGGGAAGGAATTGACCGGTGAGGGTGCGAATGTTTGTGAAGGGTTGGAAGGGGTGGATGGAGTGAGGGAAAATGGCCGTGGTGCTTTGACCATCGAGGTGTTCGAGGTGAACTTCGCGTCCAGCCCATTCGGGGATCGGGAGGAGCACGCAGAGGCCGATGCGATTCTTTAGGAACGGAGTGTTTGCCTGACCTCGGAAGTTGAATGAGATGGAGCCGGATTCGTTACCGGTGATTTCGCCGTGCCACGAAAAATCGAGTTCTCCCTCGTGACAATCGGCGTCGAAGGAGATTTGAAACGATTTTTCGAGGGATTGCACCTGCATGTTCCGTAAGGCGAGGGTGACGGTTTTCCATTGATGGTTACGCACTGCACCGTAGATGGCACGGACGACTTCGTGATCTCCCAGCCGGATATGGCGTAGGAAGGCGATATCCGGCTCGAAATCCAGAGTGAAGGGACCAGCGCGCAAAGGGATGATCGCGGGGCGTGGAGGATTACCGGTGAGTAGCGATGGTGTTGTAGGAATCATGACCGAGAATCAATCTGACGGTTTTGCGCTGAAAAGAAAACACAAACGCTCGGGATGATGGGAATCTTGACCTCATGATTTTGTAAGCCTATTTATTAAATGAATAAGCACTGGAATTCGTCCGACGGATACGCATGAAGATTATTTGCTGGCCGCATGGGGTTGGGTTGTTAGTGGCGGGGCTATTTTTTGGCCCGGTGCCTGAGGTGTGGGCGGCGGCGAAGGTGGATTTTAATCGGGATGTCCGGCCAGTGCTGGCAGACAATTGTTACGCGTGTCATGGCCCGGATGAAACGAAGGTGAAGGGTGGTTTGAGGCTGGATTCGCGAGAAGCAGCAATGCGGGAGGCGAAGTCGGGTGCGCGAGCGATCGTGCCGGGGAAACCGAATCAGAGTGAGTTGGTCAGCCGGATTATGACGTCGGATGCGGAGGATCGGATGCCTCCGGAGGAGTCGCACAAAGTGTTGAGTGCGGCGCAGAAGGATATTTTGAAGCGATGGATCGCTCAGGGTGCGGAGTATCAAGGGCACTGGGCTTATTCAATGCCGGTGAGGGGAAAGGGGCCGAGTGGTGAGAAGGGGATCGATTCTTTGGTGCGTGGGAAATTGCGCGGGCAAGGGTTGAAACCGGCTGCGGCAGCGGATCGGCGGACGTTGATGAGGCGGTTGTATTTCGATTTGACGGGGTTGCCACCGAAACCAGAGGAAGTGGACGCGTTCGAAGCGGACAAATCGCCGAAAGCTTATGAGCGATTGGTGGATCAGCTCTTGGCTTCGCCGCATTTTGGAGAGCGAATGGCGATTGGGTGGCTCGATGTGGTGAGGTTTGCGGATACGATTGGGTATCACTCGGATACCCCTCGTAATATTTGGCCGTATCGGGATTATGTGATTCGCGCGTTCAATGAAAATAAGCGGTTCGATGAGTTTACAAGGGAGCAGTTAGCGGGGGATTTGTTGCCGAATCCAAGTCAGAATCAGAAGGTGGCTTCTGGTTTTAATCGGCTGTTGCTGACTACGGAGGAGGGAGGAGCGCAGGCGAAGGATTACGAGGTGCGGTACATGACGGATCGGGTGCGTGCGGTGGGGGCGATCTGGTTGGGGCAAACGCTGGGGTGCGCGCAGTGCCATGATCATAAATTCGACCCGATTACGGCACGGGATTTTTATTCGATGGGGGCGTTCTTTGCGGATGTGAAGGAGCCGATTATCGGTGCTCGGGAAGCGGGGATGTTGGTGCCGGATGCCGCGCAGTCGAAGGAATTGGCGCGGCTCGACAAGGAAGTAAAAAACTTTGAAGCGGACTACGAGGGGCCCCATGCGGAGTTGGGAAAAAGTTTTGGAGAATGGGAACGGTCGGAATTGGCTCGGTTAGCTTTGGCTGAAACTTGGGTGAATTGGGGTCCATCGGAAGCAACCTCGAGCGAAGGGACGAAACTGAAAATTGCACCGGATCAATCGGTGTTGGCGAGCGGGAAGAATCCGGACAAGGATCATTATACCCTCCGGTTTACGAACGCGCTGACGGCGGTGGTTGGGCTGAGGTTGGAAGTGTTGCCGGATGATTCGTTGCCGGCAAAAGGTCCGGGGCGGGCGGGAAACGGGAATTTCGTGGTGACGGAATTATTGGCTCGGGTGGAGCGCGAAGGGAAAGAAGTGCGTCGAGTTGGTTTTTCATCGGCACAGGCAACAGTGGAACAGTCGGTGGCTGCGGAGAATAATCCTTACAAGAAATGGACGGCGGAAGCAGTCATCGATGGGGATGTCAAAGGCACCAGTGCAGGCTGGGCAATCTTACCCGAGGTGGGCAAAGCGCAGCAGCTCCAGTTGGTTTTCAAGGAGCCGTTTACGGTGGTGGCTGGGGAACATTTGGTTTTGGAGATTCAACAACGCCATGGTGCAGGGGGACATAATCTGGGCCGGTTCAGGTTGGCGGGGACGATGAATGCAGAGGCGGCCAAAACACTAAGCCCACAAGGGGTCGCGCAGGAGTTTGCGGCACTGCTAAAAATTCCATCGGGGCAACGGGATGAGAAGCAGCGGGTTCGGTTGTTCGACCATTACAAGACGCTGGCTCCAGAGTTGAAAGCAGTGAGGGAAGCTCTGGCAGCGGCGCGGAAAGCGAAGGGTGATTACGAGGGTCAAGTGGCGAGAAGCTTGGTGACGGAACGAAATGAAACGCCGCGCACGGTGCGAATGTTACCTCGGGGTGATTGGATGAACGAAACAGGGGCTGAGGTTGAGCCTGCGCTGCCAGCGTTTTTGACTGTAGGGAAGGCGAAAGTGGAAGGTCGCCGGATGAGCCGGTTGGATCTGGCGGATTGGCTTGTGGGGTCGGAGAATCCGTTGACGGCGCGGGTGGTCGTGAATCGTTTCTGGAAACAGTTTTTTGGGATGGGTCTTTCAAAGGTGATGGATGATTTTGGAGCGCAGGGAGAGCCTCCGCCGCAGCGAGCATTATTGGATTGGTTGGCGTGTGAATTCCGGGAGAGTGGGTGGAATGTGAAGCATGTCATCCGGCTGATGGTGTTGAGTGAAACCTACCGGCAACAGTCGGAGGCATCACGTGAAGTTTTGGCGAAGGATCCTGAGAATCGGGCGTTGGCACGACAGGGTCGCTGGCGACTGGAGGCGGAATTGGTGCGGGATAACGCACTAAGTTTGGCGGGGCTGTTAAGTCCATCGGTGGGCGGACCGAGTGCGAATCCTTATCAACCGGCAGGATACTGGGAGAACTTGAATTTTCCGCAACGGACTTATCAGGCGAGCTTAGGAGATAAACAGTATCGGCGGGGACTTTACACGTGGTGGCAGCGGTCGTTTGTGCATCCGAGTATGTTGGCGTTCGATGCGCCGACACGGGAAGAATGTGCCGCGGAACGGAACCGATCGAACATACCGCAGCAAGCACTGGTGCTGTTGAATGATCCGAGTTATGTGGAGGCGGCGCGGTCGTTGGCAGTGCGAATTTTGCAGGAGGGTCAAGGTGACACGTCGGCACGGCTTGTATGGGCATGGCGGCTCGCGGTGGCTCGGGCACCTCGATCGGAGGAGTTGGAAACAGCGAAGCAGTTGTTCGACAAACACCTTGGGGAGTTCCAACGGGATCCTGCTGCTGCTGCTCGGTATTTAAAGGTCGGAGCTACTCCGGCACCAAGCGCGTTAGATCCTGCGGAACTCGCTGCATGGACGGATGTCGCGAGGGCATTACTCAATTTACACGAAACAATTACTCGATCGTAGGCCATGAAATCATCGACCGAAATCCGGCAGTTTTTAAATCAACAGCAGACCCGACGCGTATTTTTGGGGCGGACTTCGCAAGGGATTGGAGCGTTGGCACTCGCGGCGTTGTGCCAACCCAATGTATTGCGAGGAGCGGCGGCGAAAGGAGATCGTTGGCCGGGTGTGGTGAATCCGTTGCACCATTCTGCACGGGCAAAGAGGGTCATTTGGTTGACGATGGCGGGAGGGCCATCGCACTTGGAAACGTTTGATCCCAAGCCGAAGCTTGCGGAGATGCACGGGCAACCGATGCCGGAATCGTTTACGAAGGGAAAACAGATCGCCCAGTTACAGGGGCAAAAGCTGACGTGTTTTGGGCCTCAACATAAGTTCGCACGGTTTGGGAAAAGCGGGGTGGAGATCTGTGATTTGTTCAAGAACATTGGGTCGGTGGCGGATGATATTTGCTGGGTTCGATCGATGACGAGCGAGGCGATCAACCATGATCCGGCGCATATGTTCATGAACACCGGTTCGCAGATCGCAGGGCGGCCGAGTATGGGTTCATGGCTCACCTACGGGTTGGGGTGTGAGGCGGAGAATTTGCCGGGGTTTGTGGTGCTCACTTCGCTAGGACGTGGAGGACAGAATCAGCCGATTGCAGCTCGGCAATGGGCTCCCGGGTTTTTGCCGAGCCGATTCCAAGGGGTGCATCTGAGGGGTCAAGGGGATCCGGTGTTGTATTTGGGGACGCCAGACGGGGTGACACGATCCCAGCAGCATGATGTGGTGCAGACCATCAATGCGTTGAATAAGCAACGGGATGCCATTGTGGAAGATCCCGAGATTGCGACGAGAATTGCGCAGTATGAGATGGCGTTTCAAATGCAGGCGAGCGTGCCGGAGTTGATGGATGTTTCTGCGGAGCCGAAAACGATGTTGGAGCTTTATGGATGCAAGCCGGGAGATGGATCTTTTGCATCGAATTGCCTATTGGCGCGGCGTTTGGCGGAGCGTGGGGTGAGGTTTATCCAATTGTATCATAAGGATTGGGATCATCACGGTGGACTGAAGCAGGGTGTGGAATACAAGGCAGAGGAGGTGGACCGGGCGTGTATGGCACTGATTACCGACCTCAAGCAGAGAGATATGTTGAAGGATACGCTCGTCGTGTGGGCGGGAGAGTTTGGAAGGACTCCGATGAGCCAAGGTGATGGGCGAGATCATCACAATGCGGGGTTCACGGTGTGGCTGTGTGGAGGCGGGATCAAGCCGGGGATGGTTTATGGAGCCACCGATGAACTGGGTTATGCTGCAGTTGAAAACCCGACGGATGTCCACGATCTCCACGCGACGATGCTTCAACTGCTGGGGATTGATCACACCCGGCTGTCGATCAAGTTTCAGGGTCTGGATGTTCGGTTAACAAGTATCGCCGGCAAAGTTCTTCGAGATATTGTGGCTTAGTCTGAGTCTACAGTAGCTACGAGTCGAACCGGTGCACTGGTTCGCCAAAGTTTCCGGACGACGAGGATCATCCCCGTCGCGCTTACGACGAACACGCCGAGCAATGTCATAGCGAGTGGAATGCGACCGTAGAGAAGGTTTCCGATTGCAAACAGGGATGACCAAATGGCGAGACAACCCGTGACCCAACCGAGGAACGCTAAGCCTAGATTGTCTCCGTGCTTTGCGGCTTCCTTTCGGCTGACACCGGCTTCGCGTCGGATTCTAGTCCACCCGGGACCAGAGGGATGCACCTTGCGATAGAAATCGACCAACCGTTCTTTGCTGGTGGGAGTTCCGACAAACGCAGCGATCACCCAACAGACGGTTGTAAACGCTACGGAGTAGAGGACGGTGTGGGCGAAGGGGATTTCGTAGCCGGCTTTTTTTAGGATGAAGAAAAGCAGAGAAACGAGGAACGAACTGATCATGGCAACGACCTCGCACCATGCGTTGATGCGCCACCAGAACCAGCGCAGGAGGTAAAGGAGGCCAGTACCCGCACCGATGGAGATGAGGACCTCAAAACCTTCCTGTGCAGTGGTCATGACGAGGCTGATCAACGCCGCTACGACGTAGAGCAACACGCTGCAGATGCGACCTGCGTTCACGTAGTGTTTCTCCGGCGCATTTTGCATGACGAATCGGCGGTAAAAATCGTGAACCAGATAGGAGGAACCCCAGTTGAGGTGAGTGAGGATTGTCGATGAATTGGCGGAGATCAAGCCACCGACCATCAGCCCCACGAACCCCACGGGTAAGAACTTGAGCATGGCAGGAAAGGCACTGTCGTGACCGATCAACTTTGGATCTGCCTCGGGGAAGGCTGCTTGGATATCTTTCAATTCGGGGAAAATAATAATGGAACACAGCGCCGTGAGGATCCATGGCCAAGGACGGAGCACGTAATGGGCGAAGTTGAAAAAGAGGGTTCCGCCCAAAGAATCTTTTTCGGACTTGGCGGCAAGCATCCGCTGGGCGATGTAGCTCCCACCGCCGGGTTCGGCACCGGGATACCAGTTTGCCCACCATCCGATGGCGATAGGGAGAATGAACACCATGAGTGCCAATTCGCTCATGGCGAAATTGGGCATGATGTCGAGAATGGGTTGTCCTTTACCATCGATGAGGGACATGACGGGTTGGGAGTTGGATTGGAGAGTGACTTGTTGGTTTCCGAGTAATTCGACGACTTTTTGCAAACCCTCCCACGCTCCAACCCCGACGCCGGTATGAACCGCGACAGCTTTCAGACTGAAATAAGCAGCGGCGATTACGGCACCCATTTTGATGAAGAATTGGATCATATCGATGACGAGCACGCCCCAGAGACCGGAGTAGGCGGCGAACGCGACGTTGAGCAGACCCAGTATGACGATTGTTTGCCAAGGGGGCATTGCGAAAAGGATGTTGGCGATCTTGCATCCGGCCAAGGTCACCATGCCCATGATGAAACAGTTGAAGAACAACCCGAGATAGACAGCTCGAAACCCGCGCACGAGTGAGGCTGCCTTCCCTGAGTAACGGATTTCATAGAATTCTAGATCCGTCATGACGCCTGACCTACGCCATAATCTGGCGAAAAAGAACACGGTCGAAACGCCGGTGAGAACAAATGCCCACCATTGCCAATTCCCGGCCACCCCATACTGGCGAACCTGCTGAGTGACCCAGTTGGGCGTATCGCTGGCGAACGTTGTGGCGACCATCGAAAGACCGGCCAGCCACCAAGGAACGGAACGACCTGAGGCAAAAAACTCTGCGGTGCTTTCCCCTGATCGCTTTGCGAGAAACAGAGCCGGAATAAAACAGACCGCAACACAAAGCAGGGCGATCAACCAATCGAGAAATGTGAGATGCATATCGGTATATACTTCAGTTCCTAGGCATCGATCGCGTGCTAGGCGACCCCGGCACAGTTCCCCTGCTCCGGCTTCGAAGCCGTGATTCGCAGAGGAAAACTTGGGCTGGTGGCTTTTAGTTATGGCGACAGTGGCCAGAAAGTCACGAGCAAAGTAGAGCCTGTTTGGGAAAGGCGTTGCTTTTGGGAATCGGTGGGTTGAGACTGAAACCCTCTCGATCCAATGTTAGGAATGCGCTTACTGAGGTTTGTCATTTTTTGGGGTCTCGTCCTGATTGGAGGCGTCGCACGTGTTGACGGGGTCATCGACGAACCGTTCCGGCCACGCCAAGTTTTGATTAAGCCGCTTGCTGGACAGGTTCTCCACACTCGTTTGGACGATTTGGTTGTGAAGAACCAGCATCGAGTCTTGCGTCGGTTTGAGCGATTTGGAGGGTGGCAACTCATCGAATTGCAGGCGGAGGAATCAGTCAGGGATCAAGTTCGGAACTATCAAGCGAGCGGATTGGTGGAGTTCGCGGAGCCCAACTTTAAAGTCCGTGCAGCGGGGGTTCCCAACGATCCCGCGTTCAATAACGGTTCGCAATGGGGGCTCACGAATATTGGAGCACCTGCGGCTTGGGATTTGTTGCACGATGCGCCGCAGGTGGTTGTCGCAGTCCTTGATTCCGGGTTGCGCGTCACGCATGTCGATTTAACCAATAATTTGTGGCGGAATCCAGCGGAGGTGGCTGGGGATAAACTTGATAACGACAAGAACAACATCGTGGATGATGTCCACGGGTTCGCCAGTTATTACGATCTAGCGGGAACTCATAAGATCAGTGGGGATGTGACGGATGGCTATGGTCACGGCACTCACCTCTCGGGAGTGATCGGAGCCATGGGGAACAACGGGATTGGCGGTTCCGGGGTTGCGTGGCGTGTTCAGATTATGCCGCTGAAATTCTTCAATGACACGGGCGATGGGAGTTTTGATGACGCGGTGGCTTGCATCGATTACGCGATCAAGCATGGGGCGCAGATTATCAATGCGAGTTGGAATGGATTGGATCGTTCCCAAATCCTTGCAGACGCAGTTGCGGCGGCTCGAACGGCAGGAATCCACATCGTCACGGCCGCTGGGAACGAGAACCGGGATAACGATTTGGTGCCTCTTTATCCGGGGAGTTTTGGTTTGGACAATATCGTGGTGGTGACGGCCAGTTCAAAGACGAATGGGGTTTGGAAATCAAGCACGAGTCTTGGAGCCAATACGGGGGTGAGCAGCGTGGATCTTGCTGCGCCGGGAGATGATATCTGGTCAACGGGGATTTTTACGGATCAATCCTACGCACGCAAAAGCGGAACATCGTTTTCGACGGCGTTTGTCTCCGGAGCGGCGGTGCTGATTCGTGCTAGGTTTCCCCAATATACAGCCGCAGAAATCCGGAATCGGTTATTAACAACAACGGATCCCTTGGCTGCTTTTGCTGGGAAAACCCGGACCGGCGGCCGCCTCAACCTCGAAAAGGCGTTGAAAATCGCTCCATTGGCTCCCCTGCGATTGTCTGTTTCATCCGGTCAGAATCCGAAGTTGACCTACCAGAGTTACTCGGTCAGTACACCGATCGTCCTAGAAAAGTCCACCAACCTCAAAGACTGGGCCCCCATCCAGACTAATAGTCTGGCTACCCCCGCCCCATGGCAGCAAACAGCGAGTATTTCGGGCTCAACCACGGTGTTTTACCGATTGCGTTATCGGTAAAGATTCGTATGAAAAGGCACTTAATCGTTAAAACCCCTGTCAAAATCAAAGGTTTTACGTTGATTGAGCTGTTAGTTGTTATCGCGATTATTGCCATTTTAGCAGGAATGCTCCTCCCAGCACTGAGCAGTGCCAAATCAAAAGCTCAGGGGGTCAAATGCTTAAGTAACCTCCGACAAATGGGTGTGGCGATGGCGGTTTACATCGGCGACCATGGGATTTATCCAGTAGGTATTGACGGCAATGATGGGGCTGCTTGGATTTGGCCCGCTCTGCTGCGACAAACCATGTACAGCAGCGGGGGCAGCACGGCTGTTTTTCACTGTCCCGCCGCACCGCCAGCTTCGCAGTGGATTCCCAAATTTGGAAGTGGCAAGCCAGCGGGACTCGGGTATTTGAAGGATGAGGTTCGGCTGAAACCTGGAGGGCTATTCTTCATGAGTTACGGTTACAACGTGTGGGGTGCTTTCGCCGGCAACACGCCGAACACAGGTCTCGGTGTATACCTGGGAGATCCGATTTGGGGGGAGACGAAGGAAAGCGCGGTGGTAAAGCCGACAGAAATGATTGCAATTGGGGATAGCAATTGGGATTTGAAACGAAAAGGGGATCGGGATTGGAGCGGTTTTATTGGGATGTATGAGGAAAGGCAGTGGCCGTTGGAAATCCATAATAAGAGGGCAAAAATCTTGTATTGTGACGGCCATGTAGAATCCAAGCGACGATTGGACATTATAGGGCAACTTCACAAAGATTTAGGGCAGAAGCAAAAAGCAGCAACTCAATGGAACAGGGATAACCGTCCGCATTACCCTTAGGGATAGAAAATAGGGGGACTATGGAGCGAGCGAAGGGATTCGAACCCTCGACGTTCACCTTGGCAAGGTGATGCTCTACCAGACTGAGCTACGCTCGCGTTCCAAGTGTTTTCTAATTTATGGGATTGGGCAGAGTTTGCAAGGCTTCTTTTCCGAATTCTCGGCGTTGGGATTGATTCCTCGTTCTTGGTTGATTATGGTTTTGCGGTCAACAAATACGCGTATGAAATTTCGATTGTTCCTACTTCTATCGTTCCTTGTGGCTTGGATGCCTGTGCAGGGTCAAAATCCGGGTGCGTTGCGGGTGTTTATCCGGGCGGGTGAGAAAACGCACGGGCCCGGCCAGCATGATGGGCCGGTGTTTTTGCGTGATTGGACGAAATTGTTGACGGCGCGAGGGGCGAAGGTGGATGGGAAGATTGGTTTTCCTTCGGGGGAGCAATTGGAGAACACGGATGTAATGGTGTTATACGCGGCGGAGGCGGGGACCGTGGCTGCGGCGGATCGTGTGAATTTAGAGAAGTTTTTGAAACGGGGCGGTGGGTTGGTGGTGATTCATGATTCGGTGTGCGGCACGGATCCGCAATGGTGGAAGACGGTGATTGGTGGAGCGTGGGAGCATGGGTTCTCGAAGTGGTTCGAGGGGGATGTTTCGATGTATTTCACGGATTATAAGCATGAGTTGACTGAGGGGGTGTCGAATTGGGATTTTGATGACGAGATCTACTGGGATCTGCGAATGATGCCTGAGGCGAAGGTGTTAGCGGCTTCTTATGCGCCAGACAAGCGGGCAAGTAAAGGGGGGCGGATCATGCCATCGGTGTATGACATTGTGCCGCAGATGTGGGTGTATGAAAAAGATAACTACAGGGCGTTTGTTTCGATTCCAGGGCATAATACCAAATCATTCGGGCTTCCGCATTTTCGCGGGATGTTGCTGCGAGGGATTGCGTGGGCGGGTAAGCGGGAGATGAACTCGCTGTGTTCAAAGGTGGAGTTGGAGAGTTTTCGCTATCCTGAGGGGGGACCTTCACATCCGGAAAAGACGTTGTCACAGATTAGAACGTGGCCGGAATTCACGACCTCGTTGGCTGCCGCGGAGCCGATGGTGCAGAAACCGATGTCGGTGGATTGGGATCCTGCGGGGAGGATGTGGGTTGCGGAGGCGGTGGAGTATCCTGCCAAGACAGATAAGACACGCCCGGCTAGGGATCGTATCTCGATCCTTGAGGACACGAACGGTGATGGGGTGATGGATAAGAAGACAATTTTTTATGAAGGCTTGGAACTCGTCACCAGTTTCGTTTTTTACAAGGACGGCGTGATTGTTTCGCAGGCACCGGATGTTCTCTTTGTGCGCGACACGAACGGGGATGGAAAAGGGGATAAGGTAGAAAAGGTTTACACGGGTTTTGGGACGTTTGATACGCATGCGGTGATCAGCAATCTGCGTTGGGGGATGGATGGATGGATTTATGCGACGGTGGGATATAGCCGTGGGGATATCAAGTCGGGTGATGGCACGAAGTATTTTGGTAAGATTAATGATGGCGTTTTCCGGTTCAAAGCGGATGGGACTGCGATTGAGCAATTCTCGTCGAAAGGAAGCAACACTTGGGGGGTGGATGTGGCACCGGATGGAGAGGTTTTTTATTCGCAAGCGAACGGGAATCATATCGATCACGTGGTGATGCCGGAAGGGGTGTTGGCGCGGGGTAAGGTGGGGAATGCTACGAGTTATAAGAATATTGAGGATCATAACAAAGCATTCCCAGCGAGAGATTATCACCAGCAGGCTTATGTTCAGATTGATTGGGTGGGGAATTGGACGGCGGCGGCGGGAGCGTGTGTTTACAACGGTGGGGCTTGGCCGGCGAAGTGGGATTATACGTTCACCGTGACTGAGCCGACGTTGAATTTGGTGCATTTGGATCTACTCAAGGCCAATGGGCCTACGTTCACCGCATCGCGTCCGAGCGAGTATCCCGAGAGCGAAATCGTGGCGAGCACAGATCTGTGGTTCCGTCCGATTCACACAAGGATTGGCCCGGATGGCGCGTTGTATACTCTGGATTTTTACAATCAGGCTGCGGTGCACAATGATACGCGCGGGCCGAAACACGGGCCTAACAATGCGGCGGTTCGACCGGATCGCGACCATTATTTTGGGCGAGTGTGGCGGACGCAGCACAAGGATGCGAAGAAATGGGTGGTTCCAAATCTGAGCAAGGCGTCGTCGGCTGAATTGGTGCAAGCGTTGAATCACTTGAATGGGACGGTGCGGATGAATGCGCAGCGGCTGCTAGTGGAACGGGGCGGCGGGGATTCTGTGGCTGCTCTCAACGCGGTGGCGATGAATGCAGATGCTGCCGTGTTAACGCGAGTCAATGCGGCGTGGACTGGTTTGGGGATCACCCAGACGCAGAGCTCGGAGGTTCTAACGGCGCTGTGGAAATCCGGCAACGCGGTGCTGCAGCGGACTGCGATGCAGATGGTTCGCAATACTCCTTTGCCAGCAGATTTGAGTCAGAATTTTGGAGCTTGGACGCCGTTGTTGATTGGGATGGCTGAAGGGGTTCGTGCGAACGACGATCGGACACGTCTCGAGGTGTTGATGGCCTTCGCCGTGAACGAGACTCCTTGGTATAAGACGGATGAAAGTGCGGATGTGCGGAAATACCTCATCGAATCGTTTGATTTTCTAAAAGATCATTGGTCGCAGTCCGCGATGGTGGCTTATTACAAGAATGCACCTGTGCAGTTCCTGAAAACAGCACTGGAGAATGGAAGTGAATACCTTCGGATTCCGGTAACGGAGCTTAGCCGTGTGATTGCTTCGAGTGATGACAGCAGTCAAGTGGCGGCAGTGGTTTTGGCGTTGGCGAGGCAGAGCGGCGATGGCGGATTAAAAGCGTTGGCGTTGGGGAGCCTGAGTCAGAACCTTAAGCCGAGCATCGTGCCCACGTGGTCTGGGGAGCTTCAGGAAGCGTTGGCGTCGTTGTTGGGGGAGAAAGATCCCGCTGTGCCTGCGGCGGTGCTTCCATTGATTTCCCGCTGGGACAAGGAAGGAAAGATGGCCTCTCAGACTGGGGCTCTTGTAGCTCAGATGATCAATCAAGTGAATGATGCGAGCCAGACGGATGATCAGCGGGCACAATTGGCGACGAGCCTTCTAGCGGTGCGACAAGTGGATGCAAAAATCCTGCCGGCTGTCGCCAAGATCGCGGGTTCGAATGCATCGGCAGAATTGCAACGTCGGGTGATCGATGCACTCGGGAATAGTGGTGATCCGGCTGCCGGTGCAGCGATTACGGAAAGTTTTTCGAAGTTGCCTTCGGCAGCTCAAGAAGCAGCGTTTACACAGATCATCAAAAGGGCGGAGTGGGCCTCCGTATTTGTGGAGGCTTTAGCCTCTAAAAAAATCGCCTTAGCGTTGTTGAATCCCGTGTCGGTCGGCCGGCTTCGAACCCATGCGAACAAGGGAGTATCTGACCGTGCGATCGCCGTGATCAATGATTTGAGAGGGCCGGAAATGAAGGAGAAGAATGCGCTCATCGCGCTTCTCACGCCGGAGGTTGAGAAGGTAGGGAACAGTGCCAAGGGTAAGGAATTGTTCACACAGAATTGTGCGGCGTGTCATAAGTTTAATGGTGCAGGCCGTGATTTGGCACCTGATCTGACAGGGATGGGAGTCCATGGTGTGGGAGAATTGTTGGTACACATTATTGACCCAAACCGGGTGGTGGAGCCGAACTACCTCTCGTGGAGTTTTGATACGTTGGACGGGGAAACGTATGACGGAATTGTGGGTCGTGAGAATCGGGAGAGTGTCTTAATCCGTACGGCTGTGAATGATTTGGAGTTGAAGACAGCCAAAATCAAGAGCCGACGGAATACTGGACGATCATTGATGCCGGACGGTTTCGAAGCGTTGGAAGCAGCTGGGCTTAGGGATCTACTCACCTATTTGACGGAAGGTGATTTGAGGTTCCGAGCACTGGATTTTGGGAATGCGTTTACGGCGAATTCAACTCGTGGAATTTATGTTTCCACTGAGTCAGCGGGTGAATCCATTCATTTCAAACGATTCGGATTAATCAAGGCAGGTGGGGTTCCATTCGAAGTGGCTAACCCGGCTAGAACCGCCAATGGAAACAATGTGGTGGTGTTGAAAGGGGGCGAGGGATTTGCGAGGACTTTACCACAAAAGGTGGAGATCAATGGTCATGGTGTGAAAGCGAAACGCTTACATTTCCTCGGGGGAATCGGGGGCTGGGCTTTCCCTTGCTGCGGAAATGATCGACACGAGAACCTGCCGGTGGCCAAGGTGACGGTGAACTACACGGAGGGTGAACCCGAGATCATCACACTGACGAACGGGGTGGAAGTCGCCGATTATATTGGAGAATTCGATGTGCCGGGGTCGAAGAAAGTGGATGACATTGTCCGATCCGGTCAGGTGCGATGGTTTACGAAATCGTTGAAGCGCGGCGGGGCAATTAAAACGATCACGCTCGAGAGCTTCAGTAATTTTGTCGCACCGACATTTGTGGCAATTACAGCGGATACTGGGGATGGACCCGTGGAGGCAGCGACCACAGCTCCTGCGGCACTGTCAGTGACTGCTCGAACCTTGATTGTGGGTGGGAACAGCAGCCACGATTTCAACAAATGGTTCAACGAGGTCGATACCGCAACGCTTAAAGCCGCAGGGATTCCGGCAAATTACACTGAAGCGACTGACCAAGTTGGCGGAGTGTTGAAGGACTTGGATGTGCTTTATCTTTCCAACAACAAACCGTTTCCGAATGCAGCGACCCGGGATGGAATCAGTGCCTTCGCGCTTTCCGGCAAAGGGTTGATGTTGGTTCATGCTGCGCTTTGGTATAGTTGGAATGATTGGTCAGCCTATAACTCAGGAATGGTGGGAGGCGGGGCGCGGAGTCATGACAAGTATGGGGAATTCGAAGTCACGGTGGATCAACCGGATCACCCGATCATGGCGGGGGTGCCTAAGACGTTTAGGCTCTCGGATGAGCTTTATCATTTCGAGGGGGGAGTTAAGAACGCCAAGATTACGGTGCTAGCAACGGGCCGGAACGCGGCTGGGAAAAGTTGGCCCGTGGTGTGGGTGACCAGCCATCCGACGGCGAAGATTGCCTGCATGAGTTTGGGACACGATGGAGCATCCCATAACCTAAAGGCTTACCAGACCATTCTCAAAAACATGCACGGATTCGTTTCTGGCAAGACAAAGTAGCAACGGTTGCCATCGTCAGTCTCGGAGTTTTTGGCTCCCGGTATCGGGGGCCAAAGATTTTACATACTGCCTGTTGAAATCGCTGTCTTGGGTTCTATAGTCATCGTCACTGAGAGATTGATGAGCAATACACAAGAGAGTTCCAAGCCTTGGAATGTCGATGCGGCGCGAAGTCTGTATAACATCGACCGATGGGGTGCCAAATACTTCGATATTGATGACAAGGGCCAAGTGGTGGCGATGCCGCTGCAAGAGGCTGGCGCGTCGGTCGGTTTGACGGACGTCATCGAGGAGGCGAAATCGCGGGGGTTACGATTTCCTCTGTTGATCCGATTCCAAGATATTCTCCGTCACCGCGTGGAGGCGATTAATCAGGCTTTTCGCTCTTCCATCGCGGAGTTTAATTTTCAGGGTCAATATCGCGGGGTTTTTCCCATTAAGGTGAATCAACTCCGCGAAGTGGTGGAGGAAATCCTCGATGCGGGCAAGCCATTCCAATTCGGTTTAGAGGTCGGGAGCAAACCTGAATTGCTCGCTGGACTCGCGCTCCAACGGCAGTCAGGCGATCTCATCATTTGCAACGGCTATAAGGACGTGGTGTTTATCCGGATGGCGTTGATGGGGATTAAACTGGGACGAAAGGTGATCATGGTGGTGGAGAAGCTGGAAGAGCTTCGCCATATTATCACGGTTTCGAAGCAGATGAACGTCGAACCGTTGATCGGAATCCGAGCGCGGTTGTTGAGCAAAGGTGCGGGTAAATGGGCAGAAAGCGGCGGCGAGAATGCGAAGTTTGGTCTGAGCACAGGGGAACTTTTGGCGGCGGCGGAAATGTTGCGTCAAGAAAACTTGGGGCATTGTTTCAAGCTGTTGCATTTCCATATCGGGTCGCAGGTGCCGGATATTTTGACGGTGAAAAAAGCGGTGCAGGAAGCGACGCGGTTTTACGCGAAACTTTACAAAATGGGTTTCCCGATCGAATTCATGGATGTGGGTGGTGGGTTGGGAGTGGATTACGATGGCAGCCGTTCGGCTTTTGATAATTCGACGAACTACTCCCTGCAGGAATACACGAACGACGTGGTGTATTACATCGGTGATGTGTGCAATGCAGAGAAAGTGCCGCACCCCAACATCGTGAGCGAGAGCGGTCGGGCCATTGTCGCGCATCACAGTGTGCTGATTGTCGAGGTCTTTGGGGCAATCGCAAAGAACCGGGCGGATCTTGGACTGACCTACGGAGAGAATGAACATGCGCTGGTGAGAGAGTTGCTAGACATCAACAAGAACTTCGCCAAGCTGAATAAGCTGGAGGCATTCCATGATGCGCTGGAGCGTAAGGAGGACGCCCACAATATGTTCACGATGGGGTTGATGGAGTTGCCCGAGAAAGCCAAAATCGAGAGTCTTTATTGGGAAATCAGCGGGAAGGTTGTGGAAAGTTTCAAAGGACAGGCTTATATCCCTGCGGAGATCCGAAAACTAGGCGACTTGCTGGGGGACCAATACCTTTGCAATTTTTCCGTGTTCCAATCGTTGCTCGATCACTGGGCACTGGGGCAGTTGTTCCCGATCATGCCGGTGCATCGACTCAATGAGGCTCCGACCAATGAAGGAACTTTGGTGGATATCACGTGCGATTCTGACGGCCAAATCAACAAGTTTGTCGGGCTAACGGATGTGCATGACACGCTGCCGTTGCATACGTTGAAGTCGAGTGCGCAAGGGACGGAACCTTATTACCTCGGGTTTTTTCTGATGGGTGCGTATCAGGATATCATGGGGGATCTGCATAACCTATTCGGACGTGTGAATGAGGTGCATGTATTCTTGGATCCAGATGAACCTGCCGGTTATTATATCGAGGAAGTTATCGAGGGGAACACGATCGTGCAGACCTTGGCAGCAGTGCAATATGACGAGCACGAACTGAAACGACAAATGAAGGCCCAGATGGATGAGGCGATTAAAAGCGACCGCTTGAAGCCATCTGAGGCGATGCGTTTGCTAGACGAGTATGAGCGAGGCTTGAAGGAATACACGTATCTTTCATTCTGATCCTGTTGGAACTGTCCGCATGCCTGAATACGCACCCAAAGCCGAACTCCTTCGCTCCTTGGGTCGTTTGGTGCGTGGGCTGTCCGCGCTCTTCTGGGGCTTGCCGATTGCGTTGTTCGTCTGTGTAAAAATTGCCACCGTGGAGTGGAGCAAACCGTTGTTTATTTTTGCACCTGTGGGGGCGACAGGGCTTCTCTTTTATGGCTTGGCGTTGCTGGGTCATTTTCAACAACAGGAACGGGTGTGGCGTCACGCCCTTGATCGCGCCAAATTGGTTGCAGTGGTGAACATCGGTTTATCCCCATTCTGTTTTTGGTGGGGCCAATTGCCATCGGTGTTTTTTTATAATATCGCGGTCGGGATGTTATTGGTTTCGGGGGTGTTGTTTATTTTTAATTTGAACTTAGTGCTTCAACGCTTGGCTGCAATGCTCCCAGACGAAACTCTGCGATCTGAAACCCGGACCTTTGGGAATCTAAACCGTTTTCTGTTATTGCTGGTTCTCGGTGGACTGGCGGTTTATATGGGGCTTTTACAGATTACAAATCTACCCGATTGGTTCATTCGCTTGATGATCGCGTTGACGTTTGCGAAGCCCTTGCTTTTGGGATTATTTGCCGTTCTCATTCTTTTACCATTGGCGATGACCATGACACTGATCTGGAAAATCAAGGAAGCGGTTTTCTCTAGTGTGTTTAGTGCCGAATAGGCCGGGTGTGTGTTCGTTCGACGTGATAAACTTGAGTTTTTCCCCGTAATCACTGCATTCTGATTTTTTGAAGTATGTCCACAGAACCGAATCCTAGCGAGCAAACTGAAGCCGTGGTTTCAGATTTCATCCGTGAAATCGTGGCTGCGGATGTCGCCTCAGGCAAGAATGGGAGTGCCGTCGTCACAAGGTTCCCACCAGAACCCAATGGTTACCTCCATATCGGACATGCCAAATCGATCTGCCTCAATTTCGGTATCGCTTCGGAGCATTCCGAGGGCCGATGTCATCTGCGGTTTGATGATACGAACCCTACTCGTGAAGAGATCGAGTATGTCCATTCGATTCAGGAGGATGTCCGTTGGATGGGATTTGACTGGGGCGTGAACCAGTTTTATGCCTCGGATTATTTTGAAAAATTGTTTCAGTTTGGTCTCGAGTTGATCCGCTCTGGCCGAGCTTATGTGTGCGATCAGAGCGCAGAAGATTTCAAGCGCGATCGCGGCACTCCAACGGTGCCCGGAACGCCCAGTCCATGGCGAAACCGGACGGTGGATGAGAATCTCGACTTGTTCCAAAGGATGCGGGCGGGTGAGTTCCCTGATGGTGCGCGCACACTTCGGGCAAAGATCGACATGGGTTCGCCCAATATCCATTTGCGCGACCCCGGGCTGTATCGCATTCGTCATGCGCACCATCATCGCACAGGGGATCAATGGTGCATCTATCCCATCTACGATTACGCTCACTGTCTTTCTGATGCATTGGAAAAAATCACGCACTCGATTTGCACGTTAGAATTTGAGGTGCATCGCCCCTTGTATGATTGGATCCTCCAACAGCTCCCCGTGCCGGCGCACCCGCAGCAGATCGAATTTGCACGGCTCAACCTGAGCTACACAGTGTTGAGCAAACGCAAGCTCCTGCAGCTCGTTCAAGAAGGATTGGTCTCGGGGTGGGATGATCCACGGATGCCGACGTTGGCAGGCCTACGCCGGAGAGGATATACGGCCAGTGGAATTCGTGCGTTTTGTAAACGGATTGGGGTCACCAAATACAACGGCCTGACAGACATCGCACTGCTCGAATACTCTCTACGCGAAGATCTCAATAAGAAGGCGCTTCGAACGTTGGCTGTTTTGCGACCATTGAAAGTTGAGATCTTGAACTACCCTGAGGGACAGGTCGAACAACTCGAAGCGATCAATAATCCGGAGAATCCGGAAGCTGGGAAGAGGTTGCTGCCGTTTTCACGCACCCTCTACATCGAGCAAGACGATTTCATGGAGGTGCCAGCCAAGAAATTTTTCCGCCTGATTCCCGGTGGAGAAGTGCGATTGCGTTACGCGTATATTTTGAAATGTGAAGCGGTCATCAAAGACGCTGACGGAGCCGTGATCGAACTCAAATGCAGCGTGGACCTCGATTCGAAATCTGGTGGACCGACTGCGGGCCGCAAAATAAAAGGAACGATCCATTGGGTCTCGGCAGCACACGCCTTGGAAACGGAGATTCGGTTGTATGATCGTCTGTTCACGGTGGAATCCCCCGATGGCGACTCAGAAGGCCGTGATTTCAAAACGTTTCTGAATCCCCGATCGCTAGAAACCATCCCCAATGCGAAACTTGAGCCCAGCATAGTGCAGGCCAGTCCCGACCAGAGCTATCAATTTGAACGCCTTGGCTATTTTCAGATGGATGCGAAAGATTCCAAACCCGGCCGCCCCGTGTTCAACCGCACAGTCACCCTAAAAGATTCATGGGTGAAAACCGGCTGAACCCAAGGCAGGCTCGTGGAGGTCCCAATATGGGGTTCGCAACGGCACGTTTAAATTCAGTGGGATTGGTTCGCCCATTTCAGGGCTCTTTATCTTCTTTCGTCGTTTCCCCATGGCGTTGCCATGGGCTGGCATAGCACGCCCCGTTGGGGCTTCGGGTTTTGCGATCCATTGGATCACGGATTACCCCCCCAAGAGCACCAACGGTGCAACACAAGAGCAGCCTAGGGAAACGGCCTAGGAGCCTCAACCGCAACAACCGTCGAGCCCTGAAAAGGCGGACTAACTCATTCCTGCCTTGTTTCCTCGCACATCCCAGTCGTGGGCTGCCCCCTGAACAACATAGTCTGTTGCTTAGGTGAAGGGGCAATAGAACCGGCGGTTACGGCTGCACAACGCGGTAAAACCGGAACGGACGGTTTGTTGATTGGGGATCCAACTGGGAGAGGTCTTTGGCTCCGACCAGCTTGGTAGGCAAGGGAATCCACTGTTTGAAATCGTCGGTGTATTCCACGACATGTTCCTTGATCCCTCCGTTTTGTAATTTCATCGCAACCTCGTTCCGCGCGATGATGAAATTGATTTTCAACAACGGCGGCGCAGGAACGACTGTCAAAGTAAGGATCTTGCTGTCTAACCCGCTCGCATTCCCTGCGGAAAGAATAATGCTGTGAGTGCCTTCGGCGGTTGGAATGCCGGAGATCACGCCAGT
>SXGR01609175.1_pt1 | contig 21584 bp, 20 predicted proteins | sample 3174711 | NCBI WGS metagenome assembly SXGR01 (sample SAMN11356860, study PRJNA531348) | freshwater metagenome | isolation source: freshwater sample F1-60 | place: China: Fuxian Lake, Yuxi | collected 2017-12-25 | reverse complement strand
TACGATGAGAGTCGCCTCCGCTTTTTGAAATCCGAGGACAACGGATTTGAGATCTCAGAAGCGGCAAAGGGATGGAGCGAATTGACGGAGGCTTTGCCTCTGTTTTTGCCGGGATGCAAACCTCTCGCGGATTGGATTTGGACAGTGACCAATCCCGCCTTCGCGAGAAACGAAACTCCAATTTTCTGTCGCAACACTTTGTCCAATTTCCCTGCGAAATGAGGCACGCCATGAGCACTACCACATTACCCACGCCGCCCGCGCCCACCGCCCCGCCGCTCCAAAAGGAAACTACCGCCGGCAACTACTTCGTCGCGAACTACCCGCCGTTCGCCTACTGGAAGCAGGATCGCGTCGGCGAACTCCAGGCGGCACTGGAGCAACCGCCCGCGCCCGGCGTGGACCTCGGGCTCTACACGCACATTCCATTTTGCCGGAAGCGCTGCCACTTCTGCTACTTCAAGGTCTATACCGACAAGGACTCCTCGCAGATTCGCAGCTACCTCGACGCGCTGCTGAAAGACCTCGCGACCTACGCGGACAAGCCGCTCATCAAGGGACGCAAGCCGCGCTTCATCTACTTCGGCGGCGGCACGCCCAGCTATCTGTCGCCCGATCAGTTGAAGTTCCTCACCGACGGCATGAAGCGTTTGCTCCCGTGGGATGAGGTGGAGGAAGTCACCTTCGAGGCGGAACCCGGCACGCTCACCGACCACAAGCTTCAGGCCATTCGCGACCTCGGCGTCACGCGCTTGAGCCTCGGCATCGAGCACTTCGACGATCACATCCTGGAGGTCAACGGACGCGCACATCGCTCGAAGGAAGTTGCGCGCGCCTACGCCTTCGCCCGCGAGATTGGCTTCCCGCAGATCAACATCGATCTCATCGCCGGCATGGTCGAGGAGACGGAAGAACTGTGGAAGGACACTGTCGCCAAGGCCATCGCGCTCCAGCCGGATTCGCTCACCATTTATCAGATGGAAGTGCCCTACAACACCGGCATCTATCAGCAGATGAAGGCCGAGGGCAAGCTCGTCGCGCCCGTGGCCGACTGGGAAACGAAACGTCGCTGGGTCAACTACGCCTACTCGGAATTCGAGAAGATCGGTTACACCGTGACCAGCGCGACCACGGTCGTGAAAGATCCGGCGAAGGTGAAGTTCATCTATCGCGAAGGACTGTTCACCGGCGCGGACATCCTCTCCGTCGGCGTCGCGAGCTTCGGACACTTGCGCGGCGTGCATTACCAGAACCATCACGAGTTCGATCCCTACGTGCAGCGGGTGACCGCCGGCGAATTCCCGACGTTCCGCGCGCTCACGCCGAGTGGGGACGAACGCCTCATCCGCGAGTTCATCCTGCAACTCAAGCTCGGCCAAGTCAGCCGGGCGAAGATTCAGGCGAAGTTCGGAGCGGACCCGGCGGTACAATTTGCCGCGCCGATCCAACGGCTGAAGGACTGGGGCTTCCTCTCGGTGGACGGCGACATCGTCCGCATCAACCGAGAAGGACTGCTGCAGATCGACAAGCTGCTCCACGAGTTTTTCCTGCCGGAGCATCAGGGCAATCGTTACGCCTGAACATGGACACTGCCGCCACAACGCCAGTTGGTAGTCCGCCTCAATCCATCGCGTATCCGCTGGACGAGTTCTACGCGCGCAGCGGCCTGAACCTCCCTCCGCTCGATCAGATTGACGGCGAGGCGATGCCCGAGCCTTACAAGTCGCTGCTTGTCCACGAGCGCGACATGACGTCGACCCTGGAGAACTTCCACAAGGCCGGCATCCACCTGCGCCTCGTCAGCCGCCAGCAGCGCGACGACGAGTACTTTCGCGAAGTCGTGCTCGTGCTCGACGGCAGCGAGAAGCCGGTCGAGTTCGGAGCGATTCGGATTAACCTCGCGCTAGTCCCCGCCGCCGCGCGCGAGGCGATTCTTCAGGAGAAGTTTCCGCTCGGGCACCTGCTGAAGGATTTTGCCATCGAGTATCAGAGCCGGCCCAAGGCATTCCTCCGCATCGCGTCCGACAAGACGATTAATCAGTTCCTCAAGCTGACGGGCGCGCACCGGCTCTACGGACGTCGGAACACGCTCTCGAATCCCGCGGGCGAAGCGCTCGCTGAGATCGTCGAAATTCTGCCGCCAGCTTGACATGCCGTGGTCACGATCATTTCCGTGGATCTCCGCCGTGCGAATGAGCGGCACCACGTTGTTGTTGCTCCTTGGCATCGCCTTGGCGGGCGTGGAGGCACAGCCGAGCTTTCGCGATTTCGATCAACCGCCGCACAACTACTCCACACGGGTGCCGGTGGATCGTTTCACGAAGATGAAGGCGGCGCTGGAGTCGGGTGAACTTACGCTGGATCGTTCGAGCGAGCAGGCGTTTCTCGTGAGCCTACTGAAGGCCCTGAACATTCCGGCGTCGTCGCAGTTGCTCGTGTTCTCGACGACGAGCCTGCAACTGAGCCTCATCTCGCCGGTGAACCCGAGGGCGATCTATTTCAACGAGGACATTTATATCGGATACATCCCCGGCGGGCGCATCGAGATCGTTGCGCTTGACCCGGAGCTCGGCGCGATTTTCTACATCTTCGACGTTCCGCGTGACGGACGTCCGATCAAGGTCGAACGTTCGGCGCGTTGTATGAACTGTCATGCGGGCGACGACACGGGGCATGTGCCGGGCATTGTTCTGAAGTCGGTGGTGCCCGGCCCGTCGGGTGGCAGTCTCACGGCGTATCGCGTCGAGCAGACCGGGCATGGGATTCCATATGCCGATCGCTTCGGTGGCTGGCATGTGACGGGTCGCCACGGCATCACGAATCACTGGGGTAACCTCACGGGCCGATTCGTCGCGGGCGAACTGGTGAAGCTGACGAACGCGCCCGGGCAGCGTTTCGACTGGGGGAAGTTCCCCGTGGCGACGAGCGACATCCTGGCTCATCTGCTCATCGAACATCAGGCGGGGTTCGTGAATCGCGTCGTCGAGGCATCGTATCGGGGGCGCACGGCGCTGCACGCGAGCGGTGGGAAGTTGACGGACACGCAGGCGAAGGAATTGGACTCCCAGGCGGATATCATCACGCGCTATCTGTTGTTCGCCGACGAACCCCCGCTGCCCGCAGGCGGCGTGGAAGGCGATGGGGAGTTGAAGCGCGCCTTTCTGGCAGAGCGGCGGGCGACGCGTGAGGGGCTTTCCCTGCGGGATCTGGATCTGCGGACGCGGCTGTTCCGGCATCGGTGCAGCTACATGATCCACAGTCCGGTGTTCGGCGGAATGCCAGCGGCAATGCGCGAGCGGGTTTACGAGAGGCTGGGACGCGCTCTTTCGGAGCAGGCCGGCGAATCGGCCGGGGCGCATCTGCCGGGTGAGGAGAAGAGGGCGATTCGGGGAATCTTGCGGGCGACGTTGAAGGATTTGCCAGCGGGGTGGTAAGGGCAGGGGGAAAGCGAACGGGCGTCCGGTTGCCCGGACGCCCGTGTCGAATGGAATGGTCGGATGACGACTAGCTCTTCTTCGCGAGCTTCATGCCGGCTTCTTTCCAGCCGGAGATGCCGGCGGACATGTGCTTGATGTTCTTGTAGCCGAGTTTCTGCGCGGCTTCAGCGGCGGCCTGGTAGGCTTTGCACTTCGGCCCGCCGCAGTAGGCGACGATGAGCGTGTTCTTGTCCTTCGGCAGCGCGCTGATCAGGTCACTCTTGATCGCGGCAAAATCCAGCGAGCCAGGGATGTGGCCGTTGGCGAAGGATTTGGAGCCGTTGACGTCGATGAGGACGGCTTTCTTGGATTCAGCGAGGGATTTGACTTCGCTGACGCTGATGTCGGCGAATTCACCGGCGATGGCCGAGACCGCAATGGTGGCGGCGGCGAGGAGTGTGAGGAGCTTCTTCATGGTTTGTTGCTGGTTTGCGTTGTTTTGGTTCTGGTCGCCCGCGGAGTTGAAACCGCCTGGCACGGTGGACTGGACGATGGAGCTGGCGGGGTCATTCAATCCTTGGAAGGGCCTGGGGACCCTGTGTTTACCATTCACGCCCGGCTTGTGAGGCGTCTCCAGACCTTGCTTCGCGTTCAATGGGTGTCGGGCGTGGAGGCTGGGGGTTGGTTGGGGAAATATCCCTTTACACCCCCGTACACCGTTAGCACTGTTTGTCCCGATGTCAGTGTCACAGATTGAAGGGAACCGGCTGATTGGCCAGCCGGCAGCGTCCAGAGAATCCTCCAGCCACACAAAGGCCCTCGAAACCGCCCTCAAGCGGTCACAAGAGTATCTCTTGAGCGTCCAGAAGCCGGAAGGCTACTGGGTGGGCGAGTTGCTGGTCGATTCCACCCTCGCCTCGGACATGATTTGCTTCCATCACTGGGATGGAAACGTGGACCCGGAATGGCAGCGCAAGGCGGTCAATCACATCCTGTCGATGCAGTTGCCGGATGGCGGTTGGAACATCTATTTCGGCGGTCCCGCCGAGGTGAATGCTACCTGCAAGGCTTACCTTGCCTTGAAGCTCGCCGGAGTGCCCGTCACCGATCCTCGCATGCTCAAGGCGCGCGAGATGGCGCTGAGCCTCGGCGGTGTGCCGCGGATGAACACCTTCTCGAAGCTGTATCTCGCCCTGCTGGGGCTATATCCGTGGGACTACGTGCCGACCATCCCGAGCGAGGTCATCCTCATCGGCAAATGGTTTTATGTGAACTTCAACGAGATGAGCAGTTGGAGCCGGTCCATGATCGTCCCGCTGGCCATCATCAATCACTACAAGCCCACGCGTCCCCAGAACTGCCCGATCACGCTTGATGAGCTGTATCCCGAAGGCTTTCACGCGCGCGATCTTGCGTTGCGTCCGGACCCGGAACGTTTCACCTGGCGCAATTTCTTCCTGTGGCTCGACAAGCTCCACAAGTTCGTTGAGAACAACAATCTCCGCCCGTTCCGTAAACTCGCGCTCAAGAAGGCCGAGCAATGGATGCTCGAACGCTTCGAAGGCTCGAACGGCCTCGCGGCCATCTTCCCGGCGATGCTTAACGCGCTCATCGCGCTCAAGGCACTGGGCTATCCCGACAATCATTCCCAGGTCATTCGCGCTCGTCGCGAGCTGAAGAACCTCGAACATGAAGAGAAGGACACCGTTCGCATTGAGCCGTGCTTCTCGCCCGTGTGGGACACCGCGATCGTCGCCATCTGCCTCCGTGAGTCGGGCATTCCCGCCGACCATCCGCGCATGAAGCAATGCGCCGACTGGCTGATGGAAAAGGAAATCCGTTTTCGCGGCGACTGGTATTACAAGAACCCGGTCAACGTCGAGCCAAGCGGCTGGGTCTTCGAGTACGAGAACAAGTGGAACCCGGACGTGGACGACACTGCGATGGTGCTGCTGGCGCTACGACAGATTCCCACGGACAAGCAGGCCAAGCGCGACGAGTGTTTTGACCGCGGCTTGAAGTGGATGATGACCTTCCAATGCAAGGACGGCGGCTGGGCGGCCTTCGACAAGGACTGCACCAAGGGCGTGCTGGAGAAGGTTCCGTTCGCTGATCACAACGCAATGCTCGATCCCGAGTGTGCTGACATTACCGCGCGCATCCTCGAACTGCTCGGTTACGAAGGCTGGTCCGTCACCCATCCGCAAGTGATCAAAGCGCTCCAGTTCATTCGCGATCACCAGGAAGACGACGGCTCGTGGTATGGCCGTTGGGGCGTGAATTACATCTACGGCACATGGCAGGTGCTGCGCGGCCTGCGCGCGCTGAATCTCAACATGAACCAGCGCTGGCTGCTCAAGGCCCGGGACTGGCTTGAGAGCGTGCAGAACGCCGACGGCGGCTGGGGCGAACGCTGCAACACTTATGACGATCCGGTTTTCAAGGGAAAAGGCCCGAGCACGGCCTCGCAAACCGCTTGGGCGCTGATGGGCTTGTGCGCGTTCGACGATCCGAACCGCGACAGCATCCGGCGCGGCATCGAGCACCTCGCACGCACGCAGAACGCGGACGGTTCATGGACCGAACACGAGACCACCGGCACCGGCTTCCCGAAAGTCTTCTACCTGAAGTACGACATGTATCGGAACGCCTGGCCGCTGCTCGCGCTGGCGACCTACAAGAAGATTCTCGACCGCGCGAACGCGAAGAACAGCGGCTACACCGGTGGTCACGCGACTGGTGCCGCCGTCCGCGAAGAGGAAGCAGTGTTTGCGAAATAATCTCTCGCAGCCCCGAGGTAATATCGGTTCGAATTTCTAAAATAATCCGGCTCAGGTCGGATGCCACAGTTCAGGGGCAACAACAGCCATGAGCGTCAAAATCAAGATCTGCGGAATCACCTCGGTCGCTGACGCGTTGGCAGCGGCGGAAGCCGGGGCGGATGCGCTGGGCTTCATGTTCTATCCGCCCAGCCCGCGCTTCGTCGGCAACACCGCTGCTCACGAGATCATCTGCGAACTGCCACCGTTCATCGCACGCGTCGGCGTGTTCGTCGATCCGACCGAAGAGCAGGTCCGCCAAGCCATCGCCGAGACGGGCATTGATGCTCTTCAGTTTCACGGCAACGAGGCGCCGGAGTTTTGCCGTCGCTTCGGGTTGCGCGTCCTGAAGGCGTTTCGTGTGCGCGACGAGGAATCCATCCGCCAGACCGTCCCGTTCACTGGCGAAACATGGCTGCTCGACAGCTATGTCGCCGGACAACTCGGCGGCACCGGGGCGCGCTTCAACTGGGAACTCGCCACGGCAGCCGCGCGCCAGCATCGGGTGATTCTTGCCGGTGGGCTCACGCCGGAAAATGCCGCTGAAGCAGTCCGGGTCGTGCGGCCTTATGGATTGGATGTCTCCAGCGGCGTCGAGTCCGCGCCGGGCCGGAAAGACACTGCGAAAGTCCACGCCTTCATCGCCGCCGCGAAGGGCGCGTGACCTCACTTCCTGCCCCGCTGCCGTCCGAGTTCATCTAGCGCCTGTTGGGCGACGGCGTCGCCGGGGTTGATCCGCAGTGCGGCGCGCAGGTGAATCTCCGCCTCGGGGATGCGGCCCTCCTGCAGGTGAACGAGGCCGAGGTTGCCGTGCGCCTTGTGATTGTTCGGATTCGCCCGCACGGCGGCTTCAAATTCCGCCTGCGCTTCGACGAACCTTCCCGTTACCCGCCAGAGCAGTCCGAGATAATAGTGCGGCTCGTCCTCGCCCGGCTTGAGTTCGATGGAGCGCCGGAGGAACCGCGCGGCCTCCTCGTGCTGGCTGAGGAAGAGGTGCGCCTTGCCTATCTCGGTGTGGGCCTTCGCGTTGTTCAGGTCCTGGCGCAGCAGGTAGCTATTGTAGGAGATCGTGCTGCGAAAGAGACGTGGTTGATACTCTTTCTCGATCAGTGCGGTGTCGTTGGTGCTGCGGGTGAGGACCTGAAGCCAGAACTCCGCCATCTCGTCGCCGGAGTTCACACCGTAGGTCACGCGCTGCGGCGGGTGCGACGGGTTTGCGGGATTGTTCGTCGAGTTGTCGAACGTGTACGCCATGTGAATGACCGCGCCTTTCGGCAGTGCGACGGGCTTGCGGTAGGCGTAGTCGCCCTGCCAGTTGAAGTCCCAAGCGGGGATGTTGACGAGCCACTGTTGTTTTCCGTCCGGGAGCGTGGCCCAAGCGCGAAGTTGTTTCCCGAGGTAATGCGCGTGTGGCAGGACGCGGATGATCTCCACGTCGGCCGGCAGGGTGAAGGATTCGGCGACGGTGTGATTCGTCGAGCCGGCGGGAATGTCGATCGCGTGCGTCCACAGGCCGAACTTGAATGGCGCGCGTGTTGGTCGTGTCTCGGTGAAATAAAACGCGACGGAGGGTTGCACTTGCTCAGGCTTGCCGGTGGAACGGAGATGCACCTGAAGAATGAGATCGGTGCCGGTCTCCAGCGGCCAGGCGAGTTCGTCGGCATCCGCAGTGGCGAGCTTGCCGGGCTGCCAACTCAGGAAATGTCCCGCCGGTGCCTGCACGCCTGGCGGCGCGTGCAAGCCGGGGAAACCGATGTCCGGATCCTCCGCGTCGCGGCGGCGCGAATCGCCCGAGGTGTCCAACAGCATGAACGCGTGGTGAACGGTCTTTGGGTTGCCGGGATTGAACTCGATAGCGCGGACGTAACGGCGCGAGGGAATGGGCACGGGGATGACGAAGTTCCGGTAAACATCCTTCCCGTCCGCCGCGAGCGCGTATGGTTGCGGGAGTCGAACCACGAGATCCGGTTTGCCCAGTTTCCATTCCTGCCCGGAGAATGTCGGATATGGCGGCGCGTCGGCGGGATTCCCCTCGGGCGCACCTTGCTCGGCCCAGCGCGCGAGCAGCGCGATCTCGGTTTCGCTCAGGTAACGCTCGCCGACGAACTCGTTGTGGCCGCGCTCGGGCAACCATGGCGGCATGACGCGGCGGCGTGTGACTTCGGCGATCTGCTGCGCGTGTTTCTTTGCGTCGGCGTAGCTCAAGAGCGGGAACGGCGCGGCATAGCCGGGACGATGGCAGCCTGAGCAGTGTCGATAGACGATGGGCGCGATGTCGCGCGAATAGGTGACAGTGCGTCCGGCGGGCAGGGCAGGGGACTCAGGCTTCGGTGCGGAGGTGGTCTTCAGCGCGGATCGCAATCCGAGCGCCAACGCAATGCCTGCCACGAGCCAGAGCGCGAGCGTGACGACGCGCTGTCCGGGAAGCGGGTTGCGGTCGGAAGGTTTCTTGGAGGGAGGCATAAGCTCAGGGGAGGCCGGGAATGAAGCAGCCGACAGCTCTGGTCTCGGTGGAGGTCACGGGCTGCGCGGCGAGCAATTGCTCGAGCACGCGTTCGAGGTCGCGCTGTGTCGGTTCGGGGCGCACGACGGACAGATCGGGATGGCGATCATCGATGCGTCCGCGATACACGAGACGACCGTCGGCCGCATAGACCACTGCTTGCGGGGTGATTCGCGCGCCGGTCTGGTGGGTCAATGCGAGGTTCGGATCGAGTGCGGCGCAGTCGGGGAGTTGGTAGCTGGCTTGATGCTCACGAATCGCCGTCGCGGAATACGCGGGGCCGGGATAGACGTGCCACCATCGGACGCCACGTTCAGTGAAACGCGCATGCAGCCGGCGCAGTTCGGGCGCGTAACGGTTCGAGATCGGGCATTCCACGCCGAGGAAGATGAGCACGGTGGCCTTCGCCTCGGCGGGGGCCAGAGGTTCGATGGTTGCACCGGAAAGGTTGACGACGCGGTTCGTAGCCACAGTTGGGGGCGCAGGGTCGCACCCGGCGTGAAGCACCGCGCAGAGCAAGGCCAGGCCGAGAGCATTCGCTCGTCCGGATGAAAGTCCGGTTGCGCGGACAGCAGTTGTGGCATGTGTCGGGTGCTGGAGCACGATGCAGACTCTTCGGCATCAGCCCGAGGTGTTCAAGGCGGAGATCGGGGCCGGCTCACGCAACGTTCCGGCGAAGCGCGTTGAGTATCGTTGTTTGCCTGGCATCCTTGCGTTCCGGGCATCCGGTAATCGGTTTGAAATTAGCGCAATGCCGGCTCCATCGAATATAGTTCCTCTCTCGCCAGCGCCTCCACGCCTTTCAGTTCGCGCAGATGCTTCCGCAAAAAAGTTTCCGAGAAACCTCCGCCAAGAGCCTCACGCTGGAGGATCTGAAATACTCGTCGCCGAAAAGTGAGTCGCGGAGGGAGCGGAGAGTCGGTGAATCGCAGGGTGCGGTGGAATCGTGTAGTCGAGTGTCGCAAACGTTGCCGCTACTTCACCACGGGCGCGAGCCTTTGACTCGGCGGCGTGGAGCGTTGGAATTCGCGAGAATTGTCAGCCGTGGCACGCGCGGTTCTTCCGGGAGTGGTTCAGTTGCGGGCGGGAATTCCGCTGGTGCGGCGGTTTCCACGGCCGGTCCTGTGTTGATGGAGGATTCGATTACTTCGAGCAACGCGCGCCGGCCCTGGCCGGATTTGGCGGAGCAGGTAAGGACCGCCGGCGGTTTCTCGAACCATGCTCCGATGACTTCCGTGAACGCAGAGACGTTCTGCTCCACCTGCACAGATTTCTCGGCATCGATCTTGGTGAAGACGAGGACGAACGGGATCGAGTGGCTGGTGAGCCATTGCACGAATTCCACGTCGATGTTCTGCGGCGGCAGCCCGGAGTCGATCAGCGCGAAGACGCAGCAGAGATTGGGGCGGCGGCGGAGGTATTCATTCACCGCGTGGTTGAACAGCGCCTTGTCCTTGCGCGCGAGCTTCGCATAGCCGTAGCCCGGCAAATCCACCAACCGCCACGTCTTGTTGATCGTGAAGAAGTTGATGAGCTTGGTGAAGCCGGGTGTCGGCGAAACCCTCGCCAGGCCGTTGCGTCCGGCGAGCATGTTCAGCAACGACGACTTGCCGACGTTCGACCGGCCAATGAAGGCAAACTCAGGCAGGGACTCGTCCGGGCAGGAGTTCAGGTCCGGCGCGCTCCGATCGAAGATGGCGGATGCAATGTTCATGATGAGTAACTCGGGCGGAAGTGTCGCAGGATCGGCGTCCGGGCGACACAACCAAATTCCAAGTGCGACTTGAACAATTCCGGGCCGGCTCAAAATTTTTTGCAATTTGGCCCACGCTGTCCCACTCTCTCGCGCGATGAAGCAACCGCTAGCGCTGCTGCTCTACGAGAAGCTCCTGCCCGCCGGTCAATTGGTGAACCGGATGCAGGATCTTGGCTATCGGGTGCAGCCGGTGCCCGCGCCGGCGGATCTCCAGACCACGGCTGAGCGCGAAACGCCGATGCTCGCGTTCGTGGATTTGGAGCCGCGCTTCGACGCGATGTGCGGTGCGATTGCTGCGCTCCGTCAGGCGGCCAATACGGCTCATGTCCCGGTGATCGCGTTCGCCAGTCAGTAGAACGATGCCGCCCACCAGAAGGCCCGCGCCGCCGGGGCGACACTGGTGGTCAACGACTCGGCGCTGCTCGCGCATCTGAACCAATTTCTCGACCAAGCCCTGCATGTGGATTGAGCCGGGCCCGGCCGCCACTGACAACAATCGATCCGCCTCATGACTACACTGCCCGCCATCAAGCTCGACCGTGGCATCCACGTGATGCACCTCTTCTACCGCATCGACCGCGTCCGCTGGTCGCAATTGCCCGCCGGCGAATCAGGCCGCACCCGTGATCGCGTTGACGCCCTCTGCGCGGCCAATGCCGCCGTTTCGCATCCGAGGCTGGTGACGTTCGCGAATGTCGGCGGCAAGGCGGACCTCGCCTTCATGCTCTACGCCGCCGACCTCGGGCAGCTTGGCAAAATGCACCGTGATCTGGAGGCGTGTTTCCCGCCCGGCGTCTTGCAGACGGTTTACACGTACCTGAGCGTGACGGAGCTTTCGGAATACATGTCCAGCGAGGAGGACAACCGCCGCATGTTGACCGAACAGGAGCGGCTCGAACCGGGCAGCGAGGCGTTCGAGAAGCGTTTCACCGAACTCGAAACCCGCCGCAAGGAATACGAATACTACCGCCTGCAGCCGGAACTGCCGGACTGGGAGATCATGTGCTTCTATCCGATGAACAAGCGTCGCGCCGGGAACGACAACTGGTATGCCCTCGACATGGCCACGCGCCGGAAGCTTATGGGCGGCCATGCGCGCGTCGGCCGCAAGTACGCCGGCCGGGTTTCACAGCTCATCACGGGGTCCACGGGCATTGACGACTGGGAATGGGGCGTGACGCTGATGGCGCATCAGGCCGATGCCATCAAGGAGATCGTCTATGAAATGCGCTTCGACGAAGTGAGCGCGCGTTACGGCGACTTTGGGGAATTCTACGTCAACCTCCGCCTTCAGCCCGCCGGGTTGTGGGAGCATCTCGGCCTTTGAGTCCGGCGGTTTGAAGACTCGCGCTCTCAAAACAGCGCGGGCATCTGCTCCAGCACGCGTTCGGCGTTATGGGGTGTCAGCAGGATAAACCGGCTCTCAAATTCCGCATCGAGATCGCCGGAAAGTTTTCCTGCATTACCCGGCGCACTGGGCTTCGGAAGGACGGCGGCGATGAGTTTGCCTGACTTGAAAGCTTCAACGATCGCGGCGCGGTCCGCGATGCCGCGAAAGTCGGGGAGCAGAAACGCGAACCTCGGCGCGCCCGGTGTCTTCCAAGCTTCACAACGATCCAGTTCCGCCGGCAGTCCCACCAGGCTGACGATCACACCGGAGTCGGCGTGTTTCTTTACGAGCTTGTCGATCGCATCGGGGGTCATCAGGAAACTGATGGGCGTGGTCGAGTCGTTGCCTTCGAGCAGCGTCCACGGATTATCCTTCGCCGCCGGGAGCAACTCCGGAGGAACCACCGGACCAAGAATGAGCTTCGTTCCCAATCCCGTGCGCAGGCCGGTGATGCCGGCGGTTTCCACCTCCACGATGTCGCGCCGAACACCGGGCTGGTTCACGAACGGATTCGAGAGCACAAGCACCTGACCGGCGGATTGCGTGCGGGCGATTTCTTCGGCGAGACCCCGCGCGGCGAGTTCGCGGATGCGCAGGGCGGTGCTGTCGGGGTTCGGCCGGGAGTAGATGAGCCACGCTCCGACGGCCAGGGCCAGAACGAGGAGGATGGTGCTGGTCTTCTGGTTCATGATGGCGCGTGGTCAGTTGCCGAAGTAGCCGACGACCCGGTCCGCGCCGTACTCGGCTTCGACGCCCATCTCTTCGAGGCGCGCGCGATTGGCGCTCTCCACATGGCCGTCGAGATAAAGGCCGTTCGCCTTATTCGAGTGACGCGCGTGGACGTTCTTCACCGGGCCGGCGGCGAAGAACTTGTAATACTGATGCGCCGTCCAGCCGTCCTGTCCCTGACTGGTCGTATCGGCGACGTGCATGTAGTCCGAAGGGGAATCGATCTTGTCCATCAACAGCGTCCGGGTGGGGCCGAAGACAACCAACGCATTCGTCGGCGGGTCCATGCGCACGCCGTAGGTGAATCGCCAGCGGTTCCATTCGAGCGGGCGGTAGCTGGGGCAGAGGAAGGTGTTGCTCGACGTGATCGACGAGTCCTTGCTGATGACTTCGGCCCAAGTATTGACGCCTGGCACCGGCATGTCGATCGGTATGCGGCCGTCGTTGTCATGGCCGTAGCTGATCACGGCGATGCCGATCTGCTTCAAGTTGTTCACACACTGGATGGTCTTGGCCTTCTCCTTGGCGCGGCCGAGCGCCGGGAGAAGCAGGCCCGCGAGGATGGCGATGATCGCGATGACCACCAGGAGTTCGATCAACGTGAACCCGGATTGCCCCGCCCCGCGTGGTGGTGCTGTGAATGGACTCGCTTCCATGAGTTGTGTGGCCCTAGGCTATCAGAAAGCATTCATGGGTCAAACAACGCCATCGCCGCAGTTGCCCGCAGACGCCCGAGAGTGAGTCCGCATGGTCTTCAACTCAGGAATCTTTCTTCAATTCTTCGCCGCGTTCCTGCTCCTCTACTGGCTCGTGCGCGGCAGCCTGCGGGCCCGGACCACGCTCATTCTTGCCGCCAGTTGCCTGTTTTACGGCTGGTGGTCACCGGCGGGTGATGCGGCCGAACCTGCGACGACTAATCCGCTCCTTGCGGCGGTATGGCACTGCCGGTTCCTTGCGCTGCTGCTGGGCACAAGTACGCTCGACTTCTTTCTGGCGCGGTTGATTGATCAGGCGAAGTGTCAGGCGCGCCGGAAACAGCTTCTCATCCTGAGCGTGGTGGCAAACCTGGGCGTGCTCGGCTTCTTCAAGTATGCGGACTTCTTCCTGTCTTCCGTGAATGCCGCGCTGGAGGCGTTGGGTGTGTCAGTGTCATCGCGCACGCTCGGGCTGGTCCTGCCAGTGGGGATCTCGTTCTATACGTTCCAATCGATGAGCTACACCATCGACGTCTATCGCCGCGAAATGCCCGCGACGCCGAGTCTCGGAAAGCTCCTCGCCTACGTCGCGTTCTTTCCGCAACTCGTGGCCGGGCCGATCGAGCGTGCTAAGGATCTGTTGCCACAGTTCGACCAGACACGCCGCATCACTCTGGAAATGGTGGAGCAGGGGATATGGCTCATCGTCTGGGGACTGTTCAAGAAGGTGGTTCTGGCTGACAGCTTCGCGCCGCTGGCTGAGATGGTCTTTGGCGATCGGACCTTCAACGTGGTCTCCGTCGTGCTGGGCACGGTCGCCTTTGGGCTGCAAATTTACTGCGACTTCTCGGGTTACTCGGACATCGCACGTGGGCTGGCGCGGGTTCTCGGGTTCGAGTTGATGTGGAACTTCCGCCTGCCGTACTTCGCGACGAACCTCCGCGAGTTCTGGCAACGCTGGCACATCAGTCTTTCCACCTGGCTGCGGGATTATCTCTACATCCCGCTGGGTGGAAATCGTCTCGGGCCGGCACGGACGACGGTGAACCTCGTGACGACTATGTTGCTCGGCGGGCTCTGGCATGGCGCCGCGTGGAACTTCATTCTCTGGGGGTTCTGGCATGGGCTCGGCCTCGCCGTTTCGCGAACCGCACCGGCAGCAGCGATCGGGCGGCGCCTGCCGCAGCCGCTAGCCTGGCTTGGGACAATCGTTTTTGTGTTCTACGGCTGGATGCTGTTTCGCGCCGGCTCATGGGAACAGGTGGTCACGATGACGGCCGCGCTCGGGACTTTCGCCGCGCCTGTGTGGGTCGGCAGCTATGTAATTAACCTCGTCGTGTTTGCTGTTCCGCTTGTCGTGATCGAGTGCTGGCAACATCGCTCCGGGGATCTGCTCGTGCCGCTCCGATGGCCGCGCTGGGCGCGGGCGGCGCTTCAGGGAACGCTACTCGTCGGCATCGTGCTCTTCTGGGATCGGAAAGGCGCGACGTTCATCTACTTCCAATTCTGATTCGCGCGACATGAAGAGCCACACCTACGAGCTTGAACTCCTCGACCTGCTCAAGCTCGTTGCCAGCGGGCTCGTGCCGCTGCTCGCCTTTGGCGCGCTCATGCACGCGGGCGCGCGCTTGAGCTTCCTGCCTGCTCCGCGTCCGACGCTGGATGCCGAGCGCACAGTGCTCGTGCATCAGGTGGAATCCGCGCAGGCGGCGGGTGCGGCGGAGGTTTTGCTCGTCGGCGATTCGTCGTGCCTCATGAACGTGTCCGCTCTTGAACTGGAGCGGGAACTCGGCCGGCCGGTGCTGAACCTGGCGACGTTCAGCTTCCTCGATCTGGCAGCCCACGCCGCGCTGGTGCACGAGCACGCGCGGGCGAATCCCGGTCGGCTCAAGACAGTGGTGCTGCTTCAACATCCCGAAACGCTGCGTCGTCTCAGTCCCGAGCGGCACTACACGAACGTTCTCGCGCACCTTCTGACCGGTAACGATCTGCCGCCGACTGTGGGCTTCGAAGCGCAACTGCGTCACGCGCTTGGGCTGGATTGTTTCCAAGCCCGGGTGCTGGCCCGCGTGTTGCCGCTGCCGTTGTCCGGAGCGTATGGACGACGGTATGGGTTCACGCACGATCTGGATGCGCACATGGGCCGCGAGCGCGGCAGCCTGGTCGATCCCGATCCGGCTGCGTTTGGCAAACGTCCGGAGTATCGGCTCGCTGTGACTTTGGAGAAGAGCTCCCGGGCTTTCCGTTCCGCGCTCCCGGACGGCGTGGAATTGTTTGTCGGTATCACCCCGGTACCGGAGAAGTTCGCCGATCAAGTGTTTCGCCAATGGCAGCGTGATCACCTCACCCTGTGGTCGGCCTGGCTTCAACCCTCCGTCGCGCTGACGAACCTGACGGCGGTTCTGCCGGACGAGTCGTTCATGCGTACGACCCACCTTCGCGAAGCTGCGATACCGTCGTACACGAAGACGCTGGCCGAGGGGATCAAGGGACGCCTTTCGACTCCATAGAGTGCCGAGTTGTGGCGGAGTCGAAGGCGTGGCGGCCCGGCACCATAGGAAATAGCTTCCGCCGGCCGCCTGATTCTGCGTTCATGCCGCACGTTCGTTCCATGTCGGAACGCCTGTTTACAAAAGAATCACATGACAACCTTGCCCACAGTTCTCCTCAAGCCCGGTGAAGCCGATCGCATTCTCGCCGGTCACCCCTGGATTTATCAGAGTTCCGTTCAACGCCTCACGCAGCCCGCCGAGGACGGGGCCATCGTGCAGGTGAAGGATCACCGCCAGCGGCTTCTGGGCGTCGGCTTTCATAATGCGAAGTCGAAGATTCAGGTGCGCATGCTGGCGACGGAGCGCGTGGAGATCGACGAGGCGTTCTTCCGCCGGCAGATCGAGTCGGCGCACGCGCTGCGGCGGCGTTATCTGCCGGAGTCGAGTTCGTTCCGACTCGTGAATTCCGAGGGCGATCTGTTGAGCGGTCTCATTGTGGACAAGTACGAGGACGTGTTTGTGCTGCAAACGCTGTCGCTCGGGATGGACTTGCGAAAGGCGCAGATCGTGGCGGCGTTGCAGGGGATGTTCGATCCGGCAGCGATCCTCGAGCGCAATGACGTTGTGTCGCGGAAATTTGAGGGACTGACAGAGTTGACCGGCGTGCTTGCCGGGAACGTTCCGGAGAAAACGATGGTCACGCTGAACGGGCTGAAGTTCGAGACGAGCCTGATGTCCGGCCACAAGACGGGGATGTACCTCGACCAGCAGGTGAATTACCGCGCGGCGACGGAGATTGTCGGAAAGTTCTCCGGAGCGCGTGTGTTGGATTGCTTCAGCTTCCTCGGCGGGTTCGGTTTGCATGCCGCTCGCGCCGGCGCGGCCCAGGTCCACATGCTCGACCAGAGCGAGGAGGCGGTGGCGGCGGCGAAACATAACGCGCGGCTCAACGGCTTGGAGAATATCTGTTCCGCCGAGGCCGTGAACGTTTTCGACTGGCTGAAGCGGGAAACCACGCCGCGTCCGAACGAGATGATCCTTCCCCGGTATGATCTCATCATTCTTGATCCGCCGTCCTTCACGCGGAACCGCGCGTCCGTCGGCGATGCGCTCCGAGGCTACAAGGAGATCCACCTGCGCGCGCTCAAGCTGCTGCGTCCCGGCGGTGTTCTTGCGACCTTCTGCTGCTCGCATCATGTGACGACTGAGCTGTTTCAGGACGTGATTCTCTCGGCGGCGTTTGACGCGCGGAAGGTGCTCCGGCGCGTTGGGACATTCGGGCAATCGCCGGACCATCCGGTGCTGCCATCGATTCCGGAGACGGAGTATCTCAAGGGCTTTGCCTTCGAGATCGCGCGCTAAAGCGGCCGTCGTCGCGTGGCGGTTGTCTGAAAACGGGACAGGTGTCCTGAAAAGTGTCGCGACGCCGGGCGTTTCCAGATCCGCGCGTTCCGGTGCGCGCCGGGCAAATCACTCCGGGCCCGGGCGGCAATTCTGATCGTCTTCACCGCCTTGAGAAGGTGATGCCGTTAGCTGATCGCGACGTCGGAGGGCCTCGAAAACTCCCGACAGACCTACCTCAAATCCATTGTCTAAGCCGCTGAGGGGGAGGTTCGCGACGCGACTGACGCGGCGCAGATTCTGCGGAAGATGCTGTGTTCGTGCAGCGGAAGTATGCCCGTAGAATCCCCTTGGCACCGTGTCTGCTAGCCCAAGGCATCGATATGGGTGTGCCGTTTTTAAGCAGCCACGCGAAGAGGCGTGACCAAGTTGTAGCCGTTGACCTCGGTTCGCGAACGACCAAGGCCGTCCACGTGCAGCGCCGTGGCGAACAGTTCAGCCTGCTGAACTTCGCCGTGGTGGACACGCCGGCCGTCGAGAAGGGCGCGGGGCCGGAGGTGCTCGGAGAACATTTCAAAAACGTCTTCCGCATCCTCGGCGCGAAGACCAAACAGGTCACCGTCGCCCTCGGTGATTCCGAAACCATCTTCCGCCAGGTCGAAGTGCCGCTGGTGCCCGTGTCCGACCTGCGCCGGATGTTGAAGTTCAATTCCAAGTCTTACCTCCAACAGGACTTCGCCGACCACGTTTTCGACTGCCAGTATGGCCTGACCTTGCCGCAGGTGGCAAAGGGCGGCGATGCCGGCAAATCTAGCGGCGGCGTGCCGAAGCAGAAGGCCTTTGTAGGCGGTGTGCGCCAGCAGGTGCTCGGTAGCTTGCAGGCGGCAATCAAGTCCGCCGGCCTGGTTGCGGATCATGTGCTGCCCGGCGCGGTCGGCCCGGTGAACGCCTTCGAGATGGCCGAGCCCGAGTCCTTCGCAAAGGAAGTCGTGGCACTCGTCGAACTCGGTTTCAAGAGCACGGCGATTACGATTCTGGATTGCGGCGAGATCATGCTCAACCGCGTCGTTGCCATCGGCGGGGATCGATTGACCACCGGCCTCGCTGAGGCGCTGGGCATCAGCTATCAGGAGGCGGAGAACATCAAGGTCGGGATGCCCGATGAGGTGACACAGAATTTGGAGCCGCTGATTCATCCGCTTGGTCGCGAGTTGCGCGCTTCGATCGACTACTTCGAGAACCACAACGACAAAGCCGTCGGCAAGGTGTTCCTCTCGGGCGGTTCGTCCTGCGGAGAGTTGATCGTGCAGACGTTGCAGGCGGAACTCATGGTTCCCTGCCAGGTCTGGGTTCCGACCAAGTCCCTCCAAATCTCCGTTCCTCCCGAGAGGATCAGCGAGATCGAAACCACCGCGCCCAAGCTCACTGTAGCCGTGGGTGCCGCCGCCGCGTCCTTCTAAGTTTTCGTTCCTATGCCAATACGAATCAATCTGCTGGCCGACTCCATCGCCGCCGAGCAAGAGCGTCGCAGAGACCCTGTGAAGCGGGGCAGCTACGTCGCCGGATTCCTCGTGGTCTGCGTCGCCCTTTGGGCGATCACGCTTCAGGCGAAGATCATCAAGGTCAAAAGCGCTCTCAGCGGAGTGGATGGAAAACTGAAATCCATTGAGCGCGCCAGTCTCGACACGCTCGAGGCTCAGCGCGCGAGCATTGCAGCGGACCAACAGCTAGCCACGTTGCATGACATGAGCACGAACCGATTCCTGTGGGGGAATGTGTTTCAGGCGTTTCAGCAGGTCATGCTGAAGGCGGAGAATATTCAGATGCTCAAGCTCCGGACGGAGCAGACCTATTCGATCACCGAAGGAACGCCGACCAAAACCAACGGAGCGAGGATTATTCAGGGCAAGCCCGCTACGTCGACCGAGCGCATCAGCATGGTCATCGAGGGGATGGACACGACTCAGGGGGGCAAGAACGTCAATTCTTTCAAGGAGTCGATCAGTCGCGAAAAGTATTTCTCAACGATGCTCGCGACCAACGGCGTCATCCTGACCAGTCGCTCCGCGCCGCAGACCAGTGCGACGGGCGACAAGACCTTTGTGACCTTCAGTTTGAAAGCAACCTTCCCGGAGAAGACTCGCTAAGATGAAGAACCTCCCAAAAGAAAAACGCGACAAGCTGATCCTGCTCGGCATCGGCACGCTCGTAGCCTTGGTCGGCCTGTACTTCGGCGTCATCACCATGCAGCAAAGCACGCTGGCTCGCGTGATCAAGATGCACGGGGAGCAGGGGACGAAGCTTACCAACGCCATTCGTCTCAACAGTATCAGCGGCCAGATCCATAAGGGACTCGAAGTCGCAACAGCCAAACTGAATGCCGTAGAAGCGACCATGCCCTCGGGCGACATTTACTCGTGGAGTATTCTGACGGTGAACACCTTCAAGGAGAAGTATCAGGTCGAGATTCCGCAATTCAGCAAGGAGGTTCCGTGCTCGATCGGCATGTATCCCAAGTTCCCCTACAAGGGCGCGGCTTTCAGTCTTCGTGGTACTGCCTTCTACCACGACTTCGGTCGCTTCGTGACGGACTTCGAGAACACTTTCCCCTACATGCGCATCCAGAACATCGAGATTGAGCCGGCTTCGGGGAATCAGAGCAACAACCCCGAGGACGCTGAGAAGCTCTTGTTCAAGATCGATGTTGTGACTCCAGTCAACACTCCGAACTAAACCGAGCTCACCATGAAGTATTCCTCCCTGTTCGCGTTTGCCGGAGCTCTGCTCCTCACTTTGGAAGTCGGCCGAGCCGATACCATCTCGGATGGATCGCCCGTGGCTCCAGCCGGCGGGCCGAAATCGACTTTCGTCAACGAGCCTGGCGAGCCTGGGTTCGGCAAAGATCCGTTTCATCCCAACACCACCCGCTTCAAACCGAAGAAGGTGGAACTGCCGGCAGAGATCAAAAAGCAGCAGCCGATTCCCGACTCCGTCGTGCTCAGAGGCATCTCGATGACCGAAGGCCGTCGTCTGGCCATCATCAGCAATCAGACCGTCGGTGAAGGTGAAGAGTTTAACCACCGAGTTGGCAACACTGTTCTCAAACTCAAGTGCGTCACGATCAAAGACAAGAGCGTCATCGTTGCCGCCGGCGAGGCGACCCGCGAGTTGACGCTGCGCGCGAGTTTTCAATGAAATGATTTTTCACTCCGTTCCATGTTCCTACACACCACCACTATGAATAAGAAACTCACAGCCCTCATCGTTGGTCTGGCGACCAGCAGCCTGATTTCCCAGGCTCAAGACAACACCCCCCCACCAGCGGAGCCTGCGGTCAGTTCGCCGGTCGTCGAAGTCCCCGCTCCGACGACTCCGCCCGTGACGCTGGCGGCCACCGAAACGGCGATCCCCGTTGCCGCTCGTGAAGGCACGTCCACGACGCCGGGCAAGGCCGACGAATCCGTCCCGCTCATCGTCATCGACGACGTTCCGCTGACGGATGCGATCCGCAATCTCGCCCGGCAATCGACCTTGAACTTCCAGTTTGATCCCCGAGTCACCACTTCCAACCAGCCCAATGTCAGCATCCGTTTCGAAAACGTCAGCCCGCAGGAAGCGCTGCTCGCTGTGCTTGAGAACTACAGCTTGGTGCTCGTAAAAGACAATAAGAGCAAGATCGCCCGCGTGACCATCAAGGATCCCAAGGCGGAAGATCCGTTGGTTACGAAGATCATCCAGCTCCGTTACAGCGATCCGACGAACCTTGTTTCCATCGCCAAGACGACTCTCACTCCGCGTTCCAGCGTGGTCGCCGATAGCCGCACAGGCCAGCTCATCGTCAGCACCACCGAGAAGGAACTCGACGGCGTGATGAACCTTATCAAAACCCTCGACTCTCCGACGCGTCAGGTGCTCATCGAAGCCAAGCTGATTGAAACCTCCAAAGCCCCGAGCACGATCAAGGGCATCGACTGGAGCGGCACGTTGCAGAACCAGCAGTTCCAGTTCGGCAACAATACCCAGACCAAGCTCGTCGAGGCGCTGGAGAGCGACAATCATCCTCTCGCCACCAAGGCTCCGAAAGTCCTCGTGGACACCTCCAAGGGCTTCAACCCCTCCACTGCGTTTCTCGACGCGGACGGGGTCAGCGCCGTGCTCTCCTTCCTGAACAAGGACACCGATACCGAAGTTGTCGCCACACCTCGCGCTGTGACACTCGACAATCAGACCGCGACCCTCTCCGTGACTCGCGCGTTCCCGATCTTCCAGATAACTCCCGGGTCGGCGAACTCCCCGGCCGGTGCCACTGTGAACTACACGAACCTCGGTGCCATCCTGAACGTTACTCCGCGCATCGCGGCTGACAACAACATCGCCCTGCGCGTCGTTCCCGAAGTCTCCAACATCGACGGCAAGGATGCCCAGGTGCTCAACGGCCAGGAG
>SXGR01243927.1_pt1 | contig 21586 bp, 20 predicted proteins | sample 3174711 | NCBI WGS metagenome assembly SXGR01 (sample SAMN11356860, study PRJNA531348) | freshwater metagenome | isolation source: freshwater sample F1-60 | place: China: Fuxian Lake, Yuxi | collected 2017-12-25 | reverse complement strand
TTCCTCTGAACCAATATTTACAGGTCCAAAAAAATCAGGTGAGTCCATAAATCTTCGAATAGCCTCTAAACATTCATCCACTAATAAAAAAGAACGGGTTTGTTTTCCGTCACCCCATATTTCTATTTCACCGCCATCTTTTGCCATAGCGACCTTTCGACATATGGCTGCTGGAGCTTTTTCCTTCCCATTATTCCATGATCCTTCAGGACCAAAGATATTATGAAAGCGAGCAACTTTTACAACCATTTTATAGTTTCTTTGGTAAGCAAAAAATAGACGTTCACTAAACAATTTCTCCCAACCGTACTCACTATCTGGTGCAGCAGGATAAGCAGATTCTTCAGAGCATTTAGGATTATTAGGATCCATTTGATTATGTTCGGGATACATGCAGGCAGAGGAAGAATAAAATATTTTTTTTATTCCTGCTAATTGTCCATAGTGCAACATATTTAAATTAATTGTTGCAGAATTATGCATTACATCTGCATCGTGATCACCTGTAAAAATATATCCTGCACCTCCCATATCGGCTGCTAATTGATAAACCTCATCAAATGATCTATCCAATACTTTTTGACAAACATGTGGATCCCGCAAGTCTCCTACAACAAAATCATCCGTTGGAAGTTTTGTATATTCGTGCTCCTTAATATCAACACCTCTCACCCAAAATCCCTCTTGTTTAAGTTTTTTTACTAAATGGCCGCGTCTTGCGACGTTAAACCCGACGATGGAAGATCGAACGACTATTCGCATGGCTCCAAAGTTATCGCTGTTTACGGGTTCGTCATGATTACCATCTTGAAAACTTTCTTGGCTTTGTCCACCTCACGTGTTTCCTAATTCTTATGCGCAGGTGTTTTTGAGACCGCTTCTAGTTATTTATCTTGATGTGAAGAATCCCGATTTGTTATAAAGATCCTGATTTTCTCAATCAAGATTAATAACAGAAAGTATGGAATCTCCAAAACATACCTTCTCCAGACTTTTTTTGGATACATCAGCAATCTAGTCAACCATTCAAATCCATTGTCCGTAAGTAATTTGGGACCTCGCTTTTCAGTATGTGTATACCAACGATATAATGCTCCCACCGAAAGCACCACTTTTGCATTTAAACGATGCTTATTTGTCATAATCCAGGTTTCTTGAAGCGGCATACCCATGCCAACAATTAGAACATCGATTGTTTTTGCAGATATATCTTTTACAATTTGTTCGCTCAAACTAATGTCTTGATGAAAGAAGCCATGATGAAATCCAGCAATGATAAGATTGGGATACTTTTCTTTTACCATTATAGCAAACTGGTTAATTACCACGCTCTCATCACCAATAAAAAACAATCTATAGCTTTTCTGTTCTGCAATCTTAAACAAACTATCAATCCAATCCGGAGGGGACATCCTTTCGCCCACATCAACACCCAATATTTTCGCGGCTATTTTTACACCATATCCGTCACAAAAAACAATATCTGCTTGATTTAGCACATCACGAAAATCATGATTCTTATTGGCAATCAATATTCCATGAACATTAAGATAACTAATGATTCTTCCGCGGTGCCCTTCGGATATCCAAACGACAATCTGTTCGATTAAATTCGATACGCCAATATCGGTAAGTTTGATTCTAAATATGGTGTTCTGATTTAACATTGATTAAACTTATATCTTTCACTCTGAGCGCATTTACGAATTACTGTAGTGACGAGATATTGACAGGAAGTATCCTATTTATAATGTAACTTGAGGTGAGTATTAAATGAATCTGTGCTTTTAGTTGAACTTCAAAACCTCGTTATACACAGATTCTGTCTTTTCAACCATTTTATCAACCGAATAAGATTCCTTCAACAATTTGTGAAGACTTTGCGCACAATGCTTTCTTAGTTCTTCATTCAGTAAATATTCATTTATAGCTTCATATAATTGAAGGGATTGTTCACTTTCGAATGTTAATCCATTGATATGATCAACGACAATTTCCTTCAGACCGCCAACATTGGATACTATTATCGCCTTCTTAAATGTAGCCGCCTCAAGAGCAATTAATGATGAGGACTCTTTACGGGATGGAATTACAATGATATCACAAAGTTCATAATACAAACTCAAATTTTGCAATTCACCTAAAAATCTCACCTTGAGTTTATTTTCTACAGCGATTTTTTCAAGATTTATTCGTTCCGGACCATCACCAGCAATTACACAATCAATCTGGTTACCATTTGATGCTGCTATTTTTAAAGTATCAATTAAAATATCAAAACCTTTTTCAATATGAAGCCTTCCAAATCCTCCGATAACAAGATTTGATTCAAAAATTGCTAGATCCTTTTTATACTGGATAACTTTTGCCTTATCAATTTTCTTGAATTCACGCGGCGCATTTCTGATCATAACTATTTTTTCATTTCCAACACCAAAATACTCTTTGAGGTGACACTTAACCGCATCGCTTACTGCTATTATTTTTTTAGATTTATAACTGATATTTTTTTTTCCTAAAAGTATATTATGACACGTTGTTATGGTTGGTATTTTTTTTATATAGCTTATCGGTATTGCCAACAACTCAGGAAAACGATGGTGAAAGTGTATAATATCAACTTTATATTTCATTATCATTTTATTAATCTGATAAAAATATTTTAATATACTAAAGAGATTTATACTTGGAGAAAATATTGGCAAAGGAACAAACTTCATGCCTTCTGTAAGAAAATCATCCACCATGGTCCCACCAGGAGCACCCAATATTACAGTATGACCATCTCTTTTAAGTCCACGGCTAAGTAAATGAATATGACGCGAGACCCCACAACAATAATTAAATTCAATACTTAAAAATAAAATAGTCATTTTTTTAATTGAAGATTAGTAATTTTTCGAACTATCATTTGAGCAAGTGAACCTTCCATCTGTAGGCGTGGGAAAATTATTTCTCGCATAATATTTTTAGCATTTTCAACAATTGCTACACGAAGTTGATTATTGTTTAATAGCAACTGAATTTTCTGCGAAATGTCTAAAACATCACCCGGTGTAACAAATATTGTATGGACGCTATCTTTTACAAGGTACGGAATTCCACCAATTGGTGTTAAAATTGTAGGTATACCTAATGTAAAACATTCATAAGCAACTCTTGGAAAACCCTCACTATAGCTCGGTAATACAAAAACAGTTGAATTTTTTAATTCTTTTTTGAGCTGTTCCTTGTCTTTAATCTGTCCACAAAATATTACTCTCTGCGACAATTTATTTTCATTCACAATGTCTTCTAACTCAGACATTGCCTGCCCACTTCCAATAATTTTTAACTTACAATTTTGGAAGGAATTTTCTTTAGTGCAGAGTATAAACGCGTTCAGCAAATCAACTATTCCTTTTGCGTGGCGTAATTCACCACAAAAAGTAATAAAACGATCAGTTTCACCTAGAGCATTAGCAATTTGAACCGAATTTAATAAATCCGTTTCGTCAATATTCAGCAAGGGGGGGGTTAAAAATATATTCTTTCTATCCTTAAATCGTTCGTAGTAATCATAAGAAGGTGTAATTACATAATCTGACTTTTTAATACTATAATTTACAAGAGGATCAATGATACTAGACGTAATATTTTTGATGATTTTTTTTAGAAAACCTAATCGTTGTTCATACTTTTGCTCTACACTGTAATTGCCTCCAATATATACACCTAATGTTTGTTTTCGCCTGAAAATAACTAATATTAATATCCCACATATTCCTATTGGCGATGGTAGAAAAATAAAATAATTACTCCGTGGCCAGCAAAAATATATTAGTTTTATTAATAAGTAATAATTATTTAGAAAAAATAAAGCTAATGGTGTATTAGGAGTGTTGCCACGAGAAATCGTAGATTTGATACTTTTATTTATTTTTACTTCATTTGAAAAATCATATCCTGAATCACCTTCTTTACAAACTCCGCAAAACAACTTTGTATGATCTATGTTTTCGGATAACTCATTCAAAAATAATGCGTAATTTTTCAGTGAATAAATTGAACCATCTTTTCGCTGAGACATATTTCCTATATGTATGACCCCAATATCCATTGATTCCTTAAACGTAGCCATCGAAATATCTTTTAATAACCACCGTCCTAAATGTTTCCCAAATGATTTAGCATCAATATCACCTTCCGTTATTAAGATAATAGGTTTATCGAAACTGATTTTGATTGCCGGCTGTTAAAGCATGGCGGCCACATTGAACCCGCATATTCATTGCAAACAGCCGTTGATGCAAAGCATTCATTGATCGTTGATTACGTTCTTATCAATGATGCTGCCGACTATAACCACTTGAGCCCATTAGCTGCCTCTGCCCAGAACATACTTGAAGCTAACAATATGACGGTGGTTTATTACGATACCGTCGAATTGAAAGCATGTGAAGATCTCACTATCACGGCATTTGTTCCGCTTTCCAAAGCGCCGACTTCAAAAGAACAAAAAGCACCGACACCCGATTATACTCGTGCTAAATTTGTAAATGATTCTTCCACTGACTCTTACCAATGTCCACAAGGTAGTTCTTTATTTAACAGTGGAATAACACTTGAAAAAAAAGGTAACCGTGCCGTTCACGTCTACCGCACCGATGACTGCAAATGTTGTCAGGCGATCACTGAATGTTCTGCTTCTCCACGCAGCAGGCACATCAATCGTTGGGAACACGAAGCAGTTGTCGATAGACTGAAGGAACACCTGGACAGGCAACCGAAAATAATTGTTAATCATAAAGAAATTATCGAACATATATTTGGTACGCTAAAAAGGATTTGGGGATATGGTGTATTGCTGCGTCGTATGAAAAATGTCACCGCTGAGGTTGCTTTGATGACCTTGCATACAATATCCGCCGAGTTTTGAACATCATGAGCACAAAAGGTCTCGTTTTACATTTCCATAAATTGTAGGAGATGTTTTTTTCATTTTTTAACATTATACATCCAACGAATCATATTGCAAAATGCTACTCTGTGCTTTTACACAATCTCCTTGCGGCGGGGATGATTTATTGTGAATCAGTCTATTGTTATTTTATCAAATTTTTATCTGTTATACCAAAAAAATAAGCAGCAATATACATCATTGGGAACATCAAAACAGATTCGCTCCAATTAGTATATGGCGTGAAAAATCCTTGGAATATAATTAACATTAAAATTATATAAAAAGCAGCTTTAATATTTTTTTCAATCCTCGATTGAGTTTTGTATTTTGATACTCCAATTACTATTAAATTTAGTATATTTAAGAAATTAATAAAACCTATTAACCCAAACTCTGCCAGTAATGAACTCCAAGTGTTTGTCCTAAAAAGATATCCTGAATTATTAATATTATCCGGTGCAAACTCCAAATCAAATATTTTGGAATGTTTGGACCCTGCCCCCATCGCAACATTTCTTCCAGCAGTAATCCAACCATATTCTCCTGCTCCAACACCAAAAAGAAATGACTTAATCGATTCATTTATTGCATCCCATGCCATTGGCCAAGCAATAATTGGACCGAAACTCTCAATGCCATGCTCCACCAAAGATATATATCTTGAATTAGAATCAGGTCCTAATAAATAGTTTTCAGCATACGGATAAAAAAATAATAATGAAATAAATAATGTACTAATTACAAGATATTTTTTTAGAGAACTTAATTGTGATAGAATATGAAACAGCAAAAGAGTTATAATCGCAACCACATTTAACACTACAATTTTTTCATTTTTGGGATAATTTGAAAATAAAAGTATGGTAACTGAGAATATTGCAGAAAAGCGATAACCATAATATATGTGATCAATAAAACAAACTATTGATATTATACCCAAGATAGTTCCAAAAACATGGGCATCCGAAAAAAAGCCAGTAATACTATCCTCGTGAAAACCAAAAAATGGAATCTGATAAAATATCGCAAACATAGTACTTAAAATAAGAACAAATGAAAAAATACTAATTGCTCTTTTTAAATCTCTTTCCGAGACTCCAATTTTTACCGCTATGACAAAAAAAATAAATGGTACTATCCGAATATATATTTCTTGAACACCTGATAAACTAAATGTTCCATTGAAAAACAGCGATAATAATGAAATAATTGTAAAAACAATCAAATAGATATTAATTTTACTAATTTCTTTAGAAACTGATTTCCCTAATAATTTTAAGTATAAAACAATCAGAATTAAAAGTTCTATTATTCGAACTTCACGTGGGAATGAAAATATATTCGCATAATTATAGGTAGGCAAATATTCAGCCATTCTTGAATTACAATAGATAATCACCCACCATGTGGCAATAAAATTAAATACTTTTCTCAATAATTTAACTCACATATTACATTTTCACCTTGTTTCATCTTATCGCTATTCTATATTGTAACCCAAGGTAAATCTTTAATTTTTTCCCATCCAGATGTTCTACGATATTTCGTATAAGCATTATCATGAATGCTCTCTATACTCACTTCCGGAAAATAGTCTTTTCCAAGTTCGTCAAGCATAAAGATCACGTTAAATCCATGTCTGTGACCTCCAATAAGACGATAACCTTTTTTATTCAGTAATTTCTTCATTGCCAAGAGGGAAACACTCATGAAGTCGGGATGGGAGCCGTCCATTCTATTGAAATCGGATTTATAAGGTACCGTCAGTGCCAGGTTGCTCGGAATCACATTATGGGTTTCACAAATAATTACCCGTGGCCTTATCACATTTATTTCATCCATGATGTAATAGTCATTCCCATCCATGTCTAAACTGAGCAGATCAATTTCGCCTGTGAAACCGTTTTCTTCAATGAGTTGATTTATATTCTCGCGCGTCAGCCAGGCGTTTTTGAAGATAGGCGGATGAAGCCAGGTTGAGGAATTGGTCGAATAAAAATCAATACCACGATCCACTGAGTGTTTTTTCCCATCAAAAAGTAATCCTTCCCATCCATGATTGATAATGAGATTTGCAGCCATACATTGGATGCCATCGCCGGCACATATTTCTACAACGCGTTTGTTGGTTGTGCCTATTATTGAAAATATGAATAATAAAATACCGTCTTCTTCAAACTGCGAATGAACCTTAAAACCCACATTTCTAATAGATGGCATTTCTGTGCAGGCGTCAATAATTTCTTCATTAACCGATATTGATTGGCAATCATAATTTGCTCTGTTTGAGTATTTTGCCCTTGCAGAGCAATAGAAGCTACTTTTGTTACTAAACGTTTTGCTTTTTGCTTGAGTTTTTTGATCATAATTTCAATTTTTATTTTTCGGTTGGAGTCACTTTCTTAATATTCTATTGACTATAGCTGATATCAATCCCAAGAATCCTTGAGATTTCAAAATCTCTTTGGACTTTCTCTTTTTCGATCGAAAGAAATGCAAATATTTTGCTTTTCTTAATTCACTCGTTTTGGCTCTTACAAATGAATTGTCATGGCTGACATCATGTTTTTTAGAATTTAACAAGGAGTTTAGCCCGTCGGTAAAATTACTTTTGTCTTTTTTATAATCCAATAGGTAGTGCCATATTTCTACATGTTTTTTTGTGTAATCGAGCCAATTCCAAGTAGACACGGAATTTATCAGCGCTTCCTTTTCGTCCTCAAGCAATAAGAAAATGCTTTCCAATTCTTCATATGAAGTAAATGGATGAACGATGCCGTTTTGAGCATCCAAATGATACCCTTGCACCGTTACGATGGTTTTAACTCCCGCCGCCAAGGCATCAATTAGCCCCATTTGCCCCTCGTCCACTCCCATATATAAGTAGTAATCCAAACTTGGTATGAACCGAATATATTCAGAATAATCGAAGTGATCAAAATAATCTACTTCAAAACCACTTTTGCGAAGATTATTAACTTGTCGGTCCCAACCATCTCCCATTATTTTGAATTTAAAATAATTTGCATTTAGAACTTTTGCCAGATTGTCCAAGAAATATTCTCGCTTCCTTCCATCTTCTTGAACACGACAAGCCAGGCCTATTATAATTTTCTTTGTCGGCATAACTCCATCGTGAGCAGGATTTACGTAGCAGAGTTTACCCTTTTCCACACCCATTTTTGTCAGGTACTCCATTGTCTCGCTTGACATGCAAATTCCGGCTGAAGCCACTTTCAATTGGTGTTTGACAAGATTCAACTTATCAATATTATCAATATGAGTTATCATCAAGGTATCTATTGCATGTTTTTTTCCATCATAACCCCCGTAGATAATATGATGATTGATTTCAGCTGAATTATCCGGGATTTTAGCAATATCCGACTCAATGCCTAATCGTTTTAGACAATCATGCATTCGGAGTGCAAATTTTCCGAGGATCCAAGCGTGAACATCCTCATAACAAATCAGTCTAACTTTCATTTATATAGGCTCTCTTTAAAGCTCACTCCGTAAGTTCTAAATTTTTCTTTAAGGCAACGTTTTCCGATTCGGACAACCAGTCATTTTTTAACACAAATTTCCTCCATGCAGGATTAAAAACGATTTTTAATTCATAGAATAGTCGATTTAAGTAGTAAAAACAGTACGCCCAAAAAAAGCGAACATAAGCGAAGTCAAAATTCAGTATTGCTTTGATTAGAAATAGACTTAGCCGCGCAGGCGCTACAATGAAGCTACGTTTCGCCGCTTTTTGAAGTAATCTTAAGTTCGAAGGAGCCTCAGAGCGGTATTCAGTGTATGAATGCGCATTGCCATTATTGCCGATCCTATTATTCAAATATTTTTGCGTCATCCTATGTGGAGGAATAATGTGGTAGGTTATTGATTTTCCGTTATAACCAAACTTATAGCCTAAATTCTTTACTTTGATATTTAAACCTGTTTCACCGTCACCTAAGTACACCCGCTTGGTGTATTCGGGATTAAAGCCTTCACATTGAAAAAATACACCCCTACTAATAGCCTGGTGGCAACTGTATAAATATTTAATGTCTGTTGTAATTAAGAATTCATCCGGAGGATCCAGCAGACTTAATAGACTGTTGAAGCAATGCTTTAATACCCAATTGGGAGGGGTGACCTCCCAAATCGGAAGAACTCGCCCCGTTACATCCGCCACCATTTCATCATACTGAAATGGTTTAATTATTTCTGTCAGCAAATTTACATCCGCTATCATATCATCGTCAGTAAAATATAGCAGTTCATTTTGCGCATTTTTGGCCGCAGTATTCCTCGCAAAGTGTACGCCCTGTCTTTCTTCGTACAAATATAAACAATGCGGTTGTTGAACGCTTTTAATAAATTCTTCTACAACACTTCGAGTATCATCGGTCGAATTATTATCAGCAATGATGATTTCATATAAATTTTTCGGATAGTTTTGATTAACAAAGCTTTCTAAAGTTTTATAAATATACTTGCTTCGGTTATACGTGGGTATGATAACTGATATTTTGCTTATGGAACTATGGTTAGTCATGTTGCCGTTATTTTCGTCTTTATAAAAATAATTATTTGTTCCTACGATTGCAGAGAAGATTTAGCTAGAGATCTTATTTGTAACAAAAATGGTTTATCTAATAACCAAAGGGTTACTACGTAAGCGACAAGCCCTACGCAGATTAGCGCTGGTAACATCATCAAATGATCAGTTGAGTTATTATAGTTAAAAATCCACTGACACGTAAGGACTGAAATCACTAAGCATAGCGTAGATATAAAAATATATTTACCCTGATGCAAAATGTAAAAAGGCGATATGTTTAAAGCACGTGCAATCGGTGCCATGTTGATTGGAGATATGACTATGGTTAATCCAAGTTTAGCCCACAATAACGGCTCCATGCCCAACGGGGCAACTATCAAATAGGTCACGATAAAAAAAGGTAACAAAAAAAAACTGAGCTTTGGTTGTAAATCAGGTTTTCCAATGGACTGATAAATAATTGGATTAATTCCAAAACATTGAGCTATGCCTTCGCTTAAGCCTAATATGCCGATCACTTCACCGAGACCCTCCCATTTAAAGCCAAAAATTAACGCCGTTAAATCTTTACCCAGCAGAAACAGGCCCATACCAATGGGAAGTACCATAAATATAATGATTTTATTGATATCATGAAAATGCCTAGCGATCTTAATTTGATCGTTTTGCAGTTTAGAAAATGATGGGAACATTACCGTAGCTATGGGTCCCATAATCAAAGAAAACAACATGGAGATCATCGTTACGCCTGTACGATAGATACCTAAGTCTGTCGTACCCAAATACCTAGCCACCAAAAGGCTATCAAACCAATTAATAAACCAACCCATTAGGCTTAATACAACTATCCACGAACCAAAACGAAATAACTTAGGTGCAATAAGCCAATCTACTTGCATAGTGGGACGCCAATTACTTTTTATCCATAACAACAATAGATTCAACAGTGAACCTAACAGAGTCCCAAAAACTAATGCCCACACATTAAAACCACATAGCGCTAAAACAATTGAACACAGGCCGGATAATACGGACGTGATAATTTTTATCCAAAATAGAGGTCGGAAATCTAGTTCTCTTGTGAATAATGCTTCCTGTACGGTTGTAAAAGACATTATAACAATTTGCAGACTTAGAACTCGTAATACTGGAATTGATTGCGGACTATTAAAATAACTTGAAAGGAGCGGTGCTCCAAAAAATATCAGAGCATAAATTGTCAGCCCTAAGCCGATATTGGCCCAAAAAACAAGATTGGCAACTTTTAAAATAGGTTCGTTGGATTGAATCAGCGCACGGGAAAGCCCGGCTTCCCAAAACATCTGAGAGAAACTGATTACAATCATAGCCGTTGAAAGCAAGCCAAAACTTTCGGGTGTCAAAATACGCGCTAACGCTATCATCATGAGCGGGCTTACGATTCTGGGAGCAATTACGGTTAACGCTGACCATTTTATCGAATTCGTAGTTTTCTGATACAATGAACTCATACCATACTTTTTTCTTTAATAACCACCAATTGAAGATTTAATAATAATCGCCTATTGCCCATCCGTCATCAGGAATAATTTTTACCGAGAATACAGAATCCACCATTCCTTCAATCGTATGAGGAATATTAGCATAGACATAAATGAATTCATCTTTACTTAAAATGTGCTCTTCGGTGTCGGATTGAATCTTTAATTTACCTTTATTTACAAAAATATATTTTAAGAAAATGGACGACTGTCTCGACGCCTTTAAATAGAATTGCCTGTTTATAACTTCATGAGCGCTTATCCTATATTCTTTTAATTCGCTTACGACAATCGGTTTTGTAACTCCTTCGGCCTTTAGCCCCTTGGGGTACTTACCTCTTTTTATGACGGAGACGTTCTTCGCGCCATTATCATCATCGAAATTGGCAAAAATTTCTTTATTTAAAACACCGATTTTTAAAGGGAGCAGCTCCCCTTCCATCTCATGAATTGATTTTTCCATGTTGAGCGGGCTAGCGGGTGTATACAAGGTGAGTCGAATGTTAAATACTTTCAAAAACTTATTAATTTTGCAAATCAATATCCTGTACCTCGGATATACCAGATGCAATCTCCACATAATCTTTTGAATAAGGTGAGGTATCATCTTGTTAGAATAAAGCTCTGTTCTTAGTACCTTTAGGAAGTATTCCTTTGACACAACGCTAACTAAAGAAAATGGAAAAAAGAATTTATTACTGGTCTTAAAATATGCCGCATTTTGGTCAGATAGATCGAAAAAAGCAAAAAATTTTGAATAGTCTGGGTACATTAACTCTAACGTATTAAAATCAATATCTGCGTTGAAAAAGGAATATGAAAAGTAATCAATTCCATTTTTTATAGCATCGTCAATAGCTTCCTTAAAAGTATCTACGTTCTCCATTAAAAAGTGATCTTCAATGTAGATATAAATATAATTATGAATTGAATGCTTAAGCATTTCCTTAACGCTAAACCCCCAAGAATCATCATTCAAGTTGTTAAAGATGACGGCATGCTTAGACGAGTCTAGTCGCTTAATAAATATTTCAGCTTCTTTTTTATATTTCCCTCTAAAATAGATTAACCAATTATCGCTAATAGAGTACACCTCCGAAAATGTCTCTTTGAAAAGAGCTAATTTTAGGGGCGAATTAACGTATACATTACATAATGCTGTTACCATACTTTTTTACCAAGAATATTCCTTCATTCGATTAGATCTTTTCCTCTTGCTTACACCGTTGCGATAAAATGATTATTGCGCACGAGTTAGAAATGATCTTCTTACGTTTAATATTGGGACTTCAAACCACTTGTATGAAGCTACACTTATTATAAAAGTAAACAACAAACAAAAACTATAAAATATAATGTTGGTCAAAATGCTCATATCGGCTGCTCCAAACAACGCCATATACAATTTCACAGCAATTTGAATACCAATCATGTGGTACATGTATATTCCATACGAGCGCACTCCCATAAGAGTAAAAAACTTTGAATCGAGGATATATGACAACATTTTATTAATTCCATTTTCATTGTTGGTAGCAGCGTTCAAAATAATCACGCCAAAGATCACTGAATAGATTTCGTGCTTAAAATAAGTAAATGGGTAGCCCCATTTAAGCAAGACAAGAAGTAAGCAAAAGCAGGCCAATTGGAGATAACGGTTGTACAAAATGTCGAGAATGGTTTTTCTGTTTTCAATTAACGCCAGAGCTAACGCGCCCCCCAATGCCATGCAACTAAATCGCAAGGTTTCAAGATATTTTTTAAAAAAATTAATATACATGTCGTTTCCAATTGATGTTGGAAACAAAGTTGATAAGAACTGTAAGAAAATTGGTAGGATGCTAAACAGAACAAATATAAAAAAAAACATAAACCAATAACCCTTTAACCATTTTATTATTATTGGCCAAAGTAGATAAAACTGCTCTTCGACTCCTATTGACCAAGCAACAACTCCGTAGGGAATTGGAGCATTGGGGAATTGTATAAATACGATTTGCGGTAAAAGAATCAAATACAAGAACAGTTTATAATGAAACTCTTGAGAAAGCCTGTCTGAAAAAAAAGGCTGGTCAAAAAAACCAAAAAGAGGAAGGATAAAAAAACTGAGAAATGTGATTAAATAGTAAAGGGGGAGTATCCGGAAAGCTCTACGAAAGTAAAAATTCCTTAATGACAGAGATGCTGTTGTTCTTTTTTCTTTGAGCAAGAGATAAGTTATCAAAAAACCACTTAAGACAAAAAAAAAGGTGACCCCGATCGGCCCTAAATCTGTAAAAAAACGTGGTCCCGAAAAATTTAAAAAACCTAAATCAGCCTTAATAAGTTCAACATGATGAGCTAACACGGCCGTTGCTGCGATAAAACGAAGACCATCTAAACCTTTGAAGTATTTGTAAAACGTAGTATCCATCAACAAAGTCTATCAAACACTTTAGGTTTTTTGCAAAATCTTAGCGTGGAAGATATTAATTCGTTTCTAACAGAATAACTTGTGAAGCTGATGAAGGTGGTTTTACTATTCCCAGAAAATTGTGCCTGGATTAATATTATCAAGAATATCCTTTTTGATTTCATTTTGAAAAACCCCTGCCCGAATAATTACGGCGATGTTGCTTTTGCCTTTAAGTATCTTGGGAGATTCAACATAAAGTGAAGTACCATACAGCCTTTTCCCCTGTTTTTTTGAATCATTATCCAGGACGCTCGCTATTTTTTTTGTATCAAGACCAAAGGCAATTAGATATTGTGAAAATATATGTGCACTGAATAGATAGCATTCTCCATCGAATTGATTCAATTTTTGATTGATTTGATCAATCACAGCTTCATGGGTGCAGACATAATTATTGAAAAGCTTTTTATTTGATTCATACAGGCCGGCTGGCAATATATTCTTTGCTTTCGCGGTGACTTTCTTAGCAAAATAAAAAATTGAATGATCTTCCAAATAATACTTCTTACTTACAATTTCAAATCCCGTTTTTGACAATGCGTACTCAACATATGGTTCTGTGAAAAAAACCGTGTGTTCAAAATTAATACAATTTGTATAACACTTTTCGAGCATGATTCTCAAATTCGGAATAGAAAAAACCATCGAACCGTCTGCAGAAAGAAATTGATTAATTTGATCAAAGAAATTAATTGGCTCATATATGTGTTCCAATAAATGAGAATGCACCACGGTATCAATTTTATCATCAATCTTAAAACCTTTAGTAAAAAATCCTTTTTTAACTCTTATCCGAGGATGCTCCATATTTGTTGGATTTGGTTCAACTATAGTCCAATTACTGTCAGGAACCATGTCGAGATAGTTTTTGGCAGTAATCCCATGACCACCACCTATTTCAAGGATGTCTTTACTCTGTTTTTGTTCTGCAATAAACTCTGCAAATGATTGATGATGTTTTTCCCAAGTACTTCCAATTGAACCCGATCCATGGCTTTGTCCATAGAGAATATCAAGTGGAACTAGCGGATTCAATTGAATGCTTCCGCTCGAACGGCTGATAAACCAATTCATATCAAATAATTTATCTTCAGAAAGCGGATGTTCAACACATCCCATAAAAACGGGAAAGTTTTTGAATGAGTATAAATGCTCTAAGTCTTTCGCGCCGGTAAACACGCACATATCACGATTAAGCCCTTGCATACGGTCAAACTCCTGATTTTATTTAAACTAATTTATGAAGCATGTTTTTCCCCAAATAAAACAACAGGAGGCTGTAAGGATAATGGTGTAAAGCCGCTATATTGAGATAAATCAATGCCGTTATCATTTGCACTTTTCTATAATCATAACCTTTATTTTCTATCCATTCTTTAAAATAAATTTCACACTCTACTAAATTTTGTTTCCTTAAAAAATCATAATGAATCGTGTTAAGTTTTTGGTTGACTTCAAATAGGTTCTTACCAATCAATTCATGGGATATGATCAGTCCATGATTTAATTTTGCAAAATCATAATAGATGTCTCCGTATTCCTCTATGCCGCCGAAATCCTGCCGCCAATCAAGCAACGTAAAAGGGCTTTTACCCTCTGCATTGATCAGGATGTTCTCAAAATGCAAATCACCATGAAAGCGAACCGGAACCCCATTTGCTATAGTTTTCCAATCTATTTTGGTAAGGATATCGAATATTTTAGGTATCTTGGCGCCATTAATTATTTCTTCACAGTCAAGTTGTTCAAATGTTGTAAAATATTGTCTGACTCTTTTATAGGTTTTCTCTTTATAGAAGTCAAGACATACATTCTTAAAATCTTCCTCTTGTTTTTTATTTAGATCTTTTTTGATCCAGAACTTTTCCATCCAATCTAGGAAATACTTGAAAGTGTTTGTCGTAGGCGTTCTGGAAAATACTTCACCATTTATCTTTTTATACAAGTATATGTTCTTGGTGGAGGCAAGAATTTCGGGAACAAATCCAAATATTTCTTTTGACCGACGCACTCTGCTTTCAATAAATTTCGTATCCACAGAAAATTTTACAACTTTTCCGTTCACAAACCAGATTGCTTCGTCTTCTTTTTCCAGGATATGCGCATCGATATCGTTCCTAAAATGCTTTCTCGTTTTTTCTAAGGCATCAATATTACCAGTATCAAACCATGTGAAGTAAACAGGCTCAATATCTTTTTCAATCAAAAAACGAAGGCCATAGCTCTCGCCAATTTCTATTGAACCCTGATTAACGCCATTTTTCATCGCCGACCAAAATTCTTGGTAATCAAAAATACCGGCAAGTCCGATATAGGCCTTTACGTCGCCTTCTGCGCCTTTTGAACAAATCTCAACCACATTTCGTTTATCAATTCTCAGGCTTCTATATTGGGCGTTATTTTCAGTTTGTGCATATCCCATCCAATTATTTTTTGGAGGCTTGATTTTTTCTAGAACGATAGTATCATTTGATGAGAATATAAATGGTAATTGAAGATGTTGTTCGCATTGCATAATGCTATATCCGAGGCCTGAACCTTCACCTTCGTACAAATCTACATCAACAAATGTAAATTTTCTATCTGGATAAGCTATTGTAAGATAATCTTTAATAGTGTCGGCTTTATAACCAACAGGAATCACAAATTCTATATCATTTTCAAATTTTTCTATGATATATGAGATGGCAGGTTTGTGTGCAATTGAGATTAAGGCTTTATTAACATTTTTAGACATGCCTTTTAATCTTCTTCCAAGACCTGCTGATGCTATAAGAACTTTATATTTCATAATAAATTAATAGCCAAATGTGGATAAATGTTTTTTTAACTCTTTTGTTTTTATGTCTACATGCAAACCTGGTTTAAATATTGTCGAACTTCCACAGACCAACATGTCAGCCCCAGCATCTAACATAACTGAAGCACTTTCAAACGTAACACCCCCATCAATTTCAATGAGTACATTTTTATATTTTGCACCTAATTTATTTCGTAAATCAGCTATTTTATCTATCGCTTTGGGAATTAATTTATGCCCGACGATGCCGGGATTTATTGCCATCATTAAGATGAGATCAACATCATCCAGTACATAATCTAAAACAGATAATGGTGTTGCATGATTGAGAGCTACTGCCGCTTTGGCGCCGAGCTTTTTAATTGTATTCAATGTCCTATGCAGGTGCGTACAAGCTTCTGCATGAACCGTGATGAATGTTGCACCTGCATCGATAAATGTTTTAACATATTGTTCTGGTTCTACGGTCATTAAATGTACATCAATAGGTAAATCTGTTCTTTTTCGAATAGCCGATAACATTTCAGGATGTAAACCGTAACGAGGCACAAAGACACCGTCCATAACGTCGAAATGAATATAATCACATCCACCGGCAACAATTCGTTCCACTTCCCTGTCAAGCTCCAGCATATTTGCACAAACTAATGAAGCCGACAAATAATATTTTTTATTCATTTGATATCCTATTCTAGATTACTGTGTCGAGCCCACATAGTGTCATGGGTTTCTTTAGTCTTATCCATCAAAATTAAAACTATCGTATCAAATAAAATCCCTAAACTCTGTTCGTTAAGAGTAGTCATTGGTTGAATTGATATAAATCCTTCCACAGATTTTGTTTTCGACGGTGCCTTCATAACTACAACTGTATCAGCAATTTTTCCCATACGTGAATCTTTATTTCCTGTTACAAGAGCAAGATGAGATCCGTTTTTCTTTCCTAAAACAGCAATATCATAAACAGTTTGAGTTTCACCAGAACCAGACGCAACAACCAATAAATCATTCTCTGCAATTCCTGGAACCGTAGAATCCCCAAGAGTAAAAGCATTATATCCAAGATGTCCAAGTCGCATTCCGAATCCACGGATTGCCATACCAACTCGTCCGGCACCATGAACAACTATTTTATTAGCCTTTACTATTTGGTCAACTAATAATATAATTTCGTTCTCATTAACATTACTCAAAACAAAATTTATTTCTTCTAATATTTTACTGTAGTATTTTTTATACATTACATTATCTACTTATTGGTAAAAAATATTTTATTGATTTTTAAACAGGCATCAAGCACTGCTCCTTCACCCGAATTTGAAGGTGTAATATAATCTGCAGCATTTTTCGCTTCCATCCGGGCATTTTTAGGTGCAATACCATATAAACATTTATTCATGATCTCAACATCATGTAAACCATCACCCATATATATAGTATTATCAAATCCAAATTTTTTCTTGATATACTCAAATCGTTCATCTTCGCTCACGATTGTTAATTTTTGTTTCATGTCATCAACAATTCGCTTTTTTGAAATAGAATATCCTTTTTTATCTGCAGTAATAAAAAATATATTCACTTTTTTCGACAACAATTTTATTCCATCGTTATCATGCGGTCCAAATACCTTATATTCCTTACCGTATTTAGAATATAAAAATTGCCCAGTAGTCATAACGCCGTCTACATCAAATATCACGTATCGAGGAGTTCGGTGAACCTGTTTCATTATATTTATTAATTATTGTTTATGAAGAAAATACATTTAAATGTTTTTAGATTACCTTTATCATTTTTTCCTGCCAACAAATAAAACATTTTGATCGTTTTCATTCGCCTGCATATTTAATTTCATAAATGGATATGTCGCGACAAGATCCATTCCTGAATGATTGAAAAACATCTCGATTTCTGGAGTAAAGAAAAATCGCATTGGGTGTGTTTCTTTTACTTCAGATTTTATTTGATTTTTTTGAATTTCAATTATGTGAAAGTTCACATCGATAACATTCTTTAGAGGATGCAATTCAGAATGGGTAAAACGAATAACACGAATTTCATTTTCTTCGACGAACTTATATGAGTCTGTAGATCTATTTGATAATACTGCAGGGCCAAACCAACAATCAAAAATAAATAATCCACCAGGTTTCAATATTTTATTAATGGTAGTAAACAAGTGAAGGAGTGACTTGCTCTCGGTCAAGTACCCAATAACTGCAAACATAGAAATTGCCACGTCAAAACTGGAGTCTTCTTGAATCTCACAGTTTGAAAGTTCTCCGTGAAGGAAATTAACTTTAAGATTATTTTCCTTCGCTTTTTGCCGAGCAATATGTAACATTGATTCCGATCTATCAATACCTGTGACAGTCCATCCATTTTTTGATAATATTAAAGAATGATTCCCTGTCCCACAACCAAGGTCTATTAAGATTTTAGAATTCGGAATGCCGTGTTTTTTTATCACATCTTCTACATACTTTACTTCACCAGCATAATTTTTAGATCGATAGAGCAAGTCATAATATTTTGAATAGTCGACAAATACATTTTCCATTGTAATCCTACGAAGTTAGTATTAGAGTTAATGCTTTCGATACTTCAATAGCTTGATGCTCACTTAGTGAAAGTCCACTTGGGATATAAAATCCTCGTTCACCCAATCTTTCCGAATTAGGGTGAACATCATTTTTAAATAAACCCATTTTAAGAAATACAGGTTGTTTATGCATCGGGAAGAAAAAGGGTCGGGTGCCAATACCTAAAGAAGAAAGTCTTTTCATTGCTTCAAATGCATCAAATGGAATTTCGTTTTCAAGGACAATTCCATAAACCCAATAAATATTTTTTGCATAAGAAAGTTCTCTTAATGGCAATTGGATATGTCTTATTTTAGTCAACGATTCGTTATACCATTGACCAATGAGTCTTTTCTTAATAACAAACTCATCTAGTCTTTCCAATTGAGCAACTCCCAATGCAGCTTGGAGATTCGTCATTCTAAAATTCCAACCTAATTCATTATGGATAAAACGCCTTGGTGGAATAAAACATAAGTTTCTCAATTCTCTACATTTTTCAGCATAACGTTCATTGTCAACAAGTACCATGCCTCCTTCTCCTGTGGTTATATGCTTGTTAGGATAAAAACTAAATGTCGAAACATCACCAAAACTTCCGCATGGTTTGCCATTGTATGTTTGACCAATTAATTCAGCTGCATCTTCAATCACTTTAAGGTTATGCTTTTGCGCAATACTAATTATTGAATCCATATCAACAGGAAGTCCATATATATGAACAACCATAATCGCTTTCGTCCGTTGTGTTACTTTATTCTCAATTTGATCAATTGACATATTCCATGTTAATGGATCAACGTCGACTAAGACCGGAATCGCCCCAGCCCTAACAATAGATGAAACGCAAGAAATTATAGTAAATGTTGTCACTATAACTTCATCGCCTTTTCCAATCCCTAATAAAGTAACTGCAACGTCTAATGCAACGGAACCGTTTGCTACAGCAATTCCGTATTTCCTTCCAACTCTTTTTGAAAAATCATCTTCGAATTTTTTTACAAACGGTCCTTCAGATGATATCCAACCAGAATCAATACATTCATTTAAATATTTTTTTTCATTACCGTTTAGCAATGGCTCATTAACAGGAATCATTCAATTTTCCTTCCCCGCAAAATGTGTTTTATCAGTGTTCACTCCACTATAAGGTCCTTGTTTTATTTCTAACATTTCGCAATCCTCCATCATTTCAAAACCATGGCCACCAGAAACCAAGAAAATGACATCCCCTTTATATAAAACTATACTTTCAATCCATTCTAATGTTGAATTATAGAGATCAACCTTGACCGAACCTTTTCTGATTACCAATACCTCTTGAGTAAAAACTAGTTGCCTCGCTAACTCATTATGATAATGAGCCTTAATTTTCCCGCCTTGAGGGTATTTGATAATACCAAGCTGTTGTGAATATTCAGGATTGGAAAAAAAATCCGTTTTTTCCACTGTGTAGTCAGCTCTAATAACAATTGCAAGGATAATTTCTTTATGATCACATATTTTTTGGAAAGATTGCATAATTTTTTAATACTCTAATAATGTGAAAATAATTATTATATGGCAGAAAGGCTTTTATACCAGTCTATTGTTTTTCTTAACCCAGTCTCAAAATCAATTATAGGTTTGTACCCTAAATATTTTTCTGCTGCAGAAATATTTGCAAATGAATGTTTAATATCTCCGGAACGCTCATTTTGATAAATTGGTGAAATATTTTTACCCAATATTCTATTAATTTTTTCAACTAATCCATTTAATGTCACTCTGCCATGACATGCGCAGTTCACTGAAATACCTGAAACATTTTTCTCTGTCGCAGCTAAAATGTTTGCGCTAATTACATTCGCAACAAAAGTAAAATCTCTGCTTTGCTCACCATTGCCAAAAATAATTGGCGGTTTGTCGTTAATCATCGAAGTAATAAATCTTGGGATAACTGCTGAATATTGTGAAGCTGGGTCTTGATTTGGACCAAATACATTGAAATATCTTAGCGCGACTGTTTCTAACCCATAAACCGAAAAGAATACATTACAATATTTTTCTCCTGCTAGTTTTGAAACTGCATAAGGAGAAAGAGGATTAGGATTCATCCTTTCATGTTTTGGAAGTTCCGGTGTATCTCCATAAATGCTTGATGATGATGCAAAAACAACTCTTTTCACGTTTGCATCTCTTGCCGCGTACAATATATTTAATGTTCCGTTTACATTAACATCATTTGTGGTAATTGGATCACGAATAGAACGTGGAACGGATGGTAGCGCTGCTTGGTGAAGAATAGCGTCAATCTCAAAAACTGCTTCTCGAACAACATGGTAATTTCTAATATCACCTTCAATGAATTCAATTTGATTGATAAATTTTGCGAGATTTTCTTTCTTTCCAGTAGAGAAATTATCAAGCACCCTTACCGAATCACCGCGATTCACTAGTGCTTCCACAAGATTCGATCCGATAAAACCGGCACCCCCTGTAACGAGATACTTCATTTTACAGCCTCCCGTCGATGATATCTTTCGGTAAAAAACCCTTCACATCGAAGATCACAGTATCGGCGTTCTTCAAACAATTCGGTGTACCGACCAGCTGTCAGCCAAAAATCGAGAGAAGAATCGACAAGATTCACAATCTCTTTTTCGTCAAACGCCCTGCCTGCATAAAATACTTTATCTTTTCCAGCAACAAATTCCTTTTTTGCAAATGCCACATCGTGGTATTGCTTT
>SXGR01083369.1_pt1 | contig 21586 bp, 17 predicted proteins | sample 3174711 | NCBI WGS metagenome assembly SXGR01 (sample SAMN11356860, study PRJNA531348) | freshwater metagenome | isolation source: freshwater sample F1-60 | place: China: Fuxian Lake, Yuxi | collected 2017-12-25 | reverse complement strand
GGCGGCTTCGCCAAGGAGGAGATCCCGATCGAGAAGGGCGAGCCCCTCGCCATCGAACTCGCCTCGTTCACCGCGTGCGTCCGCGACCGCAAGAGCCCGAAGGTCAACGGCGAACTCGGCCGTACCGCTCTGGCGGTCGCCATCCAGATCACCGAACAGATCCGCGCCGGCATGGCGCGCAAATGAGCGCGTTCCCGGCCATCCCGGCGAGCTTCGACCGTCCCCGCGGGGGCGCGGTCGACGTCCTCGTCGTGGCGGGCGAGCATTCCGGCGACCAGCACGCCGCCAAGGTCGTCGCGGACCTGCTCGCGGCCCGTCCGGGCCTGCGCATCGCCGCTTTCGGCGGACCGCAGCTCCGCGCCGCCGGCGCCCAGCTGCTCTTCGACATGACCACCTTCTCCGCCGTGGGCATCGTCGAGATCCTGTCGGCGTATCCTTTCTATCGTGGGCTCTTCCGCCGAATGGTGGGCTGGACCAAGCAGTGGAAGCCCAAGGTCGTGGTCCTCGTCGACTATCCCGGGCTCAATCTCCGGCTCGCGAACGAACTGCGCAGGGGAGGCATGTCCCGCGCCGGCGGAGGCGAAACAGCCGTCCTGCAGTACGTCAGCCCCCAGCTCTGGGCGTGGAAACCCAAACGTCGTTTCACGATGGCGCGCGACTTGGATTCGGTCGGCACGATCTTCCCATTCGAGCCGGAGTGCTATGCCGACACCGAGCTGGACGCGCGTTTCGTCGGCCATCCGTTCGCGGACAAGGAACACGTGCCCGGACTGCGGCATGACCCGGACGGCCCCGTGCTGCTCCTGCCGGGCAGCCGGCCCAAGCCTGTCCGGAAGATCTTCCCCTCGCTCGTCGAGGCCTTCGCGCTATTCCGCCGCCACCATCCTAAGCGACGCGCGCTCGTGCTGCACACCGGCGGCGAAGTGCATGCCGAGCTCTACCGGCTGCTCGCCGAGTATGGCGACGAAGCCAAGGGCATCGACCTGCGGCCGGTGTCGGAAGGGCCGGCCGCCGGCTGCGCCGCGCTGGTCAGTTCGGGCACCATGTCGCTCACCGTCGCGCTGGCCGGCATCCCGGGTGCCGTCGTCTATCGGGCCAACCCGCTGACCTGGGTGATGGGCCGCTACCTCATCGCGGGACGCGTCGATCATCTCGGCATCGCGAACATCCTCCTCAGGCGGCAGGCCTGGCCGGAGCATCTCCAAGGCGCCTGCGAACCCGAAGCCCTCGCCTCCCGTCTGCGCGCCTGCGTCGAAGGGCCTGAGCCGCGGGCGCAGGCCGTCGCCGACGCCGCCGAGCTCCTCACGCTGCTTTCCGCGAAGTCGGGCTCCACGCCGGCGGAGTGGGTCGCCTCGTATCTTCCGAAGGAAACCCGCCCATGAAGATCGCCGTCCTCGGATGCGGATACGTCGGCGCCGAATTCGCCCGGCAGGCCAAGGCGGCGGGGCACGACGTCCTCGGCGTCGTCCGGTCCCAGGCCTCGTGCGACAAGCTGCGCGCCGAAGGCCTCGCCGCGGAAGCCTTCGATCTCCATGCGGGCGACTGGTCGGCCTTGCCGGCGCGTTTCGATGCCGTCGTCTACGCCGCCAGCACCGGCGGCGGCGGGCCGGAAGCCTATGCGCTGGCCTACGATGTCGGCGTGAAGCGCGCGCTCGCCTGGGCCCGCGATGTCGGCGCGCAGGCCTTCGTCTTCACCAGCTCCACCGGCGTGTATCGTCAGGATGACGGACGGATCGTCGACGAAGAGAGCGTCGTCGGCGGAGCCCCGACCGCGGACGCGATCCTCGGCGGCGAGCGGGCGGTCTTGGATTCCGGTTTCGCCAAGGCCCGCGTGCTGCGCTTCGGCGGACTGTACGGTCCGGGCCGGCATCACATGGTCGATCAATTGCGGCGCGGCGACCATGTCATCGGCGGACGCGTCGACCATTACATCAACTATCTCCACCGCGACGACGCGGCGTCTTCGATCCTCGCCGCGCTCGTCGCCGGTCCCGCAGGCGCGCGGGTCTATAACGTCGGCGATGGTCATCCCGTGACGAAGGAAGCGCTCGCCCGCTGGATCGCGGAGCGGCTGGGTCAGTCCGCTCCGGTGTTCGATCCGAGCGCGCCCGCGGGTCCGCGCATGGCGAAAGGCGGCCGGACGCAGCCCAGCCGGATCGTGGCGACGGGCCGGATCCGGGCCGAGCTCGGCTGGAAGCCCGCTTTTACGGATGTTTTCCAAGGTTTGGCCCCTTTCCTAGGCTAAGTCACCCATAGGGGTGTTGCGGGGTCTTACCCCGTTAGCCACGGAACCGTAACAATCGCATGAGAGGATGCCGTCGCATTCGCACCTTCTCATGAACCACCGCATCAAGCAGTTCTTCGTCGCCGCCGCCTCCCTCGGTTGCGCACTCACCGCCGCCGCCGCCGAGCGGAATCCCGCCCTCGACCTCCTGGTCAAGAAGGGGATCATCACCGCCGAGGAGCGCGCCCAGGCGCTCGAACAGGCCGCCGTCGCCAACCTTCGTTCCGGCCCCCGCGAGATCCCTTGGTACGAGAAGCTCTCCATCGACGGTTACACCCAGGTCCGTCACACCGAGCAGATGAACGACGCGGCCTACCTCACCGGCGGCCTGCCGGCCGACCGCTCCGTGGATCCGAACCAGTCCCTCATCATCCGCCGAGGCCGCTTCAAGCTCTCCGGTGATTTCGGCCGCGTCTATCTCTACACCCAGTGGGACGTCGCCGCCAGCGTCGACTCCGGCACCAGCCGTAACTTCGGCCTGCAGACCCGCGACATCTACGCCGACATCGCCCTCGACGAAGCCAAGGAGCACCGCATCCGTATCGGCGTCTCCAAGGTCCCTTACGGTTGGGTGAACCTCCAGTCCTCTCAGAACCGACTCCAGATGGAACGTCCGGAAGCTCTTAACTCGGCGGTCGAAGGCGAGCGCGACCAGGGTATCTATTACATGTATGCCAACACCGAGGACCGCGCCCTCTTCAAGAGCCTCGTCAAGGACGGCTTCAAGGGTTCCGGCGACTATGGCGTCTTCACCGCCGGTTTCTACAGCGGTGCCGGCCTCAATCGCGCTGACAACAACGGCGAGGTGCACAGCCTGATTCGCCTTAGCAAGCCTTGGGTGGCCGCCAGCGGTCAGATGTATGAGGCGGGCATCGGCGCTTATGCCGGCCGCTTCAAGGTGACCACCGATCTCACCACCGGCACGGGCCTCCCGGGCGGCGTCTCCAAGACTGTCCTCGACGCCAACATCAACGCCAACGACCGTCGCGACCTCTCGGACGGCTTCGTCGACCGCCGCGCCGCCGCGACCTTCATCATGTATCCGCAGCCTTGGGGTATCGAGGCGGAGTGGACCACCGGTCAGGGGCCGCAGCTGAACGCCGACCGTACCGCCGTCACCACCCAGAGCCTGCACGGCGGCTACATCATGGTGAACTATCGCCACAAATACGGCGAGCAGTCCGAATTCATCCCCTACGTCCGCTGGAACTACTTCGACGGCGCCCGTAAATTCGCCACCAACGCCCCCCAGATGTGCGTCAATGAGATCGACCTCGGGTTCGAATGGCAGTGGCGCAAGGAAGTCGAGCTGCAGCTCCAGTATACGCTCGCGGACGAGCGCTCGAACACCAGCACCGCGATGCCGACGGTCATCTCCGGCTCCCGCCGTCTGGCGCTCCAGCTCCAGTTCAACTACTAAGCCTCGCGTCTGAAGGATGTGCTCCGAGGGCCGGCTGGGCAGCCGGCCCTCTTCCTTTGGCAAGCTCGCCGACCAGCCCGGACCTTGCGGTCCGGGCTTTTTCATATCCATGATAGGACATGGCGGACGTCTATACTCGCGCCGAGCGCAGCGCCCTCATGGCCAAGGTCCGCGGGCGTGGGAACCTCACGACCGAGCAGGCTCTGGCGAAATTGCTGCGGAGGCAGGGCTGGTCCGGCTGGCGCCGGCAGCAGGCCGTCCGTGGTCGGACCGCCGCCGGCGAACGGTTCCAGGTGCGCCCGGACTTCGTGTTCCCCGTTCGGCGCCTCGCGGTGTTCGTCGATGGTTGCTTCTGGCACGGCTGTCCGCGGCATGGCACGCGGCCGCAGGGCAACGCCGCCTTCTGGCAGGCCAAGTTCCGGCGGAACCATGCGCGCGATCGGCGCGACATGCGGCGCCTGCGCCGCGCCGGGTGGCAGGTCGTCCGCCTCTGGGAGCACGAACTGCGGCCGAAGGCCCGCGGTCGTTTGCTCGCGAAGCTCAGCCGCCTCTTCGGGCGGACACGAAAAAGCCCGGCCAGGAGGCCGGGCTGATCGGGCGGTCAGCCGCCGGGCTCAGAGCGCGCGGTAGTTAGGCGAGGCGTTGCCCGTGCCCTTGGCCTGTTCGCGCAGCCGACGGTTCTCTTCTTCGAGTTCGGCGATGCGGGCCAGAGCCGAGGCCAGCTTGGCGTTGGCATCGCGCAGGGCGGACGAGGCGGCTTCGAGGTCGGCCTCGGCCTTCTTCTGGCGGGCCAAGGCGTCCTTGAGTTCCGAGCCGTCACGAAGGCGGGCCAGTTCGGCGGTCAGTTCGTTGACACGGTTGGCGGCGTCAGCCTTGGCCTTCTCGAGTTCGGCGGCCTTGACGGTGGCCTTGGCCCCGTCGTCCTTCGCCTTGGCGAGGTCGGCGACCAGTTGGACGGCGGCCTTGGCGGCTTCGTCCTTGGCCTTGGCGAGGTCGGCGGCGGCTTGCTTCGAGGCCGCTTCGGCCGATTGCCGCAGGGTGGCGATCTCCTTGGCGGCTCTTTCCCGGGCGTCCTTCAGTTCGCCGGCGTTCTTCACGCGGGCGGCCGTGGCCTCGTCGGAGATCTTCTGGGCGCGCGCATTGGCCTCGGCTTCGCCGCTCCAGGTGACGATGGCGATGCCTCCGAAGGTGGCGGCGAGGAGGATGAGGATGATTTCGCGGGTCTTCATGACTTGGTTGAAAGCATCCTTGTCCGCCTTGCCATGCGGGTCAAGAGCCTACCCCCGCCTCAGGACAGGCGGTTCTTGTAGTCCGCATAACCGAAACGTCGGATCACGTGGATCTTGCCGTCGACCGGGTCGAAACTGGCGATGGCCGGCAGGGGCACCCCGTTGAAGGTCGTGTTCTTCACGAACGTATAATGGGACATGTCCATGAACACCAACCTCTGACCGACCTGGAGCGGCTTGGCGAAAGAGTAATCCCCGATGACGTCCCCGGCGAGGCAGGTGGCGCTGCCGAGGCGATAGGTATGGGGCAGTTTGCCGGGCAGGTCCGCGTCCATGATGTCGGCCCGGTAGGGCATCTCCAGCGTGTCCGGCATGTGGCAGGTCGCCGAGACGTCGAGGATCGCGATGTCGACGCCGTTATGGACCAGATCGAGGACCGTACCCATCAGGACGCCGGTGCCGATGCCGATGGCTTCGCCGGGCTCGAGGTAGACCTGGATGTGCCGGCCCCAGCGCTGGCGGAAACCCGTGATCACGCGCACCAGGCGGTCGAGATCGTAGCCTTCGCGGGTGATATGGTGGCCGCCGCCGAAGTTGACCCATTTCAAGCGCGGGATGAACTCGCCGAACTTCGCCTCGAAAGCCGCGACGGTCCGTTCCAGGACGTCGGCGCCCTGCTGGCACATCGTGTGGAAGTGGAGGCCCTCGAGTCCTTCGAGGTCGTCGGCCGACTTGATCTCGGAGCGGAGCGTGCCTAGGCGGGAGCCGGCGGCGCAAGGATTGTAGAGCTCGACGTCGACCTCGGCGTGCTCCGGGTTGACGCGCAGGCCGAAGGAGAGCTTACGGCCGGCGGACAGCGCGGCGGCCTTATGGCGCTTCCACTGCGTCGGCGAGTTGAACGAGATGTGGTCGGCGACGCGGAGGAGGTGGGCGAACTCCTCGTCCTTGAAGGCCGGCGAGTAGGCGTGGACTTCGCCGCCGAATTCTTCGCGGCCGAGGAGCGCCTCGTGGATGCCGCTGGCGGTCGTGCCCGCGAGGTGCTGCGCGATCAGCTTCGCTTCGCTGAACTGCGCGAAGCCCTTGAGGGCGAGGAGGACCTTGGCGCCCGAGCGGTCCATGACCGAGCGTAGGATGCGGAGGTTCTGTGCCAGCAGGCCGCGATGGAGCACGTGGCAAGGGCTCGGGACCTGGCTCAGGTCGATTTTCCGGAAGGCATCGGTGAGGGCGTCGGACACGGCGTCGAAGTTGGGTGCGTCGAGGGGCGGCGCAAACGAAAAGCCCGCTTCGCAGCGGGCTTCGGGGGCGGCCGTTCAGGCGACCGGGAGCTCCTTCACGTGCCAGGGCAGGCCGCGCTTGTTGAGCTGGTCCATGAACGGGTCCGGGTTCATCTCTTCCATGTTCCAGACGCCCGGCTTGAGCCATTGGCCGCCGGCGAGCATCGCGCCGCCGATGGCGGCCGGGACGCCCGTCGTGTAGCTGATCGCCTGGGATTTCACCTCGGCGTAGCATTCCTGGTGGTCGCAGACGTTGTAGATGAAGACCTTGCGGGGCTTGCCGTCCTTGACGCCCGTGATCTCGCAACCGATGCAGGTCTTGCCCTTCGTGCGCGGACCGAGCGAGGCCGGGTCGGGGAGGAGCGCCTTCAGGAACTGGATGGGGACGATCTGGTGGCCCTGGAACTCGACGGGGTCGATGCGGGTCATGCCGACGTTCTCGAGCACGCGCAGGTGCGTGAGGTAGTTCTCGGAGAAGGTCATGAAGAAGCGGATGCGCTTCAGGCCCTTGATGTTGATGGCGAGGGATTCGAGCTCCTCGTGATAGAGCAGGTAGCTGTCCTTCGGGCCGACGACCGGGTAGTCGTACACCCACTTCACGGAGAGCGGGTCGGTCTCCTTCCACTCGCCCTGCTCCCAGAAACGGCCGCGCTGGGTGATCTCGCGGATGTTGATCTCCGGGTTGAAGTTCGTGGCGAACTTGTAGCCGTGGTCGCCGGCGTTGGCGTCCATGATGTCGATCGTCTCGATCGTGTCGAAGAGGTGCTTCTGGGCGTAGGCGCAGAAGACGTTGGTCACTCCGGGGTCGAAGCCCGAGCCGAGGAGGGCGGTGAGGCCGGCCTTCTGGAAGCGCTCGCGGTAGGCCCACTGCCAGGAGTATTCGAACTTCGCGAGGTGCGGCGGCTCGTAGTTGGCCGTGTCGACGTAGTGGATGCCGGCGTGGAGGCAGGCGTCCATCAGGTGGAGGTCCTGGTAGGGCAGGGCGACGTTGATGAGCAGGTCGGCGCCGAAGGACCTGATCAGGGCGACCGTGGCCTTGACGTCGTCCGCGTCGACCGCGGCGGTGCGGATCGTGCGTCCCGTGGCGGCCTTGACGTCGGCTGCGATGGCCTTGCACTTGTTCTCGTTGCGGGAGGCCAGCATGACCTCCGAGAAGGACTCGGAGTTCATGGCGCACTTGTGGGCGACGACGTTGCCGACGCCGCCGGCGCCGATGATCAGGACTTTCTTGCTCATGGGTGAGTGATTTCTGTCCACTCGGCACGGAGGGGGAAGCAAAAAGGATGCACAGTCCCGCCAAGGCCGGATGGCGCCCAGGTGACGGCGGCCGGGCGGTCCTTTCCGGACCGGCGGACCGGTCGGAAAGTAAACCCTTTTGGCTGGCGGGATGGGCGGGACTCGAACCCGTGACCTCCGCAGTGACAGTGCGGCGCTCTAACCAACTGAGCTACCACCCCGGTAGCCAAAAGGAAGGGTAACAAAGGTTTTGGGGAGGGGGTCTGTCAAACGGAAAACCGACCCAAATTAACCCCGAACCTGGCCTTGGCCGACGATTTCGAACTTCCAGGTGGTCAATTCGCGGATCCCCATGGGGCCGCGGGCATGCAGGCGGTCCGTGGAGATGCCGACTTCGGCGCCGAAGCCGAACTCGCCGCCGTCCGTGAACCGGGTGCTGGCGTTCCAATACACGCAGGCGCTGTCGATCTGGGCGAGGAAGGCGCGGGCGGCGGACTCGTCGTCCGTGATGATGGCGTCGGAGTGGTGCGAGCCGTAGTCCTCGACATGCGCGACCGCCTCGGCGAGGCCGGCGACGATCTTCACGTTGAGGATGAGGCCGAGATGCTCGGTGCGGAAATCCTGTTCCGTGGCGGCCTTGGCGCCGGGCATCAGCGGCAGCGAGCGGGCGCAGGCGCGGACCTCGGTCCGCTTGGCGGCCAGGGCGGCGGCCATCTTCGGAAGGAATTCCGGGGCGACGGCCGCGTCGACGAGCAGGGTCTCCAGGGCGTTGCACGCGCTGGGGCGCTGGCACTTCGCGTTGAGCACGATCTGTTCGGCCATCGCGAGGTCGGCCTGCGCGTGGACGTAGGCGTGGCAGATGCCGGCGTCGTGCTTGATGACGGGGACCTTGGCGGAATTGACCACCGCCTCGATGAGGCCGGGGCCGCCGCGGGGGACGATGATGTCGACGATGCCGCGCAGGGAGCCGAGGGCGGGCACCGCTTCGCGGTCGGTGAAAGGCAGGAGCGTGACGGCCTCGGCGGGCAGGCCGGCGGCGCGCAGGCCGTCCGCGAACGACTTCGACAGCGCGATGTTCGTGTGGATCGCCTCGCTGCCGCCGCGGAGCACGCAACCGTTGCCGGACTTCAGGCAGAGGGCGGCGGCGTCGACGGTGACGTTGGGGCGCGACTCGAAGATGATGGCGACGAGGCCGATCGGGACGCGACGACGGATGATGCGCAGGCCGTTGGGGCGGGTCCAATCTTCGGTGACTTCGCCGACCGGGTCGGGGAGCTTCGCGACGGCTTCGCAGGCGACCGCGATGTCCTCGAGGCGGGCGTGGTCGAGGCGCAGCCGGTCGGTCATCGCGTCCGTGAGGCCTCTGGCCTTGGCGGCGGCGAGGTCCTTGACGTTGGCCTCGAGGATGGCGGCTTCGTCGGCGCGGAGGGCCTGGGCGGCGGCGCGCAGGGCGGCGTCGCGGACGGCGGTCGGGGCGAGGGCGAGGGCGCGCGAGGCCTTCTTGGCCGTGCGGGCGATCTCCGTCACGCGCTGGAGGAGGTCGCTCATTTCTTCTGCAGCGAGAAGCGCGTGCCGAGCTTCTTGCCGTCGGCGAGTTCGAGCAGGACTTTCTCACGACGGCCGCTGGCGATGACCGTGTCGACGCCGCCTTCGGCCGCGATTTCCGCGGCGAGCAGCTTCGTGACCATCCCGCCGACGTTGCGTTCGGAGCCCGCGCCGCCGGCGAGGGCGCGCACGGAGTCGTCGATCTTGCGGACGGAAGGGATGAGGTCGCCGGTGCCGTCGGACTTCGTCATCAGGCCTTGGATGCCGGACAGGATGATCAGCAGGTCGGCGCCGACGAGGGCGGCGACGTGGGCGGAGAGGCGGTCGTTGTCGCCGACCTTGATCTCTTCGTCGGCGATGGCGTCGTTCTCGTTGATGATCGGGACGAAGCGCTTACGGGAGAGGAGGAGGTCGAGGGTCGCGCGGGCGTTGCGCGTGCAGGCGCGGCTGTCGAGGTCCCAGTAGGTGAGCAGCATCTGCGCGCCCAGCAGCTTGTGGCGGCGGAGGTGCTTGCCGTATTCCGACATCAGCTCGGGCTGGCCGACGGTGGCGCAGGCCTGGAGTTCGCGGGCTTCCTTCGGCCGCTTCTCGAGGCCCATGGCGGTCATGCCCGCGGCGACGGCGCCGGAGGTGACCAGCACGACCTGGATGCCGCGCTGATGCAGGCCGGCGACCTGATCGACGATGCGGCCGATCTGGACGCGGTCGACCTTGCCGTCCTTGCGGGTGAGGAGGCCGGAACCGAGCTTGATGACCCAACGTTTCGCCATGGCTGTGAGGCGTCGACCATAGCCGAGGGAAAACGCCGTTGTCCAGCGTCAGAACGCCGTCCTCAGAACGAAGGCGGCTGCAGGCCCACGGCGAGCCAGCCTTTCGGAGCCAGGACGCGGCCCTGCGGGGTGCGGACCACGTAGCCTTCCTGCACGAGGAAGGGCTCGTGGACTTCCTCGAGCGTGTGGGCGTCCTCGCCGATGGCGGCGCCGATGCTGCTCAGGCCGACGGGGCCGCCGTCATGCTTCTCGGCCATCGCGCGGAGGAAGCGGTGGTCCATGTCGTCGAGGCCGTGCTGGTCGATCTCGAGGAGCTCGAGGGCCGCGGCGGTCACCGCGGCGTTCGCCTTGCCGCCGGCGCGTTCGAGGGCGTAGTCGCGCGTGAAGCGCAGGAGGTTGTTGACGCGGCGGCGCGTGCCGCGGGCGCGGCGGGCGATCTCGTCGGCGCCGCCTTGGTCGATGTCGAGGCTGAGCAACGCGGCGTTGCGGCGCACGATGCTGAGCAGCTGTTCGCGGGTGTAGTAGTCGAGGCGCGTCTGCAGCGTGAAGCGGCTGCGGAGCGGGGCGGTGAGCAGGCCCGTGCGGGTCGTCGCGCCGACGAGCGTGAACTTCGGCAGGTCGAGGCGGACGCTGCGCGCGTTCGGGCCCTGGTCGATCATGATGTCGATGCGGAAGTCCTCCATCGCCGAGTAGAGGAACTCCTCGACCGTCTTCGGGATGCGGTGGATCTCGTCGACGAAGAGGAGGTCGCCCTCCTGGAGGCTCGTGAGCAGGCCGGCGAGGTCGGAGGCCTTCTCGACGACCGGACCGGAAGTCACGCGGATCGGGCGGCCCATCTCCTCGGCGAGGATCATCGCGAGGGTCGTCTTGCCCAGGCCGGGCGGGCCGTGGAGGAGGATGTGGTCGAGCGAGCGGCCTTCGCGGCGCGCGGCGCCGATCATCACGCGCAGGCGTTCGACCGTGCGCTGCTGGCCGACGAAGTCGTCGAGCTTCGGGGGCCGCAGCGCGGCGTCGAGCGAGCGGTTCGCGCGGGACACGGCTTCCTTGCCGGCGGGCGGCTGGGGGTCATCGGGCGAATCCTTGCGGGCCATGGGCGCAAGGTGCGGGGTCGGGGCGAATTGGCAACCCTCAGTCCTCGGCGAAGCCTTTCGGCAGCGCGGAGGCGGGGAGACGTTCGACGTCGGCGCCCAGGGCGCGCAGGCGTTCCTCGAAGCGTTCGTAGCCGCGGTCGAGATGGTAGAGGCGCTGGACCCAGGTCTCGCCCTTGGCGACCAGCGCGGCGAGGATGAGGGCCGCCGAGGCGCGGAGGTCGGACGCCATCACCGGCGCGCCGGAGAGCGGTCGGCCGCCGGCGACGGTCGCCGTGGCGCCTTCGATGGCGATGTCGGCGCCCATGCGCTGCAGTTCCGCCGCGTGCATGAAGCGGGCCGGGTAGATCTTCTCGGTGATCGGGCTGCGGTCGTCGACGAGGAGCTGGAGGGCCATGAACTGGGCCTGGAGGTCGGTCGGGAAACCCGGGTAGGGCTCCGTGACGATTTCGACGGCACGCGTCGGGCGGCCGTGGGCACGGATGAAGTCCGGACCGGTCTCGATCTGCACGCCCGCTTCACGGAGCTTGTCGAGGAAGGCCGTGAGGTGCGCCGGCTCGCAGTGCGTGACCGTGACGTCGCCGTCGGTGATCGCGCCGGCCACGAGATAAGTGCCGGCCTCGATGCGGTCGGCGATGACCGTGTGGTCGCAGCCATGGAGGGCCTCGACGCCTTCGACCTCGATGACGCCGGTGCCTTGGCCGCGGATCTTCGCGCCCATCCGGATGAGCATCGCGCAGAGGTCGACGACTTCGGGTTCGCGGGCGGCGCATTCGATGCGCGTGACGCCGGGAGTAAGCGTGGCGGCCATCACGAGATTCGCCGTGCCGAGGACCGTGCTGCCCATCGGGCCGCCCATCGGGACCGTGGCGCCGCGCGCCTGGGAGGCGTCGACCTGCACGACGCCTGCTTCGACGCCGACGACGCAGCCGAGGGTCTCCAGCCCCTTCAGGTGGAGGTCGATGGGGCGAGGGCCGATGACGCAGCCTCCCGGAATCGCCATCTCCGCCCGGCGCAGGCGCCCGACGAGCGCGCCGAGCAGGCAGACCGACGCGCGCATCTTGCGGACGAGGTCGTAGGGCGTCCGGTGGGAGAGCTTCTCCGCGCGGATGGTCCAGACGCCGGGGGCGGGGTTCGCGACCGCCGCGCCCTGATGGCCGAGGATCTCGGCCATGTAGCGGACATCGCTCAGGTCGGGCACGTTGCGCAGCGTCACCTTCTCGCCCGTGAGGAGCGAGGCGGCGAGCAGCGGCAGCGCGGCGTTCTTGGCGCCGGCGGCGCGCACGGAGCCCTTCAGCACGTGACCACCGCGGATGCGCGCGACCTCAAGCATGTCGGGTAAAAGAAGCGGGGGCGCCGGTCGGCGCCCCCGTCAGTTCAGCCTTCGCGAGGACCGTTGCGAGGACCGCGGTCGCCGCGGAATTCGCCGCGACCGCCGCGCGAGCCGTCACGGCCGCCCCGGGAACCGCCGCGGAATTCGCCGCGACCACGACCGCCGCGAGGACCGCGGTCGGAGCGTTCGCCGCGGGGTTCGCCGCGCGGAGCGTAGGGCCGGGAGGAGGGCACGAAGACGGCCTTGTCGGGGATGCCGAACAAGGTGGCGAGCTTGCGCTTCACCGATGCCCAGAAGCCGATGGGGGCCTGGACCGGGATGACGACGGGCTCGATCTGGATGCGCGGACGCTCTTCGCGCCGCGGGCGTTCTTCACGACGCGGACGATCGCCTTCGGGACGCGGTTCGCGGGGTTCGCGGCGCGGGCCGCGTTCGCCTTCGGCGCGGGGCTCGCGTCGGGGACGATCGCCCTGCGGGATGCCGGGCTGGCGGCCTTCTTCGGCGAGACCTTCGGGACGTGGTTCGCGGGGTTCGCGGCGCGGGCCGCGTTCGCCGTCGGGACGACGCTCGCGCGGGGCGCGCGGTTCGGAGGCAGGCTGCTTCGCGCGGTCGCCCGAGAGGTTCTCGGTCAGCTGCGAAGGGTCCTCGACGACGCCGATGGACGGGCGGGCGGCCTGGCCGTTGGCGGCGGTCGGGGCGACGCCACGGGGCGCGCCACGACGACCGAACTGCTTCGGCGTCGTGATGGTGCCGGGCTTGGCGGCGGGTTCGGACGAGGCCCCGATCACGGAGAGCGGAGGGAGTTCCGCGTGGGCGGACTCCAGCTTGGCTCCGTTGAGGCTGGCGGCGGGGGTGCGGACTTCACTGGCGCCTGCGTCCGCGGCGGGCTGGTGGGCGGAGACTGGCTCCTGACCCTGGGTTTCTTCTTGGCTCATGTTGCTTATGTTGGGGCGGCCTTCGTTGTGGCCGACCGGATGATGCGGCCGTTCCGTTGTGGAGCGGCGACGCGGTTTGTCGGACCCTTGGTGACGGAGGACGAACCTCCTTGGGGTGCCGAAATGACCCGGGAGAGACCCCCGGAACCCTTGTGAATAACTACCCCCTCTTGGTTAACAACAAGAAAGTCCCTCAACGGGCCTCTTCTGTGAACCTTTGTTCACGAATCAGCACGATTTTGACGATTCCTTGGTAGGAGAGGGTCTCTTCCACCTTCAGGCGGAGGCGGCGGGCGAGCTCAGTGGCTCCGAAATCGTCCACTTTGCCCGGGTCGACGATGACCCGGAGCTCGCGGCCGGACTGGAACGCATAGGCTTCGCGGACCCCGTCGAAGCCTAAGGCAAGCTCTTCGAGGCGGCGGACGCGCTGGGCGTAGGACTCGAGGGTGGAGGAGCGCGCTCCGGGGCGGGATCCGGAGGCCGCGTCGGCGATCATCACCAGCGGGGCGTACACGCTTTCGCTTTCGACTTCACGATGGTGGGCGGCCACCGCGTTGACCACGCGGGCGTCTTCGCCGAGGCGCCGGAGCAGGGCGGCGCCGGCCAGGGCGTGGCTGCCGCCGGCTTCGGCTTCGATCGCTTTGCCGAGGTCATGCAGCAGGCCCGCGCGCTTCGCCGGGATCGGGTCGACGCCGATCTCGGCGGCGAGCATCGCGCAGAGCTGCGCGACCTCGATCGAGTGGGCGAGCGTGTTCTGGTTGGCGGACAGCCGGAAGTGCAGGCGACCCAGCAGCTCTTCGACCGAGGCGTCCATCGGCGGCAGTCCCAGGTCGCGCACGGCGTCGCGGCCCAGGCGGCGCGCGTGCTTGAGCACTTCGTCGCCGGCGACGCGTACGCTGTCCTCGATGAGGCCGGGCGAGATGCGGCCATCCTTGACGATGCGTTCGAGGGCGATGCGCGCGACCTCGCGGCGGACCGGGTCGAAGCACGAGACCATCGCCAGGCCCGGCGTCTCGTCGATGAGCAGGGTCGCGCCGGTGATCGGCTCGCAGGTGCGGATGTTGCGGCCTTCGCGGCCGATGAGGCGGCCCTTCATGTCTTCGTTGGGCAGCGGGACGGAGAGCGCCGTCGCGTCCTGGGTGGTCGAGGTCGTCAGCCGCTGCATCGCGGAGAGCAGGGTGAGGCGGGCTTCGTCGGCCACGTCCTGTTCGACCTGGTCCAGGAGACCGCGCCGGAGATGCTGGGCCTCCTCGCCGTATTCCTCGCGGAGGCGGTCGAGCAGGAGGGCGCGGGCTTCGTCGGGCGAGACCTTGGCGAGGCGTTGGAGCTCCCGGAGGAGGTGGTCGCGCTGGCGGGCGTTCTCCCGGGAAAGTTCGGCGGCGGCGGCGGCCTCGGCGGCGGCGTCGGCTTTCGCCCGGGCCGCCTCGCGTTGTTCGGCCTCGGCCCGGGCGTGCAGTTCGGCGGCTTCGACGGTCGCTTCCCGTCGGGCCAGCTCGATTTCATCGCGCAGGCGGGCCTCGCGGACGGCTCCCAGGGTGTTTTCACGCCATTTGGCCACGGCGTAGGCCACGATGGCTCCGGAGGAGAAGGCTACGGCGGCGAGGATGCTTTGGTCGGCGGCGACAGGCATGTTCGTCGTGTTCTCCGGAGGTCCGGGCGCCTACGCTTGCCGACCACGCTTCTTCGGCAAGCCCTTTCGGGAGGTTGGCCTTGCCTCCGGGCCGCGGCCGAGGTTGCCTCCGGCATGTCCCGAAACCTTGACGAAGTGCCTTCGCCGGCCGCGATCTGGTGGGATAATTTCGCCAATTTCGCCTGGCGGACGGACTGGACGCAGGTGGTGATCGTCCTCTTCCTGAGTTCGCTCGGCGTCGTCGCCATCCATTCCGCGGGGAGCGCGCGGGAGTCGACTTTCTACCGGTCGCAGATCGTCTTCGTGGCCGTCGGCTGGGTCGCCTACTGGGCGGTCTCGGCGATGGACTACCGCATCATCCAGCGGTATGCCCGGCATGTCTTCCTCGCCAGCGTCGCCTTGCTGGTCCCCGTGTCCCTGTGCGCGCTGGCCAAGGCCGACCTCGGCGGCTTCATCCGTAGCATCAACGGAGCCCGTCGGTGGATGGATTTCGGACCTTTTTCGATCCAGCCCTCGGAGTTCGCGAAGGTCGGGGCCCTGGTCTTCCTGGCGGCTTTGCTGGCCCGTTCGCCGATCGGGACCTTTCGCGCGACCTGGCCGACCGTCGTCCGTTGCCTCGGGGCCGCCGCGGTCCCGTTTGTCTTGATTTTTGTGCAGCCGGACCTAGGGTCAGCGCTCATCTACCTGCCGCTTTCATTCCTGCTCCTTTTCGCCGCCGGCCTGGCCCCCAGGTTCTTCCTCGTGGCCGGCGTCGTCGCCGTCTTGCTGGCGGGGACGGTCGCCTTGGATCTGCGCGAATACGCGGCCCGGATCGACCAATACGCCAAAGCCAATCCGACGGCCAAGGACCCGGTCCGCGCGGTCCGCGGGCAGCATGAGGCCCAGGCCTGGTTCTTCCTGCTCAAGGATTATCAGCGTGAGCGCATCATGTCTTTCGTGGCGCCCGAGGTGATCGACCCCAAAGGGCTCGGCGTCACCTGGAACGTCAACCAGGCCGTCATCGCCGTCGGCCGCGGGGGCTTCCGGGGGCAAGGCATCGGCAACGGCACGCAGGCGCGTTTCGGTTACCTGCCGGAAGCCGCGGCGCACAACGACTTCCTTTTTTCCGGGATGGCCGAGGAGATCGGCTTCACCGGCGGACTCTTGGTGATCGGCGCTTTCGCCCTGCTGTTCTGGCGCGTCGTGCGAACGGCGGCCCGGGCCGCGGACCGTTTTGGTTCCCTGCTGGCGGTCGGCGCGGCGGTCGTGCTCGGCACGCACGTCGTGATCAACGTCGGCATGAACATCGACCTGATGCCCGTCACCGGGGTCCCCCTTCCTTTCCTCAGCTACGGAGGGTCTTTCGTTCTCAGCTGTTTCCTGCTCCTTGGACTAGTCCAGAGCGTCCACCGGCATTCGGCCGGCGGCGGCGAAGACGGAGGCTCTCCGGCAACCGGCTTAACCGCCTGACCGAGATGCCCGACAACACCGAACCCGAAGATATCCACGACGAGCCGCCCGAGGGCGGCGAACAGACCTCCCCGATCGACCAGCGCAAGCTGGCCGACGAGGCGGCCAAGCGGCGCAAGGAACTCCCGCTCCTCCAGCGCATCGTCAAGCACTTCTCCAAGGACCGCGCCGTCTACCGGGAGCTCGTGATCAACGCCGAGACCCTCGAGAAGCGGGTCGCGCTCCTCACCAACGGCGTCCTCGACAAGTTCGAGATCGAGCACAAGGGAGAGAACCGGATGGTCGGCGCGATCTTCAAGGGGCGCGTCCAGAACCTCGAGGGCGGGCTCAAGGCCGCCTTCGTCGACATCGGCCAGCCGAAGAACGCCTTCCTGCACTATTGGGACATGCTCCCCGCCGCCAACGACTCGCAGGTCGAATTCATCCGCGACAACGAGTCCGCCGAGCAGAAGCAGCGCAAGGCCCGCTATCAGGCCAAGGACATCCCGCAGCTCTTCCCCGCCGGCTCCGACATCGTCATCCAGGTCGTCAAGGACCAGATCGGCACCAAGGGCCCCCGTTCGACCACCAACATCGCGCTGCCGGGCCGTTACCTCGTCCTGATGCCCTTCAGCGGCGCCTGCGGCGTCTCCCGCAAGATCGAGGAATCCTCCGAGCGCGAACGCCTCAAGGACATCCTGCGCTCCCTGACCATTCCCGAGGGCATGGGCGTCATCATCCGCACCGCCGGCGAGGGCAAGCAGGCCCGCTGGTTCGTCCGCGACCTGCACATGCTCCTCAAGCGCTGGCAGGCGATCGTCGAGAAGATCAACGCCCCGGACCGCAAACCCGTCCTGCTCTATCAGGAGCCCGGCCTGATCGAGCGCACCGTGCGCGACTTCCTCACCGAGGAGGTCGACCGCATCCTCGTGGACAACCCGGACGACTTCAAGCTGGTGCAGGACCTCGTGGGCGAGGTGTCGCCGCGTTCCCGCTCGCGCGTCGAGCTCTACGCCGACCCGATCCCGGTCTTCGAGCGCTACAACATCGAGCGCCAGATCGAACAGCTCTTCCAGCGTCGCGTCCCGCTCCCGAGCGGCGGCGAGATCGTCATCGACGAGACCGAGGCCCTCACCGCCATCGACGTCAACACCGGCGGCCACCGCGGCAAGGACGGCGCCAAGGACGGCAACTTCATCACCCAGGCGAACCTCGAGGCCGTCACCGAGGCGGCCCGCCAGATCAAGCTCCGCAACCTCGGCGGCCTCATCATGATCGACACCATCGACATGAAGAACCCGAAGGACCGGAAGAAGGTCTTCGACGCCCTGCGCGACGCGATGGAGGACGACCGCGCCAAGCACCAGATCCTGCCCATCTCCCAGCTCGGCGTGCTCCAGATGACGCGCCAGCGCCACACGGAGTCCAACACGACCTCGATGTACACCGCCTGCCCGCATTGCCAGGGCCGCGGCATCGTCAAGAACCCCCGCACGGTCTCCGTGGAGATCCAGCGCAAGCTGCTGAGCGTCATCCGCCGCCTGCGCGAATCCGCCGGCCCCGAGAAGGAGCTGGAGATCAACATCCTGCTGCACCCCGTGAACCTGGAGCGCATCATCACCGAGGACCGCGAGTTCTTCCGCGATCTCATGAAGTCCTGCAAGGTTCGCCTCGGCACCAAGCCCGACCCGACCTACAGCATCGAGGCGTTCAAGCTCTTCGACGGCGCCGGCAAGGAGCTGCGCTGAGGTCCGTCCGCGAGGCTCGGTCACGAGGCCTCCGGGTTCGCCCGGGGGCCTCGTCGTGTCAGGACCGCCGGCGGCGGGCGAGCAGGCGCAGCCCGTTGAGGCAGACGAGCACCGTGCTGCCCTCGTGCACCGTGACGCCGACCGTGAGCGGGGCGCCGCGGAAGATCACGTAGGCCGCCATGCCGAGGGCGGCGCCGATCGAGACCAGGACGTTGAAGCGGATGGCCCGCCGGGCGCTGCGGCTGAGCTCGATCGCGTCGATCAGCCGTCCGAGGCGGTCGTCGGTCAGGACGAGGTCGCTCGATTCCAGCGCGGCGTCGCTGCCGCGGCCGCCCATGCCCACGGCGACGTCCGCGGCGGCGAGTCCCGGGGCGTCGTTGACCCCGTCGCCGACCATCGCGACGACGTGCCCTTCCGCGGAGAGCCGGCGGATCGCGCCCATCTTGGCGTCCGGCGTGAGCGCCGCGGCGTAGGCCTGGACGCCGACCTGGCGCGCGGCCACGGCGGCGGCTTCCTCCCGGTCGCCGGTCAGCATCAGCGTGCGGATACCGCGCGCGTGCAAGGCGGCCAGAGTCGCGCGGCTCTCGTCGCGGATGCGGTCGACGAGCGTCGCGCGCACCGTCACCGCTCCGTCGGAGGCCCATACCTCGCTGACGATGGCGCCGGCTTCTACGGCCGCGGGGGGCAGGGGGCCGCCGCCGACGAACTCCCGGGTGCCGACGCTCCAGCGGACGCCGGCGACGGCCCCGGCCACGCCTTGGCCGGGCGCGTTGGCGACACCTTTGGTCTCGAGCAGGTCGGCGCCGGCGGCGCGGCAGGCCCGGACGATCGCATCGGCGAACGGGTGGGTCGTCGCCGCTTCCAAGGAGAGCAGGGCGCTGAGCGCGCGGCGCCAGTCGGCGCCGGCGGGGAAGACTTCCAAGGCGGCCACGGTCGGTTCGCCGGCGGTGAGCGTGCCGCTCTTGTCGAAGCAGACGCAATCGACGTCCGCCAGCCGTTCCACCGCCGCGCCGCCCCGGAAGAGGACGCCTTGACGGGCGCCCGCGGCGATCGCGGCGAGGACGGCGGAAGGCACCGAGAGCACCAGGGCGCAGGGACTCAGGACGACCAGCAACGTCATGGCCCGGTAGAGCGGCGCGGCCTGTCCGGCCGCTTCCGCCGGCGAGGTGAAGCGCAGGACGAAGTAGAAGAGGGCGGCCGCCGACAACGTGAAGATCGCATAGGCGTCGCCCCAGCGGTCGATCGCGCGCTGGGCGGGCGCCTTGCTCTCCTGCGCTTCCCGGATCAGGCGGACGATGCGCTGCAGGGCGCTGTCCTGCTCGGCACGCGTGACCGTCACGACCAGGCGGCCCCAGGCGTTGAGGGTGCCGCCGGAGACCGCGCCGCCGGGGCGTTTCGGCGCCAGGACGGCTTCGCCGGTCAGGGTCGATTCGTCGACCGCGCTCTCTCCGGACAGGACCGTGCCGTCGGCCGGCACCAGTTCGCCGGGCAGCACCACGACCAGGTCGCCCGGAAGCAGCGAAGCCACCGGGACGGCGGCCTCGCGGCCGTCGGCGTCCAGGCGGCGGGCCTGTTTCGGGGCGCGGTCGAGCAGCGCGTCGATCGCGCCGCGCGTCCGATCCATCGCGAAATGTTCGATGGCGCCGGCCGTGGAGAAAAGGAAAAGGAGCAACGCGCCCTCCTGGGGCGCGCCGACCAGCCAGGCCCCTCCGGCCACGATCAGCATGAGCAGGTGGACGTCGACGCGGCGGGCCCGCAGCGCCGCCCAGCCTTCGCCCGCCGCGTCCCATCCGCCGGCGACGCAGGCGACGGCGAGGCAGGCGACCGACCAGGGCGAACCGGCGACGCCGCCGCGCTCCGCGAGCCACGCCAGCAGGCCGAAGCCGCCGCTCGCGACGGCGAGGACGGCGAGGCGACGCCATTCGCCCGGCGGATCCGGTTCCCTTCCTGGCGCTGGCTCGCTCATGCGCCGATGCTGTCTTCGCCGGACCGCGCGGTCAATCGCTCGCTCCGTCGCGGAGCGTATCGATTTCATGTTTACGAAACGCATCGCACGCGTCGGCCGGAGCACGTCCCGGCGACATGAAAGTTTCCTCTTGCGCAAGCGCAGTTAATACCTATCACTTGTCATCAAGAGTTGACCGCAACGTGACGAACCGAACCGAAACCCCGAGCGAAAGCCTGATCACCGTGTCGCTTCCCCCGAAGCTCCACTCCGAAGTGGTCGCCTTCCAGCATCGGTCCGGCATCAGCACCTTGAGCGAAGTGATCCGTCACGCGCTCGATCGTTACGACGACTCCCGTCCTTCCCTGGAGACCACCCGGTCCCGCCAGGTTTCTTTCCGCGTACCGTCGGAGCTCCGTACTCGCATCACCCGCCAGGCGCGCAACGCCCGGGTGAGCGTGGGGCGTATCGTCAGGGTGGCGCTTCAGGCGCTGCCCTCAAACCCAACAACGATCCAAAAAAAGGACACACCTATGGCTAAAAAGAAGGCTGCTGCTAAGAAGAGCGCCAAGAAGGCCACCAAGTCGAAGAAGAAGTAATTCTTCTCTGACTGTTCCGTCCTTCGGGGCGGATGGCGCCGGCGCTCCCGGTCATCGCAAGGACCCTCGCAAGGGGGTCCTTTTCTTTTCCCGGGGTCTTCCGGGCGTATTGGCTTGAAACCGCCCCCCGGAACAAGGTTTCTTATCCCCTACTTCCCATGAGCTCCTCCGCATCCGGCCGCATCACCATCGCCCACGGCAAACTCACCGTCCCGGACCGTCCGATCGTCCCTTTCATCGAAGGCGACGGCACCGGCCCGGACATCTGGCGCGCCTCCGTCCGCGTCCTCGACGCCGCGGTCGCCAAAGCCTACGCCGGCAAGCGCAAGATCGAGTGGCTTGAGGTCCTCGCCGGAGAAAAGGCCTTCAAGCAGACCGGCAACTGGCTGCCCGAGGAGACGCTCACCGCTTTCCGCGACTACCTCGTGGGCATCAAGGGCCCGCTGACCACCCCGACCGGCGGCGGCATCCGTTCGCTCAACGTCGCCCTCCGCCAGCAGCTCGACCTCTACGTTTGCCTCCGTCCCGTGCAGTGGTTCACGGGCGTTCCTTCGCCGGTGAAGAATCCCGGCAAGGTCGACATGGTGATCTTCAGCGAGAACACCGAGGACATCTACGCCGGCATCGACTTCGAGGCCGGTTCCGAGATCGCCCTCAAGACCCTCGAGTTCATCAAGACCAACTTCCCCAAGGAATTTAAGAAGATCCGGTTCGGTGGTGAGCAACCCGCCACCGTCGGGCTCGGCCTCAAGCCGGTCTCCCGTCCGGGCTCCGAGCGCCTCATCCGTTCGGCCATCCAGTACGCCATCACCAACAAGCGCAAGTCGCTGACCCTCGTCCACAAGGGAAACATCATGAAGTACACCGAAGGCGCCTTCATGAAGTGGGGTTATGACCTCGCCAAGAGCGAGTTCGGCGCGGTCGAGATCGACGGCGGCCCTTGGTGCAAGATCCCCGAAGGCAAGCCCGGCGCCGGACTTGTCATCAAGGACGCCATCGCCGACATCACCCTCCAGCAAGTGCTCACCCGCCCGACGGATTTCGACGTCATCGCGACCCTGAACCTCAACGGCGACTACCTCTCCGACGCGCTCGCCGCGCAGGTCGGCGGCCGCGGCATCT
>SXGR01506486.1_pt1 | contig 21609 bp, 11 predicted proteins | sample 3174711 | NCBI WGS metagenome assembly SXGR01 (sample SAMN11356860, study PRJNA531348) | freshwater metagenome | isolation source: freshwater sample F1-60 | place: China: Fuxian Lake, Yuxi | collected 2017-12-25 | reverse complement strand
TGTTATATATAATATATAATATATACTATACTAAACAATACAATAAAATAAACTAAATGAATTCTTTTGTTGTATCTTCTATACTATTGGTCCTTGTTGATTCGATTTATTTATATTTTGTTAGTAAACCAGTATTTGATAAAACGGTAGCAGCGATTCAGAATTCATCACTTGTTGTGAATATTCCGCCAGCTATTTTTACATATATTCTCATGGCGATTCTTCTTAATTATTTTATTATATCAGCAAACAAGTCAGCATTCGACGCGTTTATATTGGGTTTTTGTACATATGGTATTTTTGATTTTACCAATATGGCTATTTTCAAAAAATATAATTTAAAAACGGCGATAACCGATACTTTATGGGGCGCAATATTATTTTTCTCTGTTACTTCTATTACGTATTATTTGAAGAAGGGATTTTAGTTTGACACATATCTAACAATATCATTGTTCATTCATTATAAAATCAAATTTATTCATCATTTGTAGTTTATCGATTGTTTTTTCTAGAGTGCTTTTTCGAACATCTGTCATCAAGTAATCTACTTTAGGGCCTATTTCGTTTTTTTTTATTTGTTTATAAACTGAGTTTATCTTTTTTACGACTGTTTCTACCAGGTCTTTATCTTTTGTTATTTCTATTTTAGTATCATATTTTTCGGTTAAAATAGAAATTGCGTAATATATTAAATATCTACGTCTTTTTTTTACACCTGGTGTATATTTTAAACAGTATAAGTTTAATATACTGTTAAGAATTTTAATTTTTATGTTATCAAGATTTTGTGAATTTTTAAGTATAATTTCCCATAGAATCCATATAGGATCCATTTGAAATTTATCATCAACCGGAATATTAGTTCTACGTTCGCATAGGCATTTTTCTTTTTTATTGGCACAAATTTTTTGAAATTCCATTATCCATTCTAACCAAAAACAAGCTTGAAGGGAATTATTTGATTCAGGTGATATGTTATAGGCAAATTCGTTAATAGCTATGAATAATTCTTTTGGGTCGTCTTTTCGATAAATAGTTTGCGCATATGACACAGATGGTGCTTTTAATTTACTAGACATATGAGTTATGTCGTATTCTTCTTGTTTGTTTATTTTTATACCCTGGAAGCTGTGCTTTTTGTTGCTGGAACATATAATACAAATTATTTCGCCAAACATGCTTCTTATTTTTGGGTTATTTCTTAAACGTAGTATATCATCTCTATAGCCAGAAGATATAATAGTTTTAAAATTTTCGTATCGCATTTCTAGGTATATTGCTAATTTGGGATTAGCTAAATGTATATGTTTTCCTAAAAATGTTAATATGATATCCCATAGGTCTAAAAACTGTCCCGCGCAGATAAGTTCCGAACTCCAGTTACATGCGTTTTCAATTTTTCCACTAAGCATAGAGTTTAGTAATTCTTTTCGTACATCTGTTTTTTTGTATTTTGAAAATGATTCTCCTTTAAAATCGGCGAGAGTCCTTATATCATTAATTTGAAATTCGGATTCCATATACTATTTTTTCTATAAAAAATATATATTAATAATACATATAAATAAATGACAATTATTGACACAGCTGTTAATAAAATAAATAATTCTTCTTGTTGGGTTGTAATGTTGGTATTTTTAATTATTCTTGTATCTGTTGTGTACATTTATCGCTTATTCTTTTTAGACATAACGTCTAAAGATAGAGGCTCTAGTGAAAACCAAGAAGGTTTTACTATAAATAAAGATTTTACATTAAAGTCTGGAGATGACTCTCTTGATAATTTTTATGCAAACATGTATGAAAATTTATTTTATAAAGATTTATATGACGACTATGAAGTTGGTATTATTCTAAATAAAGCTGCTCCAGTTACTCGTACAGATGCTTTAGTCATTGGTTCCAAAACAGGTAAACACGTAGACACTCTTAGTTCGAAAGGTTATAATGGTTATGGTATAGAAAAGTCGAGTGATATGATAGAGTATTCAGCAAAAAAGTATCCGAATAATAAGTATATTTTAGGAGATGGAACAAATCAGCTTACTTTTGATGCCGAGAAGTTTACATTGATTACGTTGCTAGATTTTACGATTTATAGTATCCCAAATAGGCGAATGTTATTTGAGAACTGTTACAAGTGGTTAGCGCCAGGTGGATTTTTAGCAATTCATTTGATAAATGTTGGAGGATTCTATGATTCGCAGACGTACGGAGCAAGGGAGCGTAGATTTTCGCCAACAGTTACGCGTTTATTTAATGGGGAGCATGTTAAAAATTATTTAGGGAATAATGATGCGATTATAGACGATATAATTTATAAGTCAGATATGATTATGCATGATCCTGAAAATATAGAACTTCGTGAGACATTTAAAAATAGGAAAAATGGGAAAAAACGACAAAATATTCATAATTTCAACACACCAGACCAGACCATCATTTTAAGCGAAGCAAAAGATACAGGTTTTAATATGTTATCACAATTTGACCTTGTTCCATATGATAGACCATTCCAATATATTTATATCTTATATAAACCAGCGAATTAACCCGCATGACACATCTAGTATATTATTGGTGCAACATATTGACACCATTAAAAACATGAGAAGCTACAGATGCGTGAGATTTACTTTAATTCAATTCATAAATAGATAACACATAAGCCATACAATAATAGTCTAAAATCATGTATAATCATGTATAATCATGTATAATCATGTATAATCGTATAAAATCTATAATATATATATTGATAGTTATTATGATATGTTTTTATATTATATCATAATAAGTGTAATATTATTTATTTTATTATTATATGGATATAATAAAGTTAAGTATAAATTTTGGGTAAACCAGCCTATATTTTATAGATATAACATTATAAATTGGTGTAGATTAAATACTATACTATCTGACGAAAAGCCGACAGATACGATTCATTTAAATTTTTTAAAAAACAATGTATCTTACGTAACTGATACTAATGTAGCGGCACAAGTAGGAAATATATATATAAACGAGATTGACAAAAGTAGCAAGTATTATGATGATATAATATTGTTAATAAATAGTTATCCATATTTTAATAAAAATTATAACAATGGTAATATGAAGTTTTTAGATGTGAACCGAAAAATGGAAAAATCTTTTTTAAAAACCTTATTAGAAAATCATGAATATAATCCGATAATAACGGTAAACTATAAAAATATATATAAAAGTGATAATGATACTTCGAAGGTTATATCTGTACGTAATATAGTTGGTGTTATTATTTCAATACCTCTTTATTGTTATTTTAAAAACAAGAATAATAAAAAACATAATATTGGGTCATCTCTATCGTCATCATCATCTATTCCTATTTATTTTTCTGACATATACTATAATTTGTTGGAGATAGATGAAGCTGATGTTACAGAGATGATTAAAACATATAATTACAAAATGTTTCATGATTGGGACGAGGTTTTAAGGAGAGAGCGAGATATTATACACTCTGAAAAACATGAGGCGCAACAGATGCGTGAGATTAATGTAAATTCGGTTGCTATAAATAATAAATCAAATATTGATAGTAATCTCGATAAAACACGAAATATTTATGAGGAAAATGGGGTGAAAGTAATAAAAACCAAGGAAAAGATTTACACATCTATTTTCAAATATACTGGAATAAATATACCAAAACTAATTGTTCCTTTTGTAGAATATCATTCTTTTTATATTCCTATAGTAAACTGTAATACAACAGAGTATAGATTTCATCCGAGTATTCACTTAATACCGATAGGTACACAAAATATAAACATTTTTTTAGATTATATACAGTTGTATCATACAAATAATGCTACAATGAGCGACAACGGTAATAAATATTCTAGATTATTTGATGTATCAATACTGCCTGCATTTTCGCATATATTTCATCTTATAAAGAGTGAGATATATTCTATATATGTATTATTACAAAAAAACAATGTCGGAATTGCTGGAGCAAATAATGACATAATACTTGCTGTCTATATGTTTCGCAAGTCGAATAAGACTATTATTAATAAAAATATTAGGAAAGATGTAGATTCTAAATCGATGACAGATAGTATATTATATATGCCGATATCTATTCAAATACCGTCGACACATGATAATTTTTTTATTTGTGGCTTTATAAATGCTCTCAAAATGGAGAAAAAGGGGAAGGATATTGGGTGTATCTCTATCGATACACTATCACATAATAAAAAGATAATAGATTATTTTTTAGTGAATAATAAACCAGTATTAGTAGAGAAAAACACATTATTATTCCATAATTATATTTGTAAAACATTATTACCTAAAAATGTTGTAATAATGAATTGATTGTGCGAGTTTTGTATGATTTTATATGTTACTGATTTATGAATTTGAATTAACGCAAATCTCACGCATCTATAGCTTCTCATGTGTTTATCTTACGTATTTTCCTGATTTCGAAAACGAGTCTACGATAAATATTACAAAAATGCCTAGAAAAGCATACAATATCAAATCTTCAAAAATAGAATTTGTTTTATAATCTTGTTGGTCTTCTAGTAAATCTATAATATAGTTTAACTTTTCTAATAATTCACTCTTAGGTTGCCCGGGTATGTCAGATGTTCCTTCATTCAAATATGGAATAAACTGTTTATAATATTGGTTAGCATATGTGCTAGGCATATCTTTATATGTACTGCTTGTAACAGCATTGGAAGATGATGTCGGAATATCGGGAGTATATAATGAGTTGGAGTTTTGTGCGGAACCAGATGCATCAGTTGCTGTAGATGAAGGACCCTTATAGTTTAATTCAGGCAAAGGAGGAAACATTCCGGAGCCAGAGCCAGAGCCAGAGCCAGGTGCAGAAGCACGAGTATCGATACCTTTATAATTTGCTAAATTACTATCATCGTCATTTTCAGAGTCACTAGATTCATCCATTGATTTTAATAAAGCGGCAAGTTTAGATTCATTAGGAGCTGTCGGTTTTTGTTTAATCGTTTTTCTAAGATTAGAATTTTTATTTTTAGAATAATCGTTACTATTACTATTACTATTGTTATTGATATTGTTATTGTTATTGTTATCATTATTGCCTAAAATATAGTTATTCTTATTATTTTTTACGGGAGTATATGATGATTTTGAATTTTGAATTGTTGTTCCATTTGCTTCTTCTTCATTATATGACGAAGCAAATAATGCTAAAGGTATAGTCATTCCTATAAAAAAATGAGATATTATTTTAAAAAAAAAACGGAAATTAAATTATAATATTAACAATATTAACAATATTAACAATATTAACAATATTAATTATCTACCAGACCATACTTTAACCAACGGTAATTTTTCGTTGTATTCATGCCTCAAATATTCATTATAGTTTAATCCCCATCTACAATATTTATGAATAGAACCAAAAAAAGAATTTTCTTTTATATTTACTTGTAGTAAACATCCAATTATTCTTTCGAATGCGCATCTAGCATCTTTACAGGTTATATGAGGTATCAAACAAGCTATTCGAAATTCGTTATCTATATGTTTTAAATAATCATATTTAATAGCTGACATACAACCAAAACATCCCTTCCATAAGTTAAAATTTTTCTTATTATAAAAATTATTTAATTTTTCACTATTTATTTCTGATAAAATTTTTTTTTGATGCGGCATCGACGATGGATCGGTAATATTTTCTCTTTCAAAGTCTAAAAGTATCTTATAAGAGCTAACATTGAAATCAATATATTTTTTTATAAATACCGAATCATGTAAAATAACTGCAGTTTCACAAAAATTTGTTTTTAAATAATAATAATAAGGTAGAAATTCACCTCTTTTAGGATACTCGCTTCTTATTATCATAGTATTGTCTAAAGGAAGATCAGTTACATATTTATAGTCACTCATATCATCTATTATTAATATTCTATTTTTTGGGTAAAATCTTTTAATACAAGTATAACATTCTTTCCAATATTCATTTGTCATAATACTAATTACATTCCTCAAAATTATAAATCCAATTTTTTCAGGAGATTCTTCGATGCCTGATTCAGGAGGTACACACCACGTTGGGTTCCATTTTATTGTAGGTAAAATTTCATTTTCTTTACGATTATTTACATTGAGATTAATTAAATTGCGATTATTTACATTACCAAGCTTATCTATTGAGAGACGTGATGATAAAAATAAAGGATATTTAGGAACATTTAATTTTTTTTTATATGATGTATGAGGTTTTAATGCTGTTATGTTATTAAGATTCATTCAATATTATTATAAAATTTACGTTGTATAAATTATATTATATAAATATATATTTTATTTCTAAATATATAATAGATAACAAATGAATACACTAATATTTTATAATATTTTACTATTTGCTCTTTTATGTGTTTTCATACCAAGCGTGTATGACTATATGTATAACTCTATTACGGGGAGGATTATAATTTTAATACTCATCGCGTATTTTTCTAAAGTAAACTTTTACTTAGCACTGATATTTATAACAATTATAATTATAAAATCGGCAAACATATATGAAGGATTTGATTGTAATCGTAGCGTTGTTAAATAACGTTAAACCTTATAAAATAATTCGTTATAAATAAATATTATATTAAGGAATGATTCGTTTTAGTAAATAGAATTAATACAATTAATACAATTAATACAATTAATACAATTAATACAATTAATACAATTAATACAATTAATACAATTATATTTTTACAAAATTATTAATTTTATTTGTATTGTAAATATATAATATATACTTTTATAACTATAGACAATGGATATTATAAATAATGCTGTAAGCTCTTTAAATTCTAGCACATTTTTTGCCGGAATAATGATGATATGTTTAAATATCGGTTCAAGGTATATACAACTTAACTTGGATGAGTCGACTGAATCTTATATAAAATATGCTCTTACAAAAGAAATTTTAGTTTTTACAATTTCATGGATGGCGACTAGAAATATATACAGTGCTCTTGTATTAACAGCTGTTTTTGTTGTTTTAGCAGATTTTATTTTAAATGAAAAGAGCAGATACTGTCTTCTTCCTAAAAATTTTATAAAGTCACGAAAACTAGGCGAGTATACAAACAATAAAATGATAACAGATAAAGAAGTAAGCGACGCGATGGATATAATAGAAAAACATAAACAACAGAAAAGTAAAAGTAGTCAATTAAATTATTTAGATGCTTATAACATGAATAAATTTTAAAAATAGTACATTATTAGGGTCAAAAATATAAATGTCTAATATATATCATTTTTAATATTGTAATATCCAAATTAATTAAACGGATATTATAATATATTATCAATATTATATAAAATGAGCAAGGAAGAAAAAGACACAAAAGATACAAATACTGAAGATGATGAAAAAGAAGAAAAAGAAGAAGTGTCGTGGTATGAGACACAACAAAATAAAACATACAATATTATTAAAAAATATAACATAGGAACTCTACAAATGTTTATAAGTCCCGAAATTCTAAGCATGACAAGCAAAGAAAGAAAGAAAATAGATAAAATTTATTACAAAAGAGAATATACCATAACGCCAAGCGAATTACAAAAATCACAAAAAGAATATGAAAAAGAATTATCTATACAGAATAAACAAAAAGAACAAAAAGAAAATGAGCGAAAACAACTCATGGGTAATGCGGCCCTTGGTGAGCCTGCACCTCCAGCCCTCCCATTAATACCGGCATCAGGACCAGCCTTACAGAAAAAAAAAGAACTAATGATAGGTGGAGCATTTTCTGACTACGATTTTAATGATAGTCGTGATAGACTATTCGATAATGAAAGAGGAAGGGCAGATATGAATCGTGGTATAGGAACAGGTATAGGAACAGGAACAACCACTTCATCTGACACGTCAAATTTATTAACTCGTGTATCAAAAGATTCAGAACCATTTATTGCCTCACTTGTAAAATTTAATAATTCTGGGTTTCCAAATAATACTACCATAATAGGGCGTGTGGATACATTTTTCAATATAAATTTATTTAAAGCATTCTTAAAAAAATTAGGGGAACCTATAAAATTATACAGTAATGAAAATCAACTCGTTTCTGTAGACGATGTCGACGCACTAAATAGAGATAAAGAACAACAAAAAGGAGATAAAATGAATAGTAAAAATAAAGTATACGAAACAGACCAAAAAACAGAAGGAACATTTATTACAAACTGGTATCCAGCACAAGAACAAAAAACACTTATAGGTTCAGTTTATGCTTTTATATATACTAAACCAACAGAGCAAGAAATGAAACAACAAGCCGATTTAGGTAAAAAAGTACCATCCGCTTCCATGTTGATGATAAAGGAAGGTGAAAATTATAGGCTTATAGGAGGACCGATCGATAATAAAGTAAAATCTATTTACCCTGGGTTTTCTAGCAATGTTTCGGTATCAACAGATAAATATAATACTGAAACATCGGAAAGAACTGTTGAGAGTCAAATTAACGATTACTATAAAAGAGTAACAGGACAAGGTTACCTTCCACAATCTGTTTCAAATACGGCGCGAAGATTTATATATGAACCCGAGTCATCTTTTTCTCCAAATATTGATGTTAAATCTACAGATATAAAAGATTTAAAAAGCGTTGTGTACTCAAGACAAGTTACTTCAGCGCAAATTGAATCTATTATTGAAAGTTCTAGAGCATCATCTACCGATATTGTTAAAGTACCCATAAATACATTATTTAACATATTAAGTGGAAAAATACAAACATTACAAATAAAAATAGACTTAAGTCCACACACAAAATCAGTAATAAAATTTCTGTTTAGAATATTAGAAAAACAGAATCTACTATATACTATTTCCGGTCAACAGAAAAAAAAGACTGGTGAAATTTATGAAAACAGAATTGAAAAACTAAGAGAAAAATTATCTGAATCATCTTTGAATGAACTTGACTCTACTATTCTTCATAATATTAGATTTATTTTAGATATAATTTTTTCTAACAAAATGGCGTTTAAATACAAGGGTATTGAATATATAATAGACTACCTAGAATGGAATAGTACATTTAAACAGTTGAATAAAGTATTAGAAAACTATAAAGTTGCCTACTATATTGAGTTAGAATTATTCCTTGAAAAATTAGAAAAAGGTAAATTAGCGATTGATCGTGATGGAACTTTATTATCATCGTGCGCAGTAAGAGGTTCACAGCTTAAAAATTTCTGGAAACGAAATTTTGTAGAACAAGATTGGTCAAAAGTTGGGAGACAGCTTAAAAATTCTATTAAAGTAACAAAAGCACCTTCGATTACAGATATTCTTCCCGGTTTTATAAAAAAGGCATTGGAGATTGGGTCAACACAAATAATGTCTTCATTAAATCCGGGTGTAAATCAAGTATCATTTGTTCAATACTGTTTTTTGGGTCAAGAACAATTGTTGGAACAATTTAAAAGAATAGATAACTCATTTGCGGGTGTATCATGGAAAAACGAGAATTCGTGGAGTAAACGAAAAGAAATACTATTTGCCGCGATGGACTCATGCAGCTCTGATATATACTGTTTCCAAAATGTACAATGTTCATTAGACGCATATAGAAAAATTTTATCCTCTCTAACAGATGAACAAAAAGAAACATTAGAAGATGTAACTACCAATAAAGTACAACCTGATAGAATAAAATTATACAGAAATGTTTTAAATCAATTATTACAGGATATAAATGACCCCTTAAATTTGGTAGCGCAAATATATGAGCAATATAAGAACGATTACACCTTTGTTTACTTCTTTGAACAAGATTATTCAGGGGTGGCAATGATTACAGGGGAGAAAAAAACAGCATTAGGACATCTTACTATGTTTAAAAGTGATAAGTTTGAATTAAAAGATGAATTTGATATTAGAATTGCGCCTTTTATAAATAAAAATAAAAAAACACTATCTGGTATTCCTTCATTAGAACCTATTTATAATAATACTTCATTTGGAACTATTACATATTGTAAATTTAAAGGGGGTAAACATATAAAATTATCAGACTTACCAGGACAAACTATATTTGTATCAAAACCATCATCAGTGCCACCATCATCATCGCCGACATCATCACCACCATCATCACCTATACTAAACGCACAATCTAATTTACCAGGTATGCCTGGATATGTTGGAAGTATTCAAATAAACAATGATGATACTATACCTGAAGAAAATCCCAACAGAGAATCTGTTGAAGGAATAAAAGACTATGAAGAAGAACCAGAAGCTACAACAGCTACAACAGCTATACCAAGTGGAAGTCCCAGCACAAGCCCTAGCACAAGCAGACCTGTCTCTCCGCAAAAAGGTGGAGATGATAGTGAATGGTATAATAGAGATACATCAGAACAAACAGGATTTTTATCAGGGCTATTTGGTAATAAAGGCATGGGTAAACAACAGAAAGTTAAAGCACAAGTGGAACCATGTAAAAAATACATGAATGAGAATTATATTCCTGGTGGTCAAATTTTTGGAATTATAAATATAAAACTTGAAACCGAAGAAACACTAAAACAAATCGCAGCTAAAGAGGCAACAACGGGTACACCAGCCACGGCAACCAAACCGGTCACACCCGGTACACCAGCCACACCCGGCACACCAGCCACAACTAATAAAAAAGTTACTAAAGAAATGTTAGAGGTTTTATTAACTGCCGGATTTATTTCTAAATTCAGATCTAGATACTATTTATCAAGCTCAACAGACGTTAATCCATATTTTATGGCAGGTGACTTTAATTTTCACATAACCAGTAATGAACAAATTAGCAAAGGAACAATACGAGATATATATTCAAAAGCGCCGGCATTAGCTTTATTGTTAACAAGAAGTAATAATGTTTTTAATCCCGATGATTATTCATCACTAAAAGAATATTCTAAGGAAATATCAGATTTTATTTATAAATGTAAGATAGTAACATATTTATATGGTGGTAAAGGTAAGAATGGTCGTCTTCGTTTAATAGGATATACTAATAGTCAAACGTTATCAAATATGTTTGGAAATAAATATTCTTTAACCGATCCAAATAAAGTAAACAAAAGCGAGCTTATTTTTACAACAGGAAAATTACTTCTGTGTCCAAAAGAAGAAATGAATAAAATAGTTAACTCGGAAACACCCGAAGGACTGCCAGTCTTTCCAAATAAATCAAACCCGTCAAACACTGACGCAATAGGCGGTGTATTTGAATTTGATACAGAATACATAAATAAAATAATACAAACAGAAGAAAATAATATTATAGAAGAACAACAAAATGAACAAAGAAGTATACAAGATGCCGCAAAAAAAAGTATAATAGAACAAGTAACAGGTTCACGTATCGGAGATTCATCTCCTGTTACCAGTCCTTCTCGTCGACGCCCTACTTTATCTTCCAAATCTACAGTATCTGGTTCAGAAACATCAGAAGAAGAAGAAAAAGAAGAAATTCCTGACTGGACATTATCTACATCTGGAAAAACTAGTAGCCTTTCTGTTGAACTTATTCCTAAAGCCATACCATTAGTGGGTGAAGATATAACAAAATTACATAACTTTGAGTATACTGCCTCAAAGGCTAATACAATAAAAGGTTCTCCCTATAAAAAATCTGTACTTATATGTGAAACAGGTAAACCAGACTATGAATATTTGACGGGTTTAGAAATGACAAAATGGGCTGATAATAAAGATAAATTATATTCAGACCATTCGCCAATTATGTATAAAATTAATAATTCAGGTACTAACCAATGTGGTCCATTAGTTGCTGTTAGTGGTGCTAGTACCATGGCCGGTGGTGATGGTGGTGGTTATGATGATGAATATGAACAGGAAGGAGGAGCTTTTCCTGCAGAAATAAACTTAATAACATGGAATGTTGCTGGCTATGGCGACGAAGGAAAAGAAATGACTACAGGGAGCGTGACTTATTTCCATAAATTTAACGGAAAATTTGACGAAGGAATTGAACATTACAAAACAAGGTTGACTAATAATGCCCGAGCTATTGTTACTATGATAAATAGTGGATATGACTATGCCTTATTACAAGAGGGACCAAAATCATCCATGGAATTTGGTTTAAATAAAGGACAACCCGTGCCATTTAACTATAAAGAACATTTTACTAGAACGATAAATAGTGTCGCAAATTTAGATATTATACCTTCGGTAATATCTACTAATAATAACTATTATAGTGAATTTTATCTTGTTATTAATAAAAATGTAGTAAAAACAGAAGATATAAAAAGTTTGGGCTTACTAATCGTAGGTGCTAAAAACTATTTTTCTAATGAGGAAGCGGCAACAATTTTTACAGATATAATGGGTATATTAATTAAACAAAAAATAAAAAATTACGATGAATCTATAATTAAAAAAGACTGTTCGAGATTGTGGTTTTTTGTAAACACTAAAAATAAACAAATATTAATATCTACACATTTACAGTTAAATGAAAAAAATACACCAAAGATGTATCAAAGACAGCAACAAATATATATACTATTAAATACTGTTGTTGCTTATTTCAGACAAAATGCAAGTTATAAAGATTTCAATATTGTGGCTGGTGGTGATTTTAATGTAAATATGTTACAACCTTTCCCAACCGATATTCGGCCTACTTTCTTAAAATGTGATAGTGTCGCTGGGCAACAAACATTCATATATACAAGTAAAAATAATGCTCCTTCTTCATTTGGTGGGGAAAACGAGGGAAAATACAATCCAACAAATATAGATTTTGTGCTATTTTATCCGAAACCCAATCTTCAAATTTCATCAAAACCTAAAAAGGTCGGGTTTTCTATACCCAGCCCTCCCAGTAGTTCAAAATCATCGCCGCCTTTAGTTATTGACCAAAGTATAACAAAAGTTGATAATATTACATACAAGACTGAAAATGAAATATTTAAAGCATTCGGTGTTTTACCAGCAGCAAATATATTGTATAAAAAGGTATCAATTGTTGGAACATACTATGATATGACATATGCTAATAGTAATATAATGCCTCCTGGGTCAGCAACGCTTTTGTCTATAGGTGATAAACCTTTAAATAATATAATATATAATCATCCTAACTCATTAACGGGAAAACCATCAGATGTTACAGTAAATTATATGATACAAGCTTCCCCTGGGAAATCAGGTACTGGCGAATTAATTACTAGAGACACATTATCTAATTCTGTATTGAATTCTCTTATTATTGCTGCTTTGAATAATGTAGAATTTATTATTTTTCCTTTTATAGGGGGTAAGCTTTTTTTCGATGAACTGAAACGCGTGGAAGATGCTGCTGGTCGTACACATGATATAGCTAGTCATGCTGAGATGTTAATAAAAGGTGTAGTAGATTTTTATAATTTTATTGGACCAAATAGTTTAACTAATACTATAAAACAAATATATTTTTGTCCTTGGGGTGAAGAAGAAACAAAAGCGTTGACAGTTGCTAAAGATAAAGCCGTTAAAAAAGATCTAGCACTTGATACAGCAGTACAAATATCAGAAGGAAAAACGAATATAATAGAAGAAACAATAAACTTAAAAAAATCAGGGATAGAAATGGATGCTATTGTTAACGCGGCAAATGTAGGACTGGCTTTTGGAACAGGTGTTTCAAGTATGTGTTACGCCGCAATAGGAAAAGATAAAGTTAAACAAATAGAATTAGACCGTACTAAAGGTATGTTTATTGAAGCATTTAAAAAATATATAAAACAACAAAATGCCGCTGCCGATGCTGCTGCCGATGCTGCTGCCGATGCTGCTGCTGCTTTAAAGTCGGGAATATCACCTTTAAAAGCAATAGTAGAAAAAATTGCTAATAACGATGTATTTAAATTAGGAATGCCTAAGGGATACGTACTTGCCAATACGGATATTTATAACATTTACGATAATAAAAATGATTCGTTTATAGAAAAAAAGATAGATGATTTAAAGTTAAATGATTTCTTCTTTACAAAAGAAAAAAATTTGTTTATTCATACTATACCAGCGGGGTCATCGTTATTTTATTATGATATTAAGAATGAAGGTGGTAAGAATAGTTATGTAAAATGTTGGTTTTCTTTTAATTCACTAAATTTCGGAGAAGATATCGAAAAATTAGTTAAATTAAACATATTTAACCCTGTAGGTTCTGAAGGTATGATTGTATGGTTAGATTCTTCAGCCTTGAATATTCATAAATTTAATAGCAATGGAAAAAAACAAATGGATGAAACTATAAAATATTGTATTTCATATCCTGTTAAATCATATAAAGATGCAGTATTTTTTTATATAGAATCAATACTTCCAACATATTATGATGGTAAACTAGATGTTACACAAAAAAATAAGTTGATAGAATTAGCTAAACAAATAAATTTTACAATACCCGCCGTAAAAGATTTGACCCCTCCAGTAGGTGTAAAACCATCGGCAGCCGCAGATGCGTCTTCTAAAAAATCACCTATTACAGATATAAATGGTATAATACGCAGAGCTACTGTTAACGAGTTTAAAGAAGCACACCAAAACGGTATTACAGGTGGCATTAAAATACCTGGAGGTATGAATGCTGACATTAAATACCATCAAACAGGTTCCAATTTTGAAACTGCATTATCAGAAATTAAAGCTGGACAAAAAAGCACACACTGGATGTGGTATATTTTACCATCTGATATAAAAGGATTTACACCTTGTTCTACATTTTTCAGATTAGGACCAGGTGCTAATAAAGACGCAATAGGGGATAAAAAAACTATAAGAATTACAGAATATTTAGATGATAATGTGTTAAGACTCAACTATATCTACATGGTAGAAGCAATATATGATAAAATGGAAGAAAGATTGGATACTGATATGGGTCAACTATCTCAAGATATTTTAAAAGATATTATGTCAAATGACCCTAAAAATTTAGTGGACTATTATAAACTGAAAAATTCTATAAAAATATTTTATACTCCACTTAAAGATAAATTAAAATCAATAAAGGGTGATACTAGTAACGAATTTCTTAAAAAAATGAATATGTTAAACATTGTACTAAATGATATTAAAGATCCAGAATATAAAGTAGATGATGAAGATAAGCTAGAAGATGATTATTTAAAGTCGTTAGAAAACGATGCTTTAGACACCTCATCGCCCGAGATTGAAGAATCTGAAGAATCTGAAATTTCTCCCGTTCCTCCTGGTTCTCCCGAGGTACCAGTACGTAAGTTAACAGGTCCTAAGTTAAAATTAAAAACAACTGGAAAGTCGCAAATTTTATCACCAGACGATATATTAACTTTAATGCTACAAAATATAGACAAAAATGTGTTTATAATAAATGGTGGTAGTTTTAACCCACCACATAACGGTCATATTAAAATGTTTGAGTCGGCATATAATACACTTGTTGCTAGAAATCTAGATAAGGATAAAAGTACAGGTGAAGACACAATGGGATATTATGGTATAATTGTAGTATCTACAAGAAAATATATTATGACTAAAGACCTCACGTCTAGTGAAATATTAAGTTCACAAGATAGAATAAAATTATGTAAACTGGCATGTGATACATATAAATGGGATAAGGGTAGTAAATTTAATGCTAATAATATGATAATATTAGATATGGCGGATAGTGATCCAAAGGCATTATTATTACATAGAGTGATAAGAATACTTGATAATAGTTCTAAATATAAGGATAACGTAGAAGAGAGAGAAAGATTAAAAACCGAACATTTATTCTATTTGTGTGGTTCTGATTTTTTTATAAATAGATATTCCGATTCTAGTAGATATAGTATAATTTATGTATCGAGAAAGTCGGAAGAAGAAAAAATAGAAAAGAAGAAAGAAGAGGTTGCGAAATATAGTATTAATAAACAATATTTAAAAATAGCAATTGATATGTCTGAGTCGGATGAATATGATTTATCTTCTAGTGTTGTAAGAGGCAATATTTTAAAATTAGGAAGTGGTCTTTTGGACGAACAAAGGAGAAAGTATGAAGAAGATACTATAAAATCTATTGGTTTACCTGTTTATTGTTATTTGAGTAAATTGGACTATTTAATTCAAAAGAAATATTACGGAAAACAGTGTAATACACTTGATGCTAGTTTAAGTGAAGAAATAGAGTCTGTGGATAAGGTTGATATAAGTAAACCTGACGGGTTTGGAGATGATACCGATATACTTAACGAGGAAGAACTAGGTGACTATTCAATTGATTTATCAAATGGTGAACTAGATGATATACCTGAAAAAGATAGAAACATATTTATTCATATAGAAACTTTTAGTATGTTTAATAGAGATACAATTAAAAATGAAAATACTTTTGATAGAATCATGGATGCATTAATAATATGCGATAATTATAGAAAAACAGATATAAATTATAATTCTGTAAAAAGTTTCTTAGTAAAAATTTATTATTCAGGAATATATTATATATTAAATGATTTATGTTATTTCAAACTGTATAAAATAGATTCAAAATATTGTTTTATAAGAGATTTACTTTCAACCTTAAAACAAAATAAAAATTTATTAGAAGGCATAAATTTACTAACTACTGATCAATTTAATACTGAGTATCTGATTAATCCGGCTGTTGATAATATTAAAAAGCTTTCAGACGACAGAAAGAACTATTTAGATACTATAGATAAAGGGGGATATACAGACTATGATGGTAAGACAATTACAATGGATATAGTAGATGATATATTGGGATTTTTATATGATAGTGAAAGATACAGTTTGTATTTATATTTAATAGATAAAAACCAACCGGTTGAAGGTAAAAGAATATTAGTAAAATTATACTCTACGATAGTAGAACAAAAGAATGACAAGGTTAAAGAAATAGTTGACAGTTTAAATGATGAATTAGCCGCTACAATTGAAAGAAGTAAAAAAGATACAGGCCCACCTATACCACCAAAAATTCCATCAAGTTTAAAGAGACAAAAGGGGTCGGTAGGACCAAAAGGACCAGAGAGACCAGCGATACCACCAAAAGGTGAAAGTGGATTATTAAGTGCAGTTAAGTATATTAAACAAAGAACTAATGGCGATGGTAATTGTTTTTATAATTCGATAGGCATGTTATCGTCGCAATATTTGATAGATAAAGATACGTTTGATAAGAAGTATGAAACAAGAAACATACATGAAAAATATAAGATACAATATGTTGAACAGTTAAGAGTTAGAAGAGACCTTACTGCACTTATGACAAATATATATGAAGTAATAAAAGATGTCGATAAAAGTAGTTCGCAATATAAGGATTCCAATATTATAAAATACATAGTAAGATATGGTAGCAGTAGTCCTATGTTTAAATATGTTAGCATAGAAAAATCACCTGTTGGTAGTAAGTATTACGGGACAGACTCGGAAATATATTTTGCTTCTTTGTTTTATCGTGAACCAATAATAACAGTAACAGGAATGTCTGATGTTACTGTGTTTAATGTATTTTATTGGAAATATTACCAAATAGGTGAAATGAATTTTGTTGATTATTTGAAACAAGATAAAAGCGCTATAGATGTAAAAGCTGTATTAAATTTTCTATCTGATTCCAATGAACAATTATCATGTGATTTGGAAGATATTTCCGTATTCTTAATGTACTATCCCAATTCGTATTTCTTAGTAGGTGGAAGAGGACATTGGTCATATGCTATTAATACTGACTTAATTGGTCCTAGAAAATCTATCGATAGTTCGGTACCGGTAACACCTGTCTCAAGAACTAGTGTAGGAGGTGATGATAGTAAACTAGTTACACATAATCTAAGAGTTACTAAAAAGATTAAAAAAAATTATAATAAAAATAACAACAAATCATCATCCTCAAAAATAACTAGAAAACATAAAATAACAAGAAAAGGGAATAAGAATAATAAGCATAATAATCATAATAAAAAAAATAAAAAGACTATAAAATATAATCACGGACAGTAGATAATATTGGATTATAGATAATATTGGATTTATTTATTATTAGTTTTTACAAATAATAAATAATAATAAATAATAATAAATAAAATAATATTAAAGTATAGCATAAAAATGTATTTTAAAAATTAAGATAATTTTTTGGTTAAGAAATTATAAGTAAAATAAGAAATAAATGAAACACATAAAGAAACAGGCAATGTTTCATATGTTTGACTGGATATTTTATTAATTACTAGCGCGCTTGTTATGGGGGCATCTAAAAATGGACTTAAGAATGAAGTCATACCCAAGTACATGAGATTTTGATAAGGAATTGGTGTATACTTAGCGAATACCGAACCTAGACCGCAACCGATTGTCATAGTAGGAACTACAAGACCGCCGGTTAATCCCGAACCAATAGAAATAATACAGTTTACTATTCTCCCGAAAACACTATAAATATTGAATTTATTTTTTGTAGAAAATTTACCTTCTTGTTCTAATTTTTTAAGTTTTTCAAGTTCGTCATATTTTTGTTCTTTTTCTAATTGTTTTAACTTTTCTTGGTTAATTACGGCTTGAAAACCTTCATTTATTGCGGATTCGCCTACACCCATTGTGAAGAATCCCAATTTTTTAATAATAAAGGCAATAAGAAACCCAAATCCTATAATGTATAAGTTATTAAATTTTGAATTTTTAACATGATTAAAAATAAGGGTAATAGACTTAAAAAATCCAAATGATATACATCCCATTAATATAGCAAATAAAGCAATATAACCAAAATTTTGAAATTTGAATGAAAGTTTATCTATTTTTATTAGGTTATCTTTCTCACCTGCCAAGTAGTAAATAAATGGAATTGCACATACCATTATTCCAAAATTAGAAAAAAAGTTTATATCTTTATTTATTACCATATGTTCTAGAATGTAGAAAAATGTAGATATCATAGAACCATACGTAATCGTAAAACCAATTGCGTACCCTAAATAAATTATCAATTCTGTATATACATCTTTTAAATCTAGTATATTTTTAGATTTGAAATAAAAGTACATCAGTAAACATATGGAAGAGTATATGATTACACCTTCATCTCCTAAAGCGGCACCTGAGGCAGTAGCTAATAAAGAAAATATATAAATTGCTATATTTGATATTCCGCCAACAATATAATTTGTTTTAGAATAAGAATGTTCATGATTATTTACACTAGTTATCATTTTTTCTATATATAATTCAAAAAATCCATCAGCTAGTTCAAAGTATTTTGCTCTTGAAGCAATCCAAAACATGATAGGGACATATATAAAAATGTATTGTGGATAGTCAATTAAATTTCTTTTAGTATTCTTTTGAACCACATCAAATGTATGAAAAAATGTTTGATTCATCTGAATAATAATAAAAATAGAAATAATGAAAAAAATAATAGTTGTAAATATTTTCATATTCATAGCCATAATTATTAATTGGTTTATATATAATATATAATAATAATATTGATAATAATATTGATAATAATATTGATAATAATAATAATATTGATAAACTATAATAATTCTTCTATATCATTCCCAAAAATATCTTTAAATGCTATCATCATTTGTTCTATATACGATGAATTTGTTGCTAATGAATTACATACATTTTCAGAAATAGCGATTGCTAGTTCAACACGACAAAAGAATTTTGAAAATTGTAAATTTTGTGTTTTTAATATTTTATTTATTTCATATATTTCTTCTCCGCCGAAAAACTTTGTATCATTATTTAATACTGTACTACATATGGTAGAAATTTGATTAACTAATATATTTTTATGTCCTTCTGAAATAGTTGGTTTCGCTTTATCTATTTTTTCTGAAAGATTTTCAGTAATAAATTTTGATAACTCCATATGGTTTTTACTAACAAGAATCTTAAAAAACATAAAAAATATATTTTGTTCTTCTCTTGTCATTGTTCCAATAATTCCGTAATCTATTATACCTATTTTTAATACTGGTTGCTGTTGCTGTTGCTGTTGTTTACAAGTTTCTTTCATAAAAATAATATTGCCTGAATGTAAATCGGCGTGATAAATAGAGTCGTAAAAAACACACTTTAAATTAAATCGTGATAATATTTTTGAATATTCGTATTTATCATCATGTAAAATATTTTCAATTCTAGTACCTTCAAGTTTTTCCATAATAATTGCGCATGGATTATTTTCGGTGAAATAGGAATATACTTTTGGTATACAAATAGTGCATACTTCATTAAATTTTTCATAAAATATACCAATATTTTTAACTTCATTTAAAAAATTTAATTGATTTATCATTATTTCGCGATTTTCTTCAAATAAATCATTTATATTTAAGTCACAAAGATAAGGTATTTTTTTAGAAATGTTTACCAATAGCTCCAATTCACTAATTGATTTATTAAATTTTTCTATAATATTTTTACGACGATATTTGATAATAACTTTTTTTCCATTTAACTTACCATTGTATACTAATGCGATATTACCTGATTTAATAGGAGTTTCGCTTTCAATTGAAAGATCATCACCATGTTTACTAGCAATATTTATTAACTCATATAACCCATTATAGTCAACTTCATCCGTATTGTATTTAACGTTGTCTGTATATGAAATAAAGTGATGAAATAATTCTTTATCGATCAAATTATTGTTATTTGCGAATGCTTGGAATATTTTTGTAAAAAATATATTTTTTTCTGACATTTTTGATGCTATATTTTTTACCATATTATTGTAATCTGTTTGTGTCTTCTTAGACATTTTATATATTAAATAATGTTTTGTATATATTGCTACACAACCAGTTATAAACCACGATTTTGATACACCAAACGCTACATATGATGGTAAGCTTTTAAAAATATAACTAAAAATATTAGATACCTTGTTTGAAAAAGTATTTTTTTTATCTTTATTATCTTTATTATCTTTATCCTGTCGTAAATCCCGATGAATACCCTCATTTAGACCTTCATATTTATCTACTTTTACATCTTTTAGTTCTTCGTTATCTTCAGAGTCTTCTGAATCTTCAGAGTCTTCGTGGTGTTCGGAATAAACAATTTTTTTAATTCTTTGATACATAATAATGTTTTATAATAGTATTATGTATTGTAATCTTTATATATTTATAATTATTATACCATTTCTATGAAATTCTTTAAATTTAAAAACATTTTTTTCATGGTAAGTCCTAGAATATTTTCCATATATATGGGTAATGAATGAACTAATTCTAATTTAAAAATATAATTTATATTTATTTTGAAATCTGATTCAAAATTTATAATCATGGTTGATATAGTATTTTTAACCTTTTCATAATTACTTAATTCTTCCATATTAGGGTAGTCTATATCAAAACTAGTGTATATATGTTTTTCATTTTTAATATCAATTACGGTTTTTATATACATGTATTTTGGCTTAATACCCAAATCTTTACCAAAGGGTTTAAACAAAAAAAGAACTTCTATTTCATTTGGAG
>SXGR01016378.1_pt1 | contig 21615 bp, 25 predicted proteins | sample 3174711 | NCBI WGS metagenome assembly SXGR01 (sample SAMN11356860, study PRJNA531348) | freshwater metagenome | isolation source: freshwater sample F1-60 | place: China: Fuxian Lake, Yuxi | collected 2017-12-25 | reverse complement strand
CGCCTCATTCGCGCCGTCGGACCCGTCCGCCCGTGCCGAGCACCGTGCGAGGCTCACGGCCCTCGACACCGGCCCCGTCCCGCCCGGCGGACCGGTCGCGCTCCCCGCGCTTCTCCCCGAGGACGAGGGCTGCTCGTCGTGAGCTCTCCGCCGCCGCCGACGATGATCGGCCGCTGCCGCGTGTGCGCCCGGTCACCGCGGACCCTCGAGGTCGACTCGGCCATTTGCGAGGCGTGCATCAGGCGCGGTCCTCGCTGGTGCGCGATGGCGATCCGGGTCCGCGAGGACCCGGCGTTTCGGGCGCGGGTTCGGGCGGAGCTGCAAACCGAGAGCGGAAGGAGGATCCTCGACCTCGTGTTCGGCGCGCCCGCCGAAGTGAGCAAGGCGCGGAAGGTGGAGTCGTGAAGGCCTGCGTCCATGGCACGGTCCTCGCGCTCGGTCTCGACGGCTCCGTCATCGTCAACATGCGCGAGTACGACGACGCCGCCGGGCCTCGCGTCCTCGTGGAGCGGGCCCTCAAGCTCGGCTCGCCCCTCTTCATCGGCGTCGTCCTCTCGCCGAGGGAGGCCGCAAAGGTTCGGCGGTGGCTCGAGGGCGGAGGTCGGGAGGGTGGCGCTCACGTCCTCGGAGCTCGAGACGCTCGACGGCGAAGTCGTCCGAGGCCCAGGTGATCGCGTGCACGCCCGACTACTCGGGCTGTTTCTTCGGAGGCCGGCCCCGCTTCGGCGGCGGGGTTGTCGGCAGGGTGAAGAGGTCGGGGATCCCGACGTCGAGCGCGTTCGCGATCGCGACCAGGGACTCGATGGTCAGGTTCACCCCCTTCTGGATCCTGCTCGCGTACTGCACGGTGACGCCGAGCCGCTCCGCGAAGGCCTCCTTCGTGAGCCGGCGGTGGTCTCGAAGCTCGCGGACGCGCCTCCCCACGTTCGGGATGACGGTGCTGGAGTCGAGCTTGCCCACGGCCCGAAGGGTCACGGAGGCCGGCGGCCGTGAAAATCAACCTAGAACGCTCAATATGTGATTTTCTTCGAGGGATCTGGAGGTCGGGATGAGGATGCAGACGCGCGGCGTGGTGTTCGCGGGGCTGCTCGCGATCGAGGTGGTTGCTTGTGGACCCACCGTGACGCGGCTGCCGGCGATGGAGAGCTCGGAGCCGAAGGCGCGGGAGGGCACGGCAAGCGCGACCGCAGACGCCGGTTCTGACACCACCACCGCGCGTGGGACGCTCGACGACGACGCCTCGTTTGCGAAGCCGTCGTCATCCCCAGCCGCACCGAGGGTCGTGCGCGTGGACATCCTCAGTCCCTCCGACGAGCCGACGAAAGAGATCTCCGCTCACGTCGGCGACACAGTCACGATCGTCATCGTGCAGTGGGGGGGCACGGTCTGGACGTTCAAGGTCGACGCCGCCCTCGGACCGCCCGAGGACAACCTTCAGGAACGCTACCTCGGCCCGAACACCCACGGCCGCATGTTGACCTGGAGGACGAAGGCCGGGCCGGGCGTCAAGGGAAGGCACACCATCGGGCTCGTGAACCGAGACCTGAGCTCGCCCAGCGACTCCCCGACGGTCGTGACCATCACGCTGAACCTGGAGTGACACGATGAGACGCTTCGAGCCTCCTCGCCGTTTGAACGCCTCTGCAACCCGTCCGACAGCGTCGTCGCCTGAGCGCGCGCGGGCAATAACCTGGCGCTGTTGGGCCGCCGCTACGTCCCTCGGCCTCATCCTTGGCTGCGCCACGATCGCGCCCAAGAAGGCAGCCGTCAGCGACGCCCCGCTACGCTCTGCACAGATCGAGGTGCCGCGCAAGGACGGGGTTCACGCGACCGTCCAGCAGGAGGGCACCACCGTCCGGCTCGTCGCCTCCCGATCGTGCGATCTGGTCGGACGTTCGACGGTCCTCCGAACCACGCGCACCGAGCACGAGAACAAGAGCGCCGGGATCGACTGGTTGTTCGCCGGGAGCGGCGTCGGATTCGCGGGGGCCGGCGCCGTTGTCCTCGTCGACGCCCGCGGCGTGAGCGACGCGGACACGTCGAGCCGGAAATACAACCCCGTAGGCCCGACCGGCGCGACCATGATCGGCGTCGGCGGTGTCGTCGTCGGCGCCGGGCTCCTCACCGCCGCGATCGTCGACGTCGTCCGCGCGAACAAGGTGACCGTCGAGGAGCAGGAGATCACTTCGAACGGACAGGCCGTGAAGGAGGACATTTCGTGCACGAAGGAGCGTGCCGCGGGAGCTGTCGTCCGTGGCAGGGTCTACGGGTCCCCCTTCGACATCGGGAAGACGGACGCCGCCGGGAAGCTCACCGTGGAACTCGACGCCGTGCTCGATCCCGCGCTGGACCCTGTCTGGGTGCTCCGCGACTCGCCGAGGACCGCGCCCCTCCTCGTGGACGGCGTTGAGGTCGCCACCGTCGATCTCGGCGCGCTCTTCGTCGTTCGGGAGGATCGCGCCTGGCAAGGGGTCGTGGGGACCGTTCCCGGATGCGCGGCTCCCACGACAACGAAGGGGTGCGACTCGTTGAACAGCTTCCTCGCGAAGTTTGGGAGCGGCCGTCACGCAGCGGAAGCTCGCAAGGCCATCGCGGACGGGGCCGCAGCGATGGAACGGCTGCGCGACGAGGACATGTGGAAGGTCCGCAAGGCCTACCTCGAAGCCTGCACGAGCAAGAAGCTCGACTCGGCGTCGGAGATCGACGTGGCGTGTTCCGCCATCGAAGGCTACGTGACCGCGTTCCCGAACGGCATCCACGTCAAGGAGGCGCAAGCCGCCCTCAAGGTGGGCCGCGCCCGTTCCGCCGCCCTCCAAGCCGCCGAGGAGCGGAAGCAGAAGGCAGCCGAGGAAGCTGAGCGACGCCGGGAGAAGGCGGAGGAGCAAGCGGAGAAGAGGCGCGAGCAGCAGGAGGCCGCAAAGCAGCGGGCTCAGGCCGCCGCGCAACGCGCGAAGTGCATGGACGCGTGTGGGCGTGCGTGCGTGCTCCGCGGTCATGATCCGCTCTGGTGCGTCGGGACCTGCGAAGAGAGGTGCCAATGACCCGCCCAGCCTTGGCGTGGCGGATCGGTGGGGTGGCTGCTCTCGCTGTCCTCACAGCCTGCTCGCTCCTGAACCGCGAGGGGCCCGACGTCACGTGCGCCGACCTGAAGAACGGCGCGCAGAACGCGTGCGCGGATGGCATCGTCGCGACCTGCGCCAGCGGAGCCGTGCGGTTCGAGGTCTGCTCCGCGAAGAGCGCCTGCGATGCGTCGTGGCAGACGCCTGGTCGGTTCCGCTGCGAGCAGGGCTCGGGGGCGGCGATCTCCTCCTCCGACGGTGGCGGGGCGAGCGTGCCGGTGGCCGACGCAGCCGTCAACCCGGGACCAGACGCGTCTTCAGGGGGCGGATGCGAGGCCTGCATCCAGAGCAAGTGTTCCGGGGCGCTCTCGTCTTGCCAAGCGGACATTGGATGCCCCACGTGCGCGTGCGGGCAACTCTACCAGTGCCTCCTTGCCTGCTCGGACAAGGCGTGCGGCGACGCCTGCTTGAGCAAGTATCAGAGTGCTGCCGCGGGCCCCGGCTTCAAGCTTCGCGAGTGCGTCGGGGGGGGTGGCGTGGGACCCGGGTGCAAGGCTGCGTGTCCGGCGTGGTCGTAAGAGCGCACCACGAGGTGCGCCCGCACAGGACCGTCCCCGCGTAGATCGAGCCGCCCGGCCCCGGCCGGGGCCCCGATCGACGAGACCACGCATCTCGCTTCCGATCACGACGGGTTGCGACGCGGACGTTCCCCCTGCGGGGGGGGGGTATCCCTCGGACGGACGGTCGGCCGGCCGCGGTCCGCAGGCATGGGCCCCGTCAGCGTACCCCGGGCCATGGAGAGGGCGCACGCGGAGGAGGCGGTGGGCGCGCGCCGATGATGCGGGGCGTTCACGTCGCCGCCGAGATCGTCGCCGCAGCACGGACCCTCACCCGTCACCGCCTCGCCGCGATCATCCTGTGGAACCGCCGATCGGCGTCCTGGGCGGCGGCGGCGTCGTGCTCGACGCTCTCGTGAGCCGGGAGCTCCTCACCGCGATCCTCACCGCGTGGAGCGCGCCGCCGTCTCCTTCGCGTGGAGATAGGTCGTCGAGAACGGGTCGGCCCTCGCGCACGTGCCCGTGCCCTGGGTCGCCGTCGAGGTGGGACGAGCGCACCGGCGAGCTGCCGCTGCGTGATCGTCGTGGCCGTGTCGCGTCGGTCGACGTTGCTGGGCTTGCCGAAATCCTGCGCCAGGCGACGTAGACGGACCCGACGCTGAAGGAAGGGACGATCAGATGAGCGAGCGGGAGATGGAGGAGGCGTTGCTCGAGGTGCTGAGCTGCGGGGAGGTCATCGAGATCCTGACCGGCGAGCCGCGCGGCGAGGTCATCGTCCGCACGTACCGCGAGGCCGGCGTCCTCACGAACAACCGTGGCCTCGTCGTCGAGGTCGACGGCAGGACGTACCAGCTGACCATCGTCGAGGTCTGACGCGGGGCCCCCAGGAGGTGAGGATCGCCATGAGCGACGTGGAGGCGATGAGGCGCGCCCTGACGGCGTTCGGCGACACCCGGGTAGGGACGGCTGTCCGGCCGTCCCGACGGGCCTACCGGACGCCGAGCGCCGCTCGCATGGCCACCGCGACGAGCGCCGCGCGCTTCGTGGCCTGCTCTCGAACGTCGAGGCAGCGCCCCGGCCGAAGCTGATACTGCGCGTTGTAGCCGCCTGGACGAGACCGGAAGAGGTCGCCCGACGTTGCCTCGAGCACAAAGTATACGCGTTCATCGTGCCCCTCGATCCACGCGTGGCCGCCGCAGCCGTTCCTGTCGCAGACGACTCCCACGAGCATGTCCGCGTCGGTCCCCATCGCGTGCAGGATGGACACGCCGAGGGCCGCGAGGTCGTCGCAGTCTCCGCCGCCGCGCATCAACGTCGCGTGGGGCGGGCCCCACAGGTCACATCCCTCGGGATCGCTGATGTACCTGAGCGCGCCCTTCACGAACTGCGACTGAAAGAAGCGCGCGACCTCGCCTGCCGCCGACCAGGTGGGGGGCAACCAGTGGCGCGGCTGTCCGTGGATGAGGTGCCGAACCTGGTCTGGTCTTACAACGCGCTCCCGGCGTCGCACCAGTTCTCCGGAGAAGGTGGCACGCAGAAGCAGCCGGGGCAAACAAGCGGGAAATCGGCGCTCATCCGGATTTAGTAGCACTCGCGTGACGTGGCGCAACTCTTGCGCCAGCCGCGTCGATCTCCTCCGACAGCGTCTCGGCGGGACGTCTTCGACGGGCGATCGTTCCACATGCGTCCATCCGTAGAACGTAGATCAAGGTCTTCGAGCGGTACCCGGCGGCATGGCACCGCGACAGAAGAAGAGGCGTGACGTTCGAGTGGCCGTTGCGTACCTTCGGGTCAGCACCGACGAGCAGCGCCTTGGCCCCGAGGCCCAGCGAGCCGCGATCCAGGGGTGGGCCGGCAAGGAGGGCGTGACGGTGATCTCCTGGCACGAGGATCACGGCGTGAGCGGCGGCGCCAACGTCGACCAGCGCCCCGCCCTCGTCGCCGCGCTCGGGGAGCTCCGTGCTGAGGGCGCGGGAATCCTCGTCGTTGCCAAGCGCGATCGGCTCGCCCGCGACGTCTACATCGCTGCCGGGGTCGAGCGCCACGTCGCGCGCCTCGGCGCGTGCGTCATCGCCGCGGACGGCGTCGGGAACGGTGACGGCCCTGCCGACCAGTTCATGCGGACCGTGATTGACGGAGCAGCGGCCTACGAGCGGGCCCTCATCAGAGCCCGCACCAAGGCGGCGCTGCGCGTAAAAATGGCCCGAGGGGAGTCGACCGGCGTGCCGCCCTACGGCTTCCACGTCGCCGTCGACGGGAAGACGCTCGAGCGTGATGACCACGAACAGCACGTGCTCGCCGAGGTCATCGCCTTGCGTCATGCCGGTCTCTCGTACCGCCGAGTTTGCCGCGAGGCGACGGCCGGAGGGCTCCTCGGCCGCACGGGGCGGCCGTTCACGCTCGCCGCGATCTACGCGATGGTCTCGCGTCGCTCGTGAGCTCACGAACTAAATCAGGAGGCCCGCAGGTGCGACGCCGGGACCGCCTTCGCACAGATCGGACGGGACTGTCATGGCTCAGTCGCGGCGTACAGCCCACGAAGACTCGCCGGCAGGACCGCCTCGAGCAGTTCCAATCCCTGACGCTGCATCTCCACAAGCTCCTGAATCTCCTTCGCGGCATCGGCCACTTCGGCCACGAGCTTCAACTGATCTAGCACACTGGGCAGTGGAACTTTCAGCATGGGAAAATGCTGAGCGCGAATGGCAGCGTAGTTGGTGGAGCCCTTGACATAGGGCTTGATATCGACTTCGGGGATCCCGGACCTCATGTACCAGTCGAGATAGGCTGAAACGGCCTTCGTTCGGTCTACCTCGTATACGAAGTAGTGGCTACTGACGATCGCTCCCGCGAGTTCCGCGGGCACGAGACCAAAGCCGCCGAGCTTGGCGTCAATCTCTGCTACGACAAGGTCGTCGGCCCGGACTACCTGTTGACGTTTGGTCTTGATCTCGGAGCCACTCTTCCTGCCTCTGAAGCCGATGCCCCGTCCATGCAGCTGCACCGTGAGCAGAGTGTACTCAGCATCGTCGCGGATCTCAATGAACTCCTTCCGGATCCGAAGACACTCGGAAAGTGGCTTGACGGCGCCATGAGGCGTCATGTCCCTGAGGAGTTCGAGAGCGTGAGCAGACCTGTTTGTTACGCTTTGTGACAGCGCGGCAGCTCGCGCGAAGAGCTCTGTAGGAGCACCAGATCTCGCGTCACGAGGGGTACTAGGATTGGGGATGTCGAGGTCGAAGTCCCGCTCTTCGAGGTGCTTCAGCGAAGCTTTCCACGAGAACCTGCCCTCGTCACGATGCCCCCACCACTCAAGACATGGAAAAAACTCGTCATACAGAAACGGCTTCGTCTTTGAGTACGTATTCCGGTCAGTGGGACCAGGAATCTCGTAGTACCAGGTTTCTCGAGTGGGGCCGCGGCGGTCGAAGAAGAGTAGGTTTGTGGCAATCGGGGTGTACGGGACGAAGACACCGCGCGGAAGCCGAACGACAGTGTGCAGGTTGCACTCGGCAAGGAGGTCTTTCTTGATACGTGCAGCGACACCGCGTGTAGAGAGGAATCCGTCGGAGACGATGAGAGCGGCGCGCCCTTCCTTTGGTCCTCGACGAAGCTTACGCATGATGAGCTGCAGGAACAGGAGCGCAGTCTCCGCAGTTTGCTTGTCCTCCGGGAAGTTGGAAAGGATGCCCCGCTCTTCTTCCCCGCCGAAGGGAGGGTTTGTGAGGATTACGTCAACACGGTCTTTGTCCGCGATCTCGCGGAGGGCAACGGCGAGACTGTTTCCCGGCTCGATACGCGGCATCTCAAGGCCGTGCAGGAGTAAATTCATCTGCGAGAGCAGGTAGGGGAGCGGCTTCGCCTCGTTGCCGAAGATGCTGTTCTGCTGAAGCTGACGGCGCTGCTGGACTGTCTTGCACTGCTTTTCCATGTGGGAAAAGGCCTCGACGAGGAAGCCCCCGGTGCCGCATGCGGGGTCGAGGACCGTCTCACCAAGCTTGGGGTCGACTACTTCGACCATGAAGCGGACCACGGACCGCGGGGTGTAGAACTCGCCGGAGTCCCCCGCCGCATCGCGCATCTCCTTGAGCATCGACTCGTAAAAGTTGCCTAGCGTGTGTATCTCATCGGTCGATGTGAAGTGGATCCCGTTCACCTTGTTGACCACATCCCGCAGAAGGTAGCCGTTGATCATGCGGTTGACCGTGCCTTTGAACACGGTTGCGATCACGTCGCGTCTGTCTCCACCTTCGGCTCCACGAAGTGAACGCAGGTATGCGAAGAGCCCTGCACCTTTGGAACCGTCCGGGCGCCGGCACTCCTCCTGGTTGATGAAGGCGATTAGTTCATCCCCGGTGATCCCCTCCTCTTTGCTGGCCCAGTCCCGCCACCGGTAGGGCGCCTCGATGGCGAATCGGAACTTCTTCCCGGAGACCTTGGCTTCCTCCGCCCTCAGCGACTCCATGTCGTCGAGGAACTTCAGGAACATGATCCACGTAAGCATCGGTAGGCGGTCGAGGTCCCCATTTAGGCCCTTATCCTTGCGCATGATGTCGCGCGAGGACTTGAGAATGGCTCCGAGCCGCTGGGCCGTCGTGGCAGGCACGACGCCGTTGGAGCTACTGGTGTTGGTCGTCTTCGAGGTCGTCTTCGCCATCAGGTTGGTTCTCGGGAGAAGTACTAACTAGGCCGCATAGAGGAGTATCTGCAAGTCGTGGATCGCCTGCCGGAGCTCTTCGGCGCCGCCGAAGTGACGGGCGATTTCCATGACGTTGCCGTGGTCGGAGATCGGAGGCACCTGAAGCACATCGGGAAGCACGAACTGCGCGGTGCCGTGTTCAGCGTACTTCTCTAGCAGCTCCTCCAGGATCTGGCGAGCCATGCCCACGTGCGCCTCGAGGAAGGCGCGACGCTCCTTCCGGACCTGGTCCGCGCGCTCCCGCCGCGTACGCAACGGCGCGCTGTAGGCGACGTGACAGAGCAGATCGAAGGGATCGGCATCCGGCTGCCCCGTCACCTTCGTCAGCTCGTCGAAGTCGATGCCCCGCTCCGCGAGGTGCTCGATGATGTCGGCCCTATTCTCGGGATTCGCCCAGGCGCCGCGGAGTTCGGCGGCCGTGGCGAACAGGGACCGCACTCTCTCCGCCGTGTAGTCGGTGAACTGCACCACGCGGAGCTGGTGGCCGTCCACGTCCAGCTCATAGACGAGGTGGGCAGCGACCTGCACCTGCCCGCCGTCGAAGTAGAACTTCCGGGGCTCGTCGTCGTTATCGTCGTCGCCGACGGCCGTGCCGTATGGTGGGCCGGGCCGCTCCGAGACCGGAAGTGCGGTCGGCTCGTTGTCCTTGTACGTCTCGGGCTTCCGCTTGCCTTGGTCGTCGATCTCCTCCTCGCTCACGCGGGCTGCGTCGCCATCGAAGTCGGGGTCGGCGAAGAGGGTCGTGGCCGAGCCTGTGTAGTCGATGATGTTAAAAAAGAGCTTCCCGTAGTCGTCCCGCACGCGCGTGCCGCGACCGATGATCTGCTTGAACTCGCTCATCGAGCCGACCACCCGCACGAGCACGACGTTCTTCACGGTCGGCGCGTCGACGCCCGTGGTAAGGAGCTGTGACGTCGTCAGGATCGTCGGCGTGTGCGTCTCGAGCTCCTGGAAGCGGCTGAGGTGACCTCGGCCGACGTCGCCCTCGTCGGCGGTTACACGGCAGACGTAGTCGGCGTTCTTCTGCACAAGGTCGGCGTTCATGTTCGAGAGCAGACGCCGCATCTCGCCCGCGTGCTCCTGGTCCACGCAGAACACGATGGTCTTGCCGTGGCGGTCGGTGCCCTTGAGGAACTCGGTCAGGTGGGCGGCGATGGCCTCCGTCCGGGCCCGCAGCGCCACGACTCGCTCGAAGTCCTTGGTCGTGTACTCGCGGTCGGGGATCTCTCGACCGAGGCGATCGGTCTCGCCCGCGCTCGGCCTCCACCCCGCGGCGTCGTACGTGGTGATGACCCGGTGGACGCGGTACGGGGCGAGGAAGCCATCGTCGATGCCCTGCTTGAGGCTGTACTGGAAGATGGGCTCGCCGAAGTACGTGTACGTGTCGCGGTTGTCCTCGCGGAGGGGCGTCGCCGTCATGCCGAGCTGGTACGCCGGCTCGAAGTACTCGAGGATCTCGCGCCAGCTGCTCTCGTCACGCGCGCTGCCACGGTGGCACTCGTCGATGATGATGAGGTCGAAGAAGTCCTTCGCGTACTCCTTGTAGAGGCCGGGCCGCCGCTCGTCGGCGGCGAGGGCCTGGTAGATGCTGAAGTACATCTCGCGGCTCTTCACAGCGTTGCCGACCTCAATCTTCGCGCGTGCGTCCCCGAAGGGCGCGAACATCTTGGCGTAGGGATCGTCGACAAGGATGTTGCGGTCCGCGAGGAAGAGGATGCGCGGCTTCCGATGGTCGCCCGTCTGGTTCCACCGCGCTGACCAGAGCTTCCAGCAGATCTGGAAGGCCACGAACGTCTTGCCGGTGCCCGTCGCCATCGTGAGCAGGACACGCCGCCGCCCCTGCGCGATGGCCTGGACGGCGCGGTTGATCGCGATCTCCTGGTAGTAGCGCGTCGTCTTCCCGAGCACGCTGTAACCCGGCGTGAGGATCCGCTCCGCGGCCACGTCGGTGAGCTTCTGACCCTCTCGGACGCGGGTCCAGAGGTCGGCTGGCGACGGGAACTCCTGCAGCTCGCGCTCGAGCCCCGTCACGAAGTCGAACTCGACGATGCCGTGCCCGTTGGTGGAGTAGGCGAACCTCAGCCCCAGGATCGTGGCGTACTCCTTCGCCTGCTGGAGGCCGTCCCCGGGGGACTTGTACGCCGCCTTCGCCTCGACGACCGCGATCGTGAGATCGCGCGTGTACCGGAGCAGATAGTCGGCACGCTTTTGCGGTTGCCGTCGAGCCTTGCTCCCCACCACGAAGATGCGCCCGTCGGTGAAGGACCTCTGCTCCGTGAGCGAGTGCGGCTCGTTCTCCCACCCTGCGGCTTGGAGCTTGGGCACGACATACTTGCGGCATGTATCCGCTTCGTTCATCGGGGGCTTCCCTGTGTGCGCGCGTCGCTCACCGGGCCCCAGACTACCCCGTGGTAGACCCGAGGTCAGGGACAAAATCGCGCCGCGTTGGTGATCGGTGCCCGTCTGCTTGGCGTCGGTCTGGTTCGAGCCGCAAGCGAGATGCGCGAGGCGGTGGGTCACGGTGGCGTGGAGGCTGGAGGCTCGTCGGTGAACGGGACCGTCGAGAGGATCGGCGCCGCCTTCCAGCTGGCTCGAAGACGCACGGCGCGCCGCGTTCACCGCGAAATTTCGTGCACGCCCCTGGGTGCCCTTCGCCTCCGGTACGCGTCGTTGAGGGCAACCGAGCCCGTCGTGATCGTGATCGGCATCGTTCGCGGGCGCGCGGGGAGCTGCGGGATGACCGGGCGAGGTGGCGGCCGAGGCGCGGGCGCCGCCCTCGTGCGCTGCGGTGAACTTCAAGGTGTCGTCATCCGCCGGCGTAACTTTTCCGTGCTTGGACGTTTCGGGGCACGAGGCCGGATAACGACCCGAGAAAGCGAGCCCACCATGAAGAGCAAGGCACCCAAGAAGACCTCCAGCAAGCTCAACAGCACAACCGTCGCCACCCAGGCGGGACGTCCTCGCCGGCCACGGCGGAAAGCGCCCAAGGCCAGAGCGGCCCCCGCCGCGGTGAAGTCGAGCGCGAAGGGCAGCAAGGATGTACGCAAGACGAAGAAGGATATCGTACCACGCTCCTGTCTCTGCGGTTGCGGCGCGACCGTCAAGGGGTCGTTCTCGATGGGCCATGATGCAAGGGTCAAGAGCTGGCTCCGCGCGGCCCTCGGTGACGACGTGTTCGCCCGGGAGTTCAAGGCGTTGGGAAGCGTGGCCGCCGTCGCCGCCAAGCACCACGCCCTCGTCAAGGCCCCGCCCGCGAACCCGAGCAATAAGGGCTGAGATGTTCGCCGTGATCACAAGGTATCACGGCGCGACCGATGCCCGCCCCTCCCGCGTTTCGGCGCGGGCGGGGCGGCACCGGCTCGTGACCTCCTGGGATGCCGGCCTTGGCGTTGTTGACAACCATGAGCGCGCCGCGCAGGCCCTCTGCGGGCGCCAGGGTTGAGAGGGCAAGCTCGTCTCGGGCTCCATGCCGGACGAGTCGGGGTACGCGTTCGTGATCGTCGGCAGGAGTTAATCGCTTGACTTGCCCTTGAACCGCTCCACCCTTGCATCTTCGGAGAAACAGCGCATGACCATGGCGAGGACGAACGACCAGGAGAATGGGGAGGAGATGCTCAGGGAGAGGCTGCTTGGCTTGGGCGTCCCTGCGGGGGCGCTCAAGCCAAGCACTCACAGGTGGTGGCTTCGATTTCGAGGCCCCCTCAGGGGTTCCAGCCAGAGAGGCCAACCACCGCCCTACCATGAGTGCCAACTATGCGGTCTGCGCTTGATGAAAACGAAGATCTCAGCTTGGCGCGGGCCTGACTATTCCGAGGACCCGAGCCTACTGCTTGTCTGCTACACGCACCTGGTGGACGAGGTGAGCGAGCGTTAGGAGGCACACCGATGAGACCAGAGCCGAAGTTGAACGCCGCCTTCGCGCGGCACATCAGGCGTCAGTACGCAACGAACGAGTACCTGGCCGCCCTCGGGGCGGCGTACGAGGTTCAGCCGACCTCGATCCTCGCGACCGTCAAGGGCGCCTACCCCTCGCAGGTCCGGGTCGACCTCACCGACGACGAGCTCGAGGAGGTGGAGAAGCTGGCGGCCGACAAGGGCGTCACCCCGGCGGCGTTCGCCGAGGAGGCCCTCCGGGCGGTGCTGATCCTGCAGCGCAAGGGCGCATAGACAGACCCGCCGGCACCCGCACCCGCACCCTCGGCCCGGAACCGGAGAGCCCGGAACCGGAGAGCCCGGAACCGGAGAGCCCGGAACCGGAGAGCCCGGAACCGGGCCGAGCCGTGCCTGGCCGGTTCCCGCCCCTTCCTTTGGCTCCGGAGGGCCTCGGAGGGCTCCTGGCTAGTGTGGGCCGTCCCGGGGGCTCCGAAGCCCAGGAGACCCCAAGGAAAGGGCGGGACGACGCCAAGGGCTTCGGAGGGCCGGCCGTCCGGTTCCCTTCTCCTCTCGTTCCTCCCCCGGTTCCTCCCGTAGGGAGGAGGAACCGGGGAACCATTCCCGGGAACCGCCGGGAACCGGCGGGAACCGGGAACCGGATCAGTTGATGAGATCGTCCGGGGAGAGCTCAATGGAATAGTAGCCGTCACTACGCCTCTCCACACGCTTCTCCACAATCAGGATGTTTAGGACCTCGACGTTCCTCTCGTGCCTCCCCTTGACGAGCAGGGTCAGGGCCTTCTGGCTGGGCACCCCGGGGTGGAGCCTCAGTGTCTGGAGGATGCGCTCCTTGAGGGCCTGGAGCTCCTGGTCGTCGGCGGACTCCTGATATTCGTCGTCGGGGGCCATCTTGACCGTGAGGGGCCCATCGTCGCGGTCGCCCTCGAAGATCAGGCGCACCGGCCTGTTGAGCTTCCCGAAGCGCTCCTTCTGGTGGGTCATGCGGGTTGGCTCCCCCTCCTTGGAGGAGAGGACGTAGGCGGCGGCGACGGCGTCGAAGATGGCGGAGCTCCCGCGTATCACCGTCTTCGGGTCGCTCGGCGTCCCCTGCTGGGGCTTCTTGGAGTGGTGGATCACGACCGGCACGCAGCCCGTCTTGTCGGCGATGGAGTTCAACATGTCGAGCGGCCTCCGGATCTCCGACGAGTTCTCATCGAGGGACGGGCACGCCGCGCGGAGCGAGTCGATGATGAGGAGCCGCCGGCCCTCCATGAGGCGCAGTAGCTTGTCGCGCGCCCCCGGGCTGTCGACCTTGAACGACGGGAAGTTCTGCACGGCGAGGGCGCCCGCGAACGTGGCCGCGCCCCCTTGGTGTGGGTGGTGGCCCATGCCGAGGGCGAGGCGCTGGTATCTGAGGTTCGTCAGGTAGCGGCCCTGCTCGTAGTCGAGGTGGACCACCTTCCCCTGGCGGCACGCGTGGCCGCCGATGGTGCTCCCCGAGGCGACGGCGAGGGCGAGCGCCTGGGCGAACAGGCTCTTGCCCGAGAAGCCGTAGCCGGCCAGGAGCACGGTCCCGCCGTTGCACGCGATCCTCAAGCCCTCGCAGAGCCAGTCGATCGGCGGCAGGCGCTCAAACACGTCCTCGATGCTCAAGAGCGGGGGTTCCTTCGAGGCCTCGATGAGGCCGATCTTCGCCTGCACGTAGTCCCACGCGTCGGTGACGCCGCGCAGGACCTTCTTCTTCTCGCCGTCGGGGCCGACGATCGGCCTCTGCAGCGCCATCCCGTTCTCGGTGATGTTGACGGCCTCGCGCAGGAGCCGGGTGAACGCCTTCCGCTCGAGCCGCTCGGCCTCGGCCTTGAGGATGGACGCGTAGTTTGTGCGGATGTACGGCTGAGCCTTGGCGACCTCGCCCAGGCGGTCGACCACGTCGAGCTGGTCGTCCTTCTCGAAGTATTCCTTCACGAGCTCATACGTCGGCGGGGCGCCCAGGCTGTCGTAGAACAGGCCGAGGTACGCCATCAGCTTGACGTCTGGCTCGTGCTCCGGGTCGAGCCCGGCCTCGCGCAGCTTCTGCCAGTTGGCGAGCGCGTCGCCGGGGTCGGGGTGACTGTTTACCTGTATCGTTCCACGGAGGAGGCGTTCGTCCACGGGCGCCTCCTTCTACTTCCGCACGCGGTCGTCGAGCGAGGTGAGGACCTCGTCCTTGGAGAACCTCACGCCGTCGATGACGATGGCGTCAAGCTCGTGCACGACGACGGCCTCGGGCTTCCTGGCCGCCCTCGCGGCCTGCGCGCGACGGAACTCGGCGATGAGAAGGGCGCGGAACGCCCCGCTCTTCGTCTCCTCGAGCCCGTCGTCCATGAGCCGCTCGAGCATCCTGTCCTCGTCCCTGGACAGCGTGACCATCACCTTGACTTCCCTCTTCATGCCCTACCTCCTGGTAACCTTACCGAGGGGAAAGCCGATTAGAACTCTATGACAGGTTCGCATTGGACGGCGTGCGCACATGCCCGTTGTCCCTCGCTATGCGCATTGCCATCGACATGCCGGCGATCCACGCGCCAAGGGCGACCTGCTCCAGGTCGCTGATGTTGTCGGGTTGCGCGTCGAGCCACCGCATGAGGCGCGCGAGCTGGTCGCGGAACCTTGCCTCATCCCACCACGGCTCCTCGCGCATCTCGTCGACCAGGGCGAGCAGCAGGTTTTCCGGCGCCCGCCCCTCTACGCGGAGCTCCGCGTAGAGGGCGTCGAAGTCCTCGCTGGTCACAGGTCGAAGTCCTTCGGCGTGAGGGGCTTTCCCGTGCCGCCCTTCTCGTCCTCGGGCGGCTCGAGCGTGAGGTCGGGGAGCTCGGTGGAGCCGGAGCCTGGCGTGCCGCGCCCACCCTGGCTCCGCGCGAGCGCCATCTCGAGGTGGTCGAGCATGTAGTCGCCGACGTCCACCAGGATGCGCGCGGCCCGTCCCTGGTCGTCCTGGCGCGCGGCGTGGAGCTCTACGCGCGCCTTCACGCGCCGCACGTGCGTGATCTCCTGCGCGATCCGGAGGTGCGCGAACTCGAACGCGCGGCGGTCGCTCTTGTCGAGCTCCTCCTTGGGCCGCGCCTCGAAAATGGCGCGGACGTTGACGCCGGCGCTCTCCGCGGCGGCGGGGTCGAGCGCGTTCGCCGCCGTGACGTAGAGGATCGTCGCTTCCCTGGCCGTGAGCATGACGGGGTACTTGTCTACGAGCCTCATGACGGCAGCTCCATCGGCGTAGGCCGCCTCGACGCCCTTGCGAGGACGTCGAGCACGGTCTGCAAGGCCTCCATGGCCGCGATGAGGTCGGGTCGATCTGGCGCGTGCACTACCCAGAGGGCACGCTCGATTTCTTCTTGGTCCGCGACGGTCAACGTCATCGGGTGGAACTTCACGGCGACACCACGTCGACGGTGATCGTCGCGCCCTTGGTCTTCGGAGGCGCGCCCATCGCCATCATGAGGGGCCGGAGGTCGATCATGATGTAGGTCACCTTGGTCGGGTCCTTGCCCTCGCGAGCGGCGCGCCGTCGCTCGAGCTCGTTGGAGCAGATGACAGCGTACGCGCGGGCCGAGTCCATTCGCTGTTGCTCGCGCTCGACGAGGAGCTTCGCGGCGGCCTTGGGGTCGCCACCAACCGAGCGGACGATCTCCTCGGCCTTGCCCTCGGGGGTGAACTTGCCACCGCCGTCGAGCCTCAGGAGCTTGAACATGTCGCCGCGGATCTCCTCCTCGGTGCGGTCGGCGAAGAACTCGATCATCATCGCCGAGCACGCCGTGGCGAAGTAGGGCGGCTTGCGCTGGGTAGTGCCGTGGACCTCGCGCTTGACCACGAGGAGGTCGACCTGCTGCGGGGAGAGGCCCGCGGCAAGGAGCTCGTCGCGCCAACGGTTGCGCTTCTCCTTGCGCTTCTTGGCCTGCTCCGGGGTATCCGGGATCGGCGCCGTGTCGGCCTCGGTCACGGAGGAGACGACCACGATCGGGTCGCCGCCCTCCGCCTGCTCGCGCAGGGCGGCGAGCACGGCGCTCGGGGTCGCGGGCTTGGGCTCGGCGTGCTGGATGGTGTCGGTGCTGGTGTCGTTTGTGGTCGCGTCGTCGGTCTCCATGTCCACCTCTCTGTTCGTCGTCGCGCTCACTGCGCGACGCAAGGAGAGGTATGGCAGACGGCGATGGTCACGAGAGCGCCTCGCCGAAGAGTTCCGCGCGCGTCCGTCTGCGTCCGCTAGCGTCCGGCGCGGAGCCTCTCGAGCTTGTCTTGGCCGGCCCTCGCCGCCTCCTCGCCGCGCCCGTGAAGGTAGCGGTCGGTGACGCGCGGATCGGAGTGCCGCGCCTGCGACATGAGCTCCGTGAGCGTCGCCCCGGCGTCGGCCATGTGCGTCACGTGCGAGTGTCTGAGGATGTGGATGCGCCCCGTGTCGGGTAGGCCCGCGGCCTTCTCCGCATGGCGCACCCAGACCTTCAGCATCTTGGGCGTGACGGTGTTCCCATCGTCGAGCAGCACGCGCCCCCGCCTCCTCGTGCCGACGAGCTCACGGAGCGCGGCGAGCAGGCGGGCCGACGACGCAACGGGCTTCGGCTTCTTGCCCTTCGGCGTCGTCTCCAGCATCGTGCGGTCGCCCGTGCGCCAGTACGTCGACCTCCTCACGGTGATGATGCCGGTCGTGAAGTTCACATCCTCGACGTTCAGCGCCACGATCTCGCCGCGCCTCAGGCCGGCGTCCCCGCCGAGCAGCATCGCGACGTGGACGCGCGGGTCGCCGGTCGCGAGGGCGCCCTTGAGGAGTTGCTCGTAGACTTCGACGTCGTAGTGCTCCGACTCGGCCGTCTCCACGGGCGGGATCTTGATGTTGCACGGCATGGCCGGCAGGTACTTGCGCTCCACCGCGAACTTCAACGTCGCGTTGACGGGCGACATCCAGTTGTTCCTGCTCTTCGCGCTCCTCAGCGGCTTCACGGTGACCTGGCCCCACTTGCCCTGGTACGTGTAGCCTCCCGCGACCCACCGTGCCTCCAGCGCGTCGATGACCGCGTTGTCGATCCGGTCCACGGGCTTCGCGCCGATGAACGGCAGGATGTGAACGCGGAGAGCGGTCTTGATGGCGTCGATGGAGCTCGGCTTCTTCTTGCCCGTGGTCACCTGCACGATTTTCACGTTGAGCCACTCTTCTGCGACCTTCGCGAAGGTCGGGGCCTTCGGGCGCCTCGCCTCAGCCTCGCCGCGCTGCCCGGCCTTGTGGTCGTGGATGATCTTCTCGCGCCGCTCCTGACCCCACCGGAGCGCCTCGGTCTTGTTTCTTGCAGTGACGACCTTGCGTTCTGCAGGGGTGCGCGTGCCGTCCGCCATGACCTGCGACGGGACGTACACCATCCACCTCGCGCCGGAGTCCTTCCACGGCCGGGCGGTGACCTCGCCGCTCACGGCTTCACATGCGCCTTCTTCGTGGCCTTCGGCTTGCGCACGGCCCCGTGCGGGTTGGCCCTGTATTTGTCGTAGCCCCACATGTCGATGGTGAAGGGCTTGTTCCGCTTGTCGACGAACCGGACCGGGATGGCGCCGTCCCTCACCCGGTGCGCGATCGTGTCCATCGCCGCCCTGCGGAGCTTCTGCTGCTGCGCGTTCAGCGTGGACGCGTCCACGTTCCCGATCGACGCGGAGATGACCCCAAGGTGCACCGCCGCCTCGATGTACGTGTAGAACTGCTTCTTGGCGGTCTTCTCGGCCCTCTCCTCCTGCTTCTTGTCGAACTTCTTCGCGACGGTCTCGGCGAGGAGCTCGTGCTCACCGCCGGCCTTGTCGAGGACGCCCTTGCGGATGAGCGCCCCGGTGTCGCGCACCCATTTCTGCTCCGACGGCGACAGGTCCTCGAACTCTCGCGGTGGAAGCGGGGGAGGCGGCTCCGGGTAGAGGGCGGCGACGAGGTCCGCCTGGGTCATGTCCTCGAGCTCTCCCTGCGTGAGCGCCTGGAACCGCGCCTCTGCGATCGCCCCGGGGACCACCGTCCGGACCTGCGCCTCTGCCGCGGCGAGGCGTGCGTTTCGCGCCGAAGCGGTCGCCCTCAGCCGCGCTCGCCGTGCCGCTTCCTCCTTCTTCTCCTGCTCTGTCGCCATCCGTCACCTCCGCCCCCGATCGGATCACGGGGGTGAAGGTGCCACAATAGCACCGTGCAACGGGCGTGCAACGGGGATGTGGGATACGACGAGAGAGCCTGTATACCGTCTGATCGTGGTGGAGGCGCCGGGAATCGAACCACCTTCCCTTCCCACGCGAAATGGGCCTCTTCTTCGATCTACACGGTAGATCACGGGGTGCCGTGAACGTGCAACGCGGACGGTGGCGGACGCGCGCGGACGCTGGCGGAGGAACCACGTGCAACGGGCGTGCAACGGCAGGCTTCACCGCGCGCGGGCAGGGGCCCCGGGGATCATTCCCGGCCCCGGCCGTTGCACAGGCTGGAGCGCCTCGCGAAGATGCGCGCCGAAGAGGCGTCCTAAATACTCACAGGCCGTACTTGAGGAAGCGCGCGAGCCGGAACGTCATGGCCGGCACGGACACGCCGTACATCTTCGCGAGCTCCTCGGCGGCGCGCTCAGCGTCGTCAGGAACCCCGTCGATGTCCTTCTTCAGCATCCACGCGGGCATCAACAGGTTCGAGGCGAAGGCGTTCGCTTCGATCTCCTGAACGGACTCCGCGGTCGAGGAATCCCTGCCGCGGAGGTAGATCTGGCGGTCAACGTGGTAGGGGTCGTGGTGGAGCAGCAGATGGCCGAGCTCGTGGGCGATCGTGAAGCGCTGGCGCGGATCGCTGTCCGTCGCGTTGACGCCGATGAGCGGCCTCTTGCCGGGCTCTCTGACCAGCACACCGGCAAGGTCTCCATCACCGCGGAACGCCTGCGGCACCACGGTCGCTCCGCAGGTCGTCTCAGCGATCGCCTTTACGGGGATCCCCCCGCTCGGCCTTTGTGCGATCCCGTGCCTTTGAAGCACCGCGTCTGCCTGCTGCTTCGCCAGGGCGAACCTCGCTCTCGGCATTCGTTCCTCCTTCATCCAGTCGGTTGCGCGAGTCGCGTAGCGTACGCAGATACGCGGCGATGCTGGAGTCCTCCACCGGGTCAACGTCGTCCTCGTGCTGTGGACCGCTAACCAGGCTGACAATGCTGACTTTCAACTCCTGCGCGATTTGTACGAGTTGATCCACCAGGATTCCCTGGCGGCCAGCCTCCATGGCCGCCACGGACGGACGTGAAATATTTAGCAATATCGCCAGTTTATCCTGGGAGTGTCCCGCGTTCTGCCGTGCCCGTCTGATACGGGCGCCGAGCTCGCGCCGGAAGGCACTGTTCATCTGTCCATACTTTCCCACAGGTTTCCCAGTAAGTCTACGGCTTCGAGCGTCGAAAGTATCGCTCATTTAAAAATCGTCCGATCGAACGCTAGTTTGGTTGACGTCCTGCCCGATCCGGGGAATACTCGACCTCATCCACTCCAACTGGGAGAAGTATCATGACAGGGCAGACAGGTGAAAAGTGTCAGGTTTCCGGCGTTTACCAGGGCGACTGCATCCCGACCGGCCACAAGCGGCAGGTCGCGCTCTCGAAGGGGGAGACTTTCCCTCCCTGCGGCGCGTGCCGCCACGCCGTCACGTGGCGACTCGTGCAGGCGACTAGGTAGGGCGGTCTAGTTGGGGGTAGTAGACCCGACCTCCACTTCGACCCATCTTCCGGTGCGGCGGCTGTGGACCGAGCGTCCTCGCCGTCGCACCACTTTTGTGAGCCGCGCCTCGTTCTCCGGGTGGACCATCTCGCTGAAGGGGCCGCTCGTCGCGTCGAGCTTCGCGACGAACTTCGACCACTCGACGCCGAGCACGAACGCCTCCGCCGCGGTGACGGGCAGGAGTTCGCCGTCGTCGATGTCGAACGTGTCTACCAGCCCGAACCGTGATCCGTCCTTCATCATCTTGATCCCATACGCGGCGAGGCCGGGCGAGGTGAAGTTCCTGGCTGGAGACGGAGCTCGGCGGTCACGCGCTCAGCGTCCGGGTTCGCCCTCGCGACCTCGACGGCGCCCTTCACCATTTCGGCGATGCGCCTCTTCGTGGCCGCGATGTGGAGCGGGAGCTGGCGCATGAAACGCGCCGCGCTCGACCGGGTCGCCGCCCGGGTGCTCGGCGTCGAACTGCGCCGTGATCCCGCCGATGACCTCGCCGGTCACTGCCGACTTTGGCTTTCGATGCGGGGTCCGTCGTGTGAAGCAAATTTTGCGCCACCCTTTCGCGTCGAAGCTGTCGCTCGAGCAGGCCGACGAGGTTCGTCGCCTCCGGCGTGACGGTGCGGCCGTGGCCGATCTGGCCGCACGCTACGGCATCGCCAAGAGCTCGGTCTCGGCGATCGTCCACCTGCACGCGCACGTCCCCGACGGCGTCGTTCGCGTCGCCCTGCCCGACTTCGAGCACGCTCTCCTCGTCGAGCTCGCCGCGGACGAGGACATCCCCGTCGAACAGTTCGCGTCGGATCTCTTGTGTGAGGCGCTGCGCAGCCGCGACTGGTGAGCTGCGTGGCCCGGGCCCGGAGGCAGGCCTCGGGCGAACGTATCGAGGGGCATGCGATCGCCACCGTCATCTCCGCCGCACACCCCAGCCCTGCCGTCCGCGAGGATCGCGGGCCCCTTCGAGTACCGCCCCTTCAGGGATCTCTTCGAGCAAGCGCTTCGCGACGTCGCTGACGGCCGCCTCGATGACGCCGAGCGTGAGGCGGCGGCCAGGATCGTCGCGTTCTTGCTGCGGGAGCAGCTCGTCACGGAGCGCGTCGCGACGGACGTCCTCGTCGCGATCCGACGGTCGCTCGATCTTCACCGCGTTGTCCGGGCACTCCTCCTGGGCCTTCGCGACGCCCTCGGCGATCACGAGAAGATCGCGGAGTGGACGAGGGACACGGTCGGGCGTGCGCTTGGGGAGGCGCACGTCGCGTCGTTCGTGTCAGCGCTCCGGATCCTCGTCCTGTTGCGCGACTTCGCTGGCTCGCTCCCCGCGCGCTGGCAGCTGACCCTGATGGACCTTGCCGACGTGCCGGATCGCCGACTCCAGGCACGCCTTTCGCTGCTCGGGAAGGACTACGCGGAGCGCTTCGGCGAGGGACCCCGCTGGGTCCGCGAGGTCGACGCGCGGCCCGTCGGTGCCGACGACCAGGCGAACGAGGAGGACCGCAGCTCGACGACTTCGCCGGCTCCCCAGAGGAAGCCGTGATGCGGACGTCGCGCCCGTTCCTCGCCCGCGGCTGCGTCGCCGCCGACGGAGACGCCTCGGTGCGGGCCTCGCTGGGCTCTTCCTCGTCCTCGGAGCCCGCACCGCCACCACCGGCGCCCGCGCCCGCGCCCCCGCCGAGCACGACGGACGTACCGCGGGAGGCCACGACGAGGG
>SXGR01643729.1_pt1 | contig 21625 bp, 24 predicted proteins | sample 3174711 | NCBI WGS metagenome assembly SXGR01 (sample SAMN11356860, study PRJNA531348) | freshwater metagenome | isolation source: freshwater sample F1-60 | place: China: Fuxian Lake, Yuxi | collected 2017-12-25 | reverse complement strand
GATGCCGATCACCAAGCACAACTACCTCGTCACCAATCCCGATGAGATCCCGTGCGCGATCGCCGAGGCCTTCCACCTTGCCTCGACCGGTCGCCCCGGCCCCGTGCTCGTCGACGTGTCGAAAGACGCGCTGCAAGGGATGACGACGTTCGAGTGGCCCGAGCAGATCAACCTCGACGCCCGCGCTGATCACGCCCTCGGCCTCGGCGTCGATCAACGCCTGATACATGTCCTGCGCGGCGATTCGCACGCGCTCATCCACACCGGCGGCCTTCAACGCCTCCAGCAGCTCCGACAGGGCAGACTGATCCATAGCCATCGTGCAAAGTCCTCTCGTGAGTTCCCAGACCGTTCTCACTGACCCTTGCACGATGGCCCTCTACGTCGCGGACACCGCCACGCTCAAGCCCGAAAACCCACCACCACCGGGGACGCGTCACCCCATCCGCGGCCCGCTGCACCCAGTTCGACGAGAAGCGGGCGCAGCAGGAGATCGACAGCGAGCGAATGGTCACGTGAACCACCGGTCATGAGCGGAACCGCGATGCAGGAACCCAGTCCGCCATCGCCGTAGCGATCGAGAAACGCCTTCAGCCGCCCCGTGTAACTCGCCTTGTAGGTTGGCGACGCGATCACTGGGATCTGACTGCGCGCCACCACCTGCACCAGGTCGACGTAGCGGCCGCGAGGCGCGCCAGTGACCCCCCCCCCTGGCGTCGGGGACGATCGTCGGCAGAACAAATTTTCGTGAATCGGGGCGCGTGCTCCCAGCGACGACGACGCCGACGGGTCCGGGCGCGCCTGACAACGCTGACTCGTCCATCGGCCTGCACCGGACGTCGAATTTCGGTCATGCCGCTCAACGCTCGCGTCGGTGTCGCTGGGAGGTGGCTCTAGCGAGCCCCACGATGCCGATCACGACCCAGGCAAGGTTGAGGGCCAGTGCAGCCCATGCCGAGAGGAGTATCGAGTAGGCGACCAGAAATGATGCGCCGACTACGTTGATGCCCTGAAACGAGTACGACTGTGATTGCACCCGCCCGCTGGACACCAAGAAGTACGCCAGAAGGACGCCTAGGGTGACAAGCGCCCCAAGCACGTGGCTCATCGCTTGCGCACCGGTCCAGTCCACGAAGGGTGAGGCGGGGTGAACGTCGATGGCCATGAGGCCATGACCGAACGTAAAGCCCTTGCCGTCTGGCCAGCGACGCTGCTGCGCGGCTCTGCCTAAGCTATGACCTCAATCCAGCGTGGCAATTTGAGGAGTGTCCTATGAAATTCAGCGTCTTTCTGTCCCTCCAGCGGATCCACCGCCCCCAGGAGTACTGGACGTCTCTGTACGAGGAGAAGCGACTCGAGACCATCGCCGCCGAGCAACTCGGGTACGACATGGTGTGGATTCCCGAGCATCATCTCATTCACTTCGTCCAAGGTCCAAGTGCCCTGCTGCTCGCCGTACACCTCGGCCGAGACGTCAACATCCCCATCGGCACCATGACAGTGCTGCTGACCGCCCGCCATCCGCTAGTCACCGCGGGGGAGCTCGCCATGGCAGACCAGTTGCTCGACGGCCGGCTGGTCATCGGGGTGGGACGAGGCGCATACGAGTACGAGTTCCAGCGCTTCGGCATGGACTTCACCGAGGGCCGCGAACGGTTTGCCGAGGTCATGGACATTCTGGAGACCATCTGGGCCTCAGAGCACTACGCAGCCCAGTACGACGGCAAGTTCTTCAACTTCGAGGAGTCGGCGGTGTGGCCGCGTCCCGTAAACAGGCCGGTGCCGGCGTCGGTCTGGATCGCCGCCATGACGAAGCCGACCATTGCATGGGCCGCAGCCAAGGGCTACAGCGTGTCGAACTGGCCGTTCATCCGGGGGATGGACGATGTGGAGGCGGTCAGCCAGCAGTTTCATGACAACGCCGTGAACGAGGGGCAGAAGCTGACGATCCTGCGGCAGACAGCCGTCTCGCATTCAGAGGCGGAGCTTGAAAAGCGTATTGACGAGGTGTTGATCAATCACCGCATCAACCAGAGCCTTCACTTCTACACGCAGAAGTCGGACGAGTCGGGCTACGTCTATCCGGAGCCGCTCGAAAACGAGCCGTCGAGGCAAGACTGCCGTGACAACCTGCTCTTCGGTACTCCGGAGGAGATCCTGGCCAAGGTCGAGGAGTACGACCGGCTGGGGGTCGACGAGCTGATGCTGTTCTTCGACTTCGGCCCGACGCATGAGGCGATCATGGAGCAGATGGAGTTGTTCGCCAGGGGGGTCATCGTCCCCTTCAGGTCCCGTCAGAGGGCTATGGCGTGACGGCCCAACCGACCAACTACATCGTCACGGGCCGGATCCTCGATCCGACCACGCCAGGCGGCACGGCCAAGCAGGGGCGAATCGCTGTGAGCGAGGGCCGCGTCGTGCATCCAGAGCAGGCGGCTGGATGGGCGGTCCTCGATTTCGGCGAGCGAGTCGTCATGCCCGCGTTCATCGACGCCCACACGCACACCGAGGTCAGTGCGCGGGCGATGGCCACGATGGTGGACGTGCGGGTGCCCCGCTGCGAGACGATCAGCGATGTACTGGATGTGCTCAGGGACGCAGTACCGGACTGCCGTGAGCGGGGAACGTGGCTAAGGGCGCAGGCGAATCTGTTCTTCAACCTCAAACTCCGGGAACAGCGATACCCGTCGAAGGACGAGCTTGACTCGGTCAGCGCGGACGTGCCGATCGCGGTGCACGCGGGAGGTCACTCGACGCTGCTCAACTCTGCTGCCATCGAGCTCGCGGACCTCGACCGCTTCACTGGCGGGAAGAAGGGCGCCATGGGCGGTGCGGTCATCGAGGAGGACGCCTTTGGCAACGTCAGCGGGGTCGTGAGCGAGATCGACAGCTACCTGCCGATCCAGGAGGGTGACCTGGACCTCGATGAGATCCTGCGGGAGGGCGCTGCCGCCCTCTACACAAGGTTTGGAGTCAGTGTCATCGGTGACATCTCGGGGTCGCTTGAGGGCACGAGCGCCCTAGCCCGACAAGTCGCCTCCGGCCGCATCCGACAGCGGGTCGAGCAGTACGTGTGTGCGCCCGGCACGATGGAGTTCGAACAGGCGCTGGACGCGCAGAGCGCCATCGGGCATGAATCAGGTCGATTCGCCGTTCGGGGCGTCAAGGTGTTCGCGGACGGCGGGTTCTCGTCCAAGAACGCCGCAACGCTCACCGCGTATCGAAGTGAGCACGCATTGCGGCCCGGGTCCAAGGGCCGCATCAACCTCGACCAGCGCATCATGGCCAGCCTCATCCGCCGCACCAACGACGCCGGCCTGCAACTGGCTGTGCATGCCAACGGCGAGAGGGCCCAGACGTCCGTGATGAAGGCCATCGGATCGCTGGTCGAAGGCGACGGTCCGCCCACACGCGTAGAGCACGCAGGCAACCTCCTAACGAACTTCGCCGCGGTTGCCACGTGGCGCAAGCTCGGGATCCAGCCGATGCCCCAGGCGGTCTTCCTCTACAACTTCGGCGACTTCTTTCCCGACTATCTCGGGCCCGTCGCGGAGCATGGACGATTCCCCTTCAGGTCGCTCATCGTTGATGGCTGGCGCATTCCCGCGAGCTCCGACACGTACATCGGAGCTGAGGAGCAGCAGAGCAATCCCTTCTTCGGAGTCTGGTGCGCCGTCGCCCGTGAGACGTTCCACGGCCATGTCATCGAGCCGGAGGAATCCGTCGACGTACGGACCGCGCTGCTCATGCACACCCTCTACCCGGCAGAGGCGCTGGGTATCGACCAGACCCACGGCTCGCTCGCAGAGGGGAAAGAGGCCGACTTCATCATCGTCGACCGCGACCCGCTTACCGTGCCTACCGATGAGCTCCCAGGAATCAAGGTGGAGCATCTCTTCGTCGGGGGTTCTTCGGTCTTCAGCCGCGAAGGCGTCCAGCCCTGGGCGTCCAGCCGGGCCTAGCAGGGCAGTCGAGCGATGAGGCACGTCGTTGGGGGGCTGGGTACCCTGTGCGTGCTATCGGGCTACTTCCTCGTATCGCGGGGATGGGTGAAATCCCAATCGTATGCCTTCCAGGGCATCAACGTCCTGGGCGCTTCGCTTCTGCTCGTGTACGCGGTTCTCCTGTCCGCATGGGCGACGCTCGCGCTCAACATCGCCTGGCTGACGATAGGTGTCATCGCGCTCGCTCGGATCGCCGCCCAGCGCCGGGCAGAATGAGCTCTGAGTTGCTCGGAGGCCCGCTGAGGACGCAATGGTGACGTGTGGCCGTACGTCTGCGGATTTCCCGAGGCGGTCCACCCACGATCACCGATGCGTCAGAGCGATGCAGACCGCTCGACGGTGATCAGGTGCCGCCAGATCACGCCACGGCGAACCCGTGCAGAACCGCCAGATGATCGCCTCAAGGGCTTCACGGTGATCCGACCACTTCCCGCGCCGACGCGGGATTGTCAACGCCGATTGAATCCGCCCTGGCTCCCGGCGTCGCTGTGATGGATCAGGCCGGCGAGGTCCGCGCCAGAGCGGGTGCGGGTGAACAGTGCTATGTCCAGGGCGTCCAGGGGCAGGTCGGTGCGCATACACGCCACGGTGCGCCAGCCCACGATGCGGCGGGAGAACACGTCGACGACGAACGCGGTGTAGGCCATGCCTGACCAGGTCGGCACGTAGGTGAAGTCCACGACCCAGAGCCGGTTCGGGCAGGGAGCGTGGAAGTCCCGGTCGACGCGGTCTGGTGGCCGGGACGCCTGGTCGTCCGCGATGGTGGTGCGCACGCGCGCTCCGCGCACGACGCCGCGCATCCCGTTGGCGCGCATCAGCCGTTCGATCGTGCAGCGGGCCACCGGCTGGCCCTCGCGCTGCAGGTGACGCCAGACCTTCCGCGCCCCGTAGAGGCCCCGACCGATGTCGCGCGAGCCGTGAACCCGGGCGATCTCGCCCACCAGCCGCAGATCCTGCAAAGCCCTGTCCGAGGGCGGGCGGGTCTTCGACGCGTAGTAGGTGCTCGGGGCGATCCCCACGCCCTGCTGACGCAGGACCTGGCAGATCGGCTCGACCCCGAAACGGTACCGGTGCGCGTCGATGAACGCGATCACCACGGAAGTCGCGGGTCGAGCTCCCGCGCGAAGAAAGACGAAGCCGCGAGCAGGATCTCATTGCTCCGCTTCAGCTCCTTGACCTCACGCTCGAGGTCCTTGATGCGCCTCGCGTCCGACGTCGTCGTGCCCGGGGCCTGGCCCGAGTCGATCCGGGTCACCGCCGCGTTCAGCGACAGATCCGGATCCTCGGCCATCGCCTCCGTCACCAGGCGCATCGCCCGGTCCCGCAACTCCTGCGGATACTTCCTCGGTGCTGGCATGACTCCCACCCTTTCGCGGGTTCGGAGCCTCCACAACTACCGGGGCGGTTCAGCTGATCGTCGACGAGGTGGGCTACATCCCCTTCGAGCAGGACGCCGCGAACCTGTTCTTCCAACTCGTCTCCAGCCGCTACGAGCACGCCTCGATCATCCTGACCAGCAACCTGCCCTTCGCCCGCTGGGGCGACGTCTTCGGCGACCACGCCGTCGCCTCCGCCATGATCGACCGCATCGTCCACCACGCCGACGTCCTGACCCTCAAAGGCCACAGCTACCGGCTCAAGGACACCAAGCTGACCCTTCCCTTCGAACGCGAAGAGAACAAGGCACACTAGGCAAACACGAACGTGGCCCATATTCCGGTTGCCGAGAACGGCCTACATTTCAGTGATCGCTGACACCTCCGTTCAGCCGCTCCAATAGCGGTAGAGAGCGTCACGATCCGAGTGAGCGCCGGCGCCATACCCATACCCGACCTCGCCTGTCGACCGGGTGACGACGATGGCGGCGAGCGTCGGCTCCCCCCGACGCGCACAGTCCTCGGAGAGAAGCTCCAGCAGGCGGCCCAGACCCTTCGGGGGCACGGGCAAGGCGAGATCACGGACGACGTCGCCGTAGGTCACTGTCGCGTTGGCGCGAGCCTCATCGATGAGCATCTCGCGCATGGCAGAGACGCTCCCCAGGTCGCGCTCGCTGACGTGCAACCGCCTTCGGGAGGTCTCGACAACCTCCCCCACGCGCAGCGTGCAGGGCACCGCGTGCGGGTCACGGGCCCCAGGCATTCCGAGCATGCTGACTGCGTAGGGGCGACGGGAGCGCGGGTAGGCTGTCGAGCCGTGCACCGGATCTACACGATGACCGTCGCCTCCGTCTATCCGAAATACGTCACCAAGGTGGAGAGGAAGGGCCGGACGGTCGCCGAACTGGATCAGCTCATCGAGTGGCTGACCGGCTTCGACGAGCCCACCCTGCGCCGCCACCTCGCCGACGGAACCACCTTCGAGGAGTTCTTCACGCAGGCGGGCCTCAATCTGAAGGCCACGCTGATCACCGGCACGGTGTGCGGGGTCCGCGTGGAGGCCATCGAGGATCCACTCATGCAGAAGGTCCGCTACCTCGACAAGCTCGTCAACGAGCTCGCCAGGGGACGGCCGATGGAGAAGGTGCTGCGGACCTGACCGCTGCACCGGCGGCCGGGCGCGCGCGTGCACTGAGCGCTTCCCGCCGACCTCGTCGACCGATCGCGGCTCAGATCTGGCGCCTGGCGGGGATCGCTCACGACGACCGACAGGTCCTGGCCGATACGGGCACCCAGCCCTGCAAGGCCCCGCGTGTCGTCGGATGATCCGTTCGCGCGGCAGTCGTGACGTGAAGGATGCGGTGCCCCGATCGTGACGGATCCCCACCTCAGGCGGCCCCCATCGCGTCGAGTTCGCTCACGGATCGTGCTGAGAGGATCACGGACTCAGCACCGCAGTTCTCCTCCAGGTGAGAAAGGGTGCCCGTGCCTGGAATGGGAATCATGGCCGGTGAACGTTGCTGCAGCCACGCAAGAGCGACCTGCGAGGGGGGTGCAGCCCTCGCGCTCCGCGATGGCCGCCAACGGCCCTCCTGGCGCGACCAGCTCGCGACCGCCGAGCGGGAACCAGAGCATGAAGCCGATCCCCTGGGCTGCGCAATGATCGAGGAGACCGTCGCTGCTGCGGTTCGCCACGTGGTAGAGGTTCTGCACGCTCACGATGCCCATGACACGGCGCGCCCGCTCGAGCTCCTCGACGGTCACCTCCGACAGGCCCACGTGGCGGATGAGGCCCTCCTGCTGCATCTCCCGCACCGCACCGAACTGATCCTCCTCGGGGACCTGCGGGTCGATTCGGTGGAGCTGCCAGAGATCGATGCGATCCACCCCTAGGCGACGGAGCGACATGTGAACGCACTGCCTCAGGTACTCGGGCCGTCCCACGATCTCCCAGAGATCAGGGCCGAACCTGGTGTAGCCGCCCTTCGTCGTGACAACAATGCCGTCGTATGGGTGGAGCGCCTCGCGAATGAGGTCCTCGCTCACGAGGGGCCCATACGAGCTCGACCGCTCGACGAAGCACAGCAATGGCCGTCGACGTGGAGGGTGGGCCTCCCCGGATCCCGGGCCCGGTGACTCGCATGGCGCCGAAGCCCAGTCGACGCACCGTGATGGGGTCCCCGGAGTCTGCACCTAGGACGACCGTGTTCGAGTCCCCGCCTGCACTGTTCATTGCTTCATCCAATCCCTTCTGCGTGACTATGCCTCAGAAGGCATCGAGCCGTTGCCCGCCGATCAGAGACCCGCTCGCACAGCATCAGCCGACCCAGAGATCAGCGTTCAGCAGCATGCCCGGGTCTACGGCGGACTTGATCGCAGCCAGGAGCCCTGCGGTGCTCGGTGCTGCGCGCCGTCGCCATGATCCGCGACACTGCGCCCTGGTAGGGCTCGGGATACGCGCCGGACCGGACGACGTCCTCGTACGAGCGCCTGGTGAGTTCGCGGATGCGTGTTCGCTCCTGATCGTCGCGACGGTCGAACACGGCGCTCACCGTCGCGTAGACCGCGTGTCGCGTGTATGGGCTGACATAGGCGAAGCCGCGCTCTTCCGACGTCGTCGATCGCACATCGTCGAGGATCCGGCGCACGAGCGGCAGCATGAGCGGCCTGGGTCCGACGAAGGCGATGAGCCCGCGGTCGACGTCCGCGAAACGGGCAACCCATGCGGGATCCGACGTGGCCATCGCCATGGCGTCATCGACATCGCGGGACGTGCCCTCCGTGCCCCCATGCCGTGCCATGACGTCAGCGAGCGCCCGCATGCGCAGATCTGCGAGCCCAGGCAGGTCGCCGTCGGCCACAGCGAGAAGGGTGGCCGGGCGCGAGGACGACATCGACATCTGACGGAATGGTAGGTCGGCATAGCGGACAGCATCATCCATGGCCTGCCAGCCGGTCGGAGGGTGCCGGGACGAGAGCAAGCGTCACTTCGGCCTTGATCCCGAGCGAGCCGCCGTCGCCGATGAACAGCGGCGTCAAGGACGGGCCGTCCTCGGCGGTGATGACAGAGCAGCGACGGTGGGCATTCGAGCCACCGGCGTTCGTCCGCAGGATCTCGCCGGTCAGGAGCACGACTGTCAAGCCGAGGACACTGCCCAGGTTGTGCGCCCGACCACCGGCGAGTCCTTCGGGATGCCGCCGCCCATCACCCCGCTCAGAACGCCACCGATCGTCGTCCGCGAGACAGGCACAGCCACGGTAGGCGCGATGAGTCCCTCCGCCAGGCACGCGCGCTCCAGATCCGAGCAGAGGATCCCCGCCTGGGCAGTCACCGTCATGGCCTCGTGGTCTATCGCCAGGACCCGGTCCATCCTGCTCACGTCAATGACCACGGTGGCCTGCCCGATCCCTGGCAGGCCGCTCAGCGAGTAGCCGGCACCTCGCGCCACTACCGGCAGCCCTGCGGCGGACGCGAGCGCGAGGACCCGTGGAATCTGCTCCAGCTCGCACACCCGCGCCACTACTGTCGGCGTGACGTCCTCGAAGGGACTCGTGTCCCTCCGATAGGGCTCCAGCGCCTCGGGATCGTCGAGAACCTGCTCGCTGACGACAACCAGCGCGAGTGCGCGGGCGAACTCGGTGATCGCTGGGCCAGCCACGCCGGCATCCCCTACGTAACGGTCGGCTTCAGGCCGATTCGGTCCATCGAGTCGACGTAGTGGCGGATCCCACGTGCGATGTCGAACCCCGGCTCGTAGTTGAGTTCGGCACGAGCGAGGCTGATGTCGGACACTGAGTAGTAGTTGACGCCCATGTCGAGGTAGTCGAGTCCGTCGCCGATGTCGTAGGTGACGTCCGGGAACACCCCGGAGAGGGTGCCGCAGAACTCCTTGAGATCGACACCGGTGCCCGAGGCGATGTTGTAGACGGGCGATACCTGCCCTTCGTGGAGCGCGGCCTGGACCGTCCCCTCGGCGACGTCCAGGACGTACATCACATCGTCCTTCTGATCGCCCCCGGACTCGACGATCACATCCGCACCGGCCATCGCATTCTCGATCACGCGGCTGTGCAGGCCCATTCGACCATGCCGCACGATCTTGCCGGGCGCGTAGATCGTGCCGTATCTGAGCGAAGTGATCGAAGTGCCGAAGTCGCTGCTGAAGTTGCGCGCCATGATCTCAGGTGCGTACTTGCCGATGTCATAAGCGCTCAGCGGATCGCATGGATGGTCCTCGCGGACCGGGACGTACGCTGGATGCGCGTGCGGACCCTCGGGGATGCGACCGTAGGCCGACTTCGAACTGGTGAAGACCACCCGTTCCAGCCCCAGGCGCGCCGCGCAGTCGAAGACGTTCACCGCACCCAGCGCATTCACCGCGAACCCGTGGCGCAGGTGCGCCTGCGAGTCGCTCGGCATCAGCGCTGCGAGGTGAATGATGCGCGTCACGCCATGGTCGCGGCACGCCGACTCCAGCGCGCTCGTGTCGAGAATGTCCCCTTGGACGACGGGAAAGTCCCCGATGGCCTCCGGAATGAGCGCATAGTCGACACGGTTCTCGAACACGACTGGCACGTGTCCACGCTCGAGGAGGCATCGGGTGACCCAGACCCCGTTGACCCCTAGCCCTCCTGTGACGAGTAGATGCATCAGGCAGGGTCTTGCTCGAGTTCGGAGAACCAACGTGGGGGATCTGCCGCATAGACGCGGTAGTCGCCTTCGGCATTGACGCCAGGAATCGTCGGCACCCAGTCCTCGTGGAGCAGCACGTCGGGGTCGCCGTACTTCGCCGCGCATGCGCGTACCTCGGGGTCATCCAATGCCGCAAGATGGCCGTCACGGATCGGCACCTCGACGGTCCCGTCAGCATGGGTGATCTCGACGGTCGGCATCATCATGTGCATGTGAAGGTGCCCGTAGGGGTATCCCTGCTCGCCTGCCCAGTTCTCAGCCGCTGAGGGGCCCGCCGTTCCGAATCCCAGGTGCATGATTCCGGAACGCCAGCGCTCCCACTCCGTGCCTCCCGAGGAGATCCGCTCGATGCTCGGGCTGCGCCGGATCTTCGGGTTCGTGCCGACCGCAACCTCCCACAGCCAGAACAGCCCCTTGTCAGGGAACTGCGTGTACTGGATCTCGCGGGTCTCCTCCAGCAGGGCGCGCCAGCCATCGCCGTAGGCGCCACCCCCCTCGACAGACTCGATGCGACCGTTCACCATCGTCGCGGTGAGCTGTGGGAATGGTCGCGAGAAGTGGGCGATCGTGCCCTTGATGACACCGGTGGCATCCTCGAACTTGCTCACGGGAGGACCCGGGTGATACATGAGGTGGCCGATGCTCGGGTTCTCCTCGAACCAGTTCATCACCCCCGGCTCCCAGTACTCCGGCAGCAGTGTGTACGAGAAGTCCGTTCCCTCCACGTCGGTCACCCGCACCCGTGCTCCCTGTCCGCGGTTCCAGACCGGATCCCACGCCTTGCGGTTGATGAGCTCGTGCAGCTCGCGGGGGAAGTTGTTGGCATCGCTGAGGAAGTGGTCCATCTGCTGCCACGGATGCCCCTCCCAGCGGAAGTCCGTGAACGACGGGTAGGCACGGCCCTGGACGTGCAGGTCGTAGCCGCCGTCCTCGACGAGCTTCGTCACCCACGGGATCTCCAGGTATCGACGGTAGGGATACTCCAGTTCTCGGCCTACCCAGGCCTCTCGACGGATGTTGGCGCCGATCTCGTCGTCCTGCTCGATCCTGCGATCAGGGCCGCCATCCACCACGATCATGTCGACGATCGCCCCCTTGGCGCGCAGGGACGTGGCGATCGCCTTCGTGATGGTGAGGTCCATCAGGGAGTCGACTGCGATGAGCACCTTGTCACCGGGCTTGGTGTTGCCGAAGCCGATGAAGCCGGGGACATAGGACTTGATCGCCTTGTCGAGGACCTCCGGCTGGCCGGCGAGGTAGTCGGCCTGCGCCTGCGCCGCATCAGCGGGAGTCACGGCCTCAGCGATGCGTCGCAGGGTCTCGGCGATCGACCCTGTGGCGTGCTCCGCGTGCCCATGCGAGTGATCGTGATCGTGCGGGGCTCCATCTGCGTGGGGGTGTGCTACGCACATGGTTCGCTCCTCAGTGGTCGAAATCGGTAGGGGGCGCCGGTCGACGGAACGCCAGCGCCAGCGCTGGGTGACAGGCGCAGAGACCGTGTCACGCCAGCGCCGGAGTCTGGACTAGCCCCGGCTCACCTGCCAGGCGTTCCACTCTTCGTAGGCCGCGCTGAAGTTCTCGGCCCACCAGACATCGTCGATCAGACCAGCCGCCTGTGCCAGGTTGTCGGTGTTCGTGGACACCCACGGCTTGATGTCCTCGTCGATGGCCTCATAGCAGCCTTCCACGGTCGGTCCGATCCCCAGCAGGTTCGATGCCTGCGCCTGGGCGTCGCAGGTCAGCGCTGCCTTGATGAAGGCGGCGGAGACCTCAGGCCTGCTCGAGTTCTTCGGGATGACGTGACTGGAGAGGATGAGGATGTTGTCCTTCCAGTCGATCGCGATCGGGATCCCCTGCTGGGCGATCGGGACGACTCGGCCGTTCCAGTGGACGATGTAGTCCGCCGAGCCCGACGCCATCTGCTGCTGGGCCTCGGCACCGGAGTTCGTGAAGACCAGGTCAGCACCGAGCGAGTCGAGCTTCTTGAAGGCCCGCTCGTAGTCGAGCGGGTACATCTCGCTCCACGGGACGCCGTCGGCGGACAGGGCCACCTCGAGCATGCCGTATGGGTAGTTGTAGAGCGAGCGGATTCCCGGCCACTTCTCGGTGTCGAAGAGTTCAGCCCAGCCGCTCGGGTGGTCCTCGTGCGTCTCCGGGTTGTACGCGAGGACGTACGAGGAGAAGTACGAGGCGACCGAGTTGGCGGTGCAGATCCGAGCCTGCTCCTCGGGGGTGTTCATCCGCACCATGTCGTCACACGTGATGCCCAGCTCGTCGAACGGGATGTCGGCGAAGAGATCCGAGTTCGCGATCGGGAACCAGCCCTCGAAGTCGCCCCATTCCCAGCCGGGGTTGCCGCTCTTGATCTGCTCCTGCCAGGCGGCGTAGTCCATGATCGGGGTGTTGTCGTACGCGATCCCGGTGGCCTCCTCGAAGGCACCACCCCACGCCTTGCCGAAGGCCTTCGCGGAGAGTCCGCCCCAGGTCGCCATCTGGAACGGCGGCTGCTCGGCCGGGTCGATCGCCGGCGCCTCCGACGGCGCCTCTGAGCTGGGTGCGGCGGCAGAACTCGGTGCGGCCGGCTCATCGGCCGGGGCTGACGAGGATTCCGAGGAGCTGCCGCTGGAGCATGCGGCGAGAACAACGCCAGCGACGACGAGAGCAACACTCGCCAGTCGCGTTCTTGACCGTCTGTTCATGCTGTCAATACTGTTGATTCGCACGTGGGGAACCTCCATCCGGCGCGCCGGCATGGCCCGACACGCGATGAAACACAATACCGGTAAAACCTTGATTTTGACAACGGACTGATGGCCATCGCCCACTAGCGTTACATGGACACTTGGCTATTCGCGGAGTGGCCAAGGCACCCAGGACTGGCCGACACCACCCACTTCGCTGATGGATGGGCCGACTCACGCCAGGCGGCACAGTACGTCGCGGTTCCTCTCGATCCACTGCTCCACCAGTGCCTCGCGGGTCTCGTACTCGGGCATGCTGATGAACAGCGACGTCGTCGGAACCACTGCACCGAGTTCGACGAGAAGCGGTCGCAGCGCGAGGTCGACAGCGAGCGCGTGGTCACGTGAACCGCCGGTCATGAGAGGCACAGCGATGCAGGAGCCCAGTCCCTGGTCGCCGTAGCGATCGAGGAAGGCCTTCAGCAGCCCGGTATAGCTCGCCTTGTAGGTCGGCGACGCGATCACAGCGATCTGACTTCGCGCCACCACCCGCAACAGGTCATCGACCCCTGGGTCGTCCGGATCGAAAAGGCGACCCGCCATCACCGCCAGGTCGACGTCGAGGCGGCGACGGACGCCTGTGACGTTCGCGATGCCGTCGGCGACCATGGTCGCCAGGGCGAGTGTTCGTGAGCCTGGTCGAGGGTTGCCAGCGACGACGATGACACCGGCAGATTGGGGGGCGCCCCATTGCGCTGACTCGGCCATGGACTACACGAGTTGTGCGCTGGCGCGCAGGCGGGTTCGCAGGGTGCCCGGCACCGACTCCCCCGGGACAAGACCTCGATGCTTTAGGACAGGCATCACCGAGCGGGTGAAGGACTCGAATGTGCCGGGCATCTGCGTCGGCGTGATTACGAACCCGTCACAGCCGTGATGCGTGAAGTACTCCTCGAGTTGGTCTGCCACCTCTTCGGCGGTGCCGACGACTTGCGGAGTCAGGTCGCTGGTCGCGTAGCGCAGAAGTGCCTCACACAAGGTGAGGTGCTCCCGCCTGGCTCCCTTGACGAGGACATCCAGCGCGCCGAGCGAGAGCGCATCGTCGGCGATCTCGGTGACGGGCTGGTCCATCGGCATAGTGCTGACGTCGATGCCGAGATGGTTGCGCACTGTTGCGATCGCCATGTCGAGGTTGACCAGACCGTTGATGTAGGCCTGCTTCTCGAGGGCGATCTCCGTGGTCTCTCCGATGATCGGGTCGACCGAGGTCAGGATGGCCAGCTCCCGAGGATCGCGGCCGTACTGCTCCATTCGTCCCTTCACGTCCTCATAGAAGTCGAGCATGTCCTCGAGCGAGTTCTGAAGAGTGAAGACGACCTCAGCCCAGCGAGCGGCGAAGTCCCGCCCGGCCCCGGAGCTGCCGGCCTGCATGATGACCGGATGACCCTGCGGCGATGTGGGCACTGAGAAGTAGCCGTCGGCGGACACGAAACTGCCCTTGAAGGCCACTGGATTGATCGCCTTGGTGTCGAGGAACGTCCCGGTGCCCTTGTCGGCAATGACCGTGGTGCCGTTCCATGAACCCCAGAACTCCATGCACAGCTCAAGGACCTCGTGCGCGCGCTGGTAGCGCACGTCCCGTGGCGGCAGCGCATCCTGGCCGAACACCTGAGCATCGACGTCATTCCATGACGTCACGACGTTCCAAGCCACTCGTCCTTGACTGACGATGTCGAGGGTGGCGAGGACGCGGGCGATGCTGTAGGGCGGCAGGAACGTCGTGGAGATCGTGACTCCCAAGCCGATCGTCGTCGTGGCCTGCGCCATCTGCGCGATGAGCGGCACTGGGTCCAGCAGGGCCATCTGGCCACCGCTCTCCATGATCTCGGTGTTGCCGAAGGTATGCGTGTCGGCAAGGAAGAGCCCGTCGAACGAGCCGCGCTCCAGCATCCGTGCCGTGTCCTGCCACCAGGTCGGGTCAAGAAGGCTGTTCACCGACTCCGGATGCCGCCAGGCGGCAGTGTGATGCTGGGTGGGCCCGGTCATGAGCATCGCCACGAAGCGCATGTACCTCTTCGGCTCGGTCATCCGCTGTTCCCAGTCCTCCGGTGAGTCCCTCGCTTGCGCCCAGCAGGTGCGGGGACGACGGGCGGCGACCCGCCCAGACGCCTCCCGCTCGCTGCATCGGGGATCCCCCACCATAGGAATCGTAGGCACGCGAACCGCATTTGCGCATTGGCCAGTCGGCCAAACAACGAGCCGCCTTCCCTGCCCGCGGCGCCCCGACGGCTGGCAGCCGTCGTGTGGGGAGACGGACATCCCCGCGCCATCCCTGCGTTCTCGACCACAAGCCGGCCGCTCAACGCTCGCGTCGCGGGCGCTGAGCGGTGATCCGGGCAAGCCCGGCGATTCCGATCACCACTTAGGCGAGGTTGAGCGCGACGGCAGCCCATGCGGAGAGGAGGATCGAGTAGGCGACGAGCAGTGAAGCACCGATGACGTTGATGCCCTGGAAAGCGTACGACTGTGACTGCACCCGTCCGCTGGACACGAGGAAGTACGCCAGCAGGACTCCCGGGTCTGCCCAGACTTTGGTTGACTCCTTGACCTGCCCCACGGCTGAGATACCCGGCTGGGTGTGGAGTTCGGGCCTTGCTGGAAGGCTGTGAATCATGCCAGGTCCGTTTCCTGCCGAGTTCCGGGCACGGGCCATTGCGCTCGTGCGCGCGGGCAAGCCGATCTCCCGTGCGGCTGCCGAACTGGGCATCAGCCAGTCGTGTCTGCACAACTGGGTCCGGCAGGATCTGATCGACCGGGGCGAACAGGCCGGCGTGTCGACGCGGGAGAGCGCGGAGCTTCGCCAGGCCCGACGTCGCATCCGCCAGCTCGAGCTGGAGGTGGAGATCCTGACGAAGGCGTCGAAGTTCCTGGTGGAGGAGAAGCCGCACCCAAAAGGGTTCACCCGGTGATCGACCGACTGGTCGATGCCGGGCTGCCGACAAAGGCGTGCTGCCGGGGCCTGGGCGTGAGCAGCCCGGGCTACTACCGCTACCGGAACCGGCCGATGTCGCCGACCCGGATGCGCCGGCCCCGGCAGCCCTTGGATTCCGGCCAGGCTCATGAGAACCGCCACCAGTCGCTCGCTGACGCGGACACCCATGCCCAGCGTCAGCTCGGCATGAACCCGCCGCGAGCCGTAGGTGCCACGGGAAGCGACGTGGACCTCGCGGATCAGCCCGGTCAGCCACTGCCGGCTCGTCGCTGAGCACACTCGAGCCTGCCGAGCGCAACAGGTCAGTCGGATTCCAGGTGACATGCTCCTCGATGACCCCGTCGTCTTCGAAGTGCACGATGGTCACACCCGAGACGGACACGCGCCGCCCCGTCGCGGCGACACCGAGGTATGGCCTCTCGTGTGAGCCTACGCTGGTCCAGCGCATGACGATCCCACGGTTGGTGTCGAGGATCTCGTCCAGCTCGGTGGTGAGGTCGGGGAAGGCGTCTCGCGCGTCAAGGATCATGCGCTTGAGGGCGACTAGGTCCATGCTCCCCTGCCGCGAATGGCGGCTGAAGCCAGGCAGCATGACCGCACCGAAGGCATCGACGGAACCGTGGTTCCACGCAGCGAGGTATGCCTCGACGTATCGATCCCGAAGGCTCATCATGCGATTCTCGCTTGCGGAGCGAGGCCCACGAGCGATAGCGGCCTGTCGTGAACGATGCCCCACAGAATTTCGGCTGGGATCTCCATCCCGCCGGGAGCTTCTTCGTTCACGGCGAGAAGTGATCGGGCATGCTCGGCGGGCTGGAACGTCGGGAAGTCGCTACCGAAGAGCAGCCGCCCCTGCACTCCGTAGTCCATGGCGGCGGCCAGGATGCCCTTGAGCTGCCATGGCCGCGTGCAGCGCGCCGACACGTCGGCGTAGACGTTTGGGTGCTTGCGCAGCAGGGCGATGGTTTCCATGAACCATGGCTGTCCCACGTGCGCCACCACGATGCGCAGCCTTGGGAACTCGCGTGCCACCCTGTCGAGCAGCACCGGTTGGGCGCTGTCGAGAACGCCCTGGCTTATCGACACCGAGCCCTGGTGGAAGTAGACGACGACGCCGAGGTCCTGAGCCGCGTCGTACAGCGACATGGCTCGCTCCGAGTGCGGGTGGAACGCCTGGTACGGCGGAGCCAGCTTCAAGCCGCTCAATCCGAGCTCGGTAATTGCATGAACGAACTCATCACGACAGTCCGGCCGATTCGGATCGACCGACGCGATGCCCACCAGGCGAGGGTCGTCTCGAACGTAGTCGGCCACGAACTCGTTCGGTACCCGCATGCCGAGGTGGTCGCTCACCAAGGCGATCACCACCGACTGGTCCACGGAGTCGGACTGCATGGCGGCGCGGTGCGCCTCCGGGGTACCCATCTGGGAGGGCTTGTGCCCGTAGTGCCCGTCGATCTGAGGGCCGAACTTGTCGCCGAGATGCTCAGGCAGCCAGATATGACTGTGCCAGTCGATGATGCTCATCGCGTGTCGGCCTCCATCAGCGCATAACGAACGGGTCGGGCATGCTTCCTTCGGATAGGTTGACCCAGATGGACTTGGTCGCCAGGTAGGACTCGATTCCCTCGATCCCGGCCTCCATGCCGTAGCCGCTGCTGGCCCGGCCACCGAAAGGCACCATCGGGGAGGTCGCACGGTAGGTGTTCACCCAAACGATCCCGCACGACAGGTCCGAAGCGACGCGGTGGGCGCGGCCCACGTCGCGCGTCCACACACCCGCGGCGAGTCCGAAGTCCGTCGAGTTGGCCAGCCCCACGGCCTCGGCCTCAGTCTTGAACGTAAGGATCGAGGCGACAGGCGCAAAGAGCTCCTGCGTGATAACAACGCTTGGGCCCGGATTCGTCACCACCGTCGGTGGCAGGTACCAGCCCGGCTGCACGACACCGTCGACCCACGTGCCTCCCGAAACGACGGTCGCGCCGTTCGACCTCGCGTCATCTAGGATCGAGGACACGCGCTGGATCTGAGAATGCAGCGCGAGGGGGCCCACCTCGGTCGACTCCTCATCGGGTGGACCCATCCGCAGGCCCTTTGCACGCTCGACAAGGCGCTCCGTGACCTCCTGAGCGATGGATTCGTGGACGAGGACACGCGACCCGGCGACGCAGCTCTGGCCGCTCGCGGCGAATACCCCCGCGATGACGCCGGTGACCGCGTTGTCCAGGTCCGCATCCGCGAAGATGATGTTCGCCGACTTACCGCCGAGCTCGAGTGACAGTCGAGCAAGGTTCGAAGCCGAGCTGGCCACAATGCGCCGTCCCGTCTCGGTTCCGCCCGTGAAGGCGATCCTGCGCACGAGCGGGTGGGCCGCGAGCGCTGAGCCCGTGGCTGCCCCCGAGCCGGTGACGACGTTGAGCACTCCCGGCGGGAGGCCCACCTCGTGGCACAGCTCCGCCAAGCGGAGGAGCGGAGTGGCGGCGTGCTCGGATGGCTTGATGACCACCGTGTTCCCGGTAACGAGCGCTGGAGCGAGCTTCACCGCGGTGAGGTAGTTCGGCGAGTTCCACGGCAAGATCATGGCAACGACGCCGAGGGGTTCGCGCGTGGAGTAGGCGAGCATGTCAGGCTTGTCGAGCGGGAACGTCTTCCCCTCGATCTTGTCGGCCAGGCCGGCGTAGTACTCGTAGAAGCGTGGCACGTAGGAAAGCAGCGCCCGGGTCTCGCGGAGCAGCTTGCCGCTCTCCCGAGTCTCGAGCTGGGCGAGCTCCTCAGCATGCTCGGCGATCGTCGCCGCGATCCTGCGAACGATGTCCCCACGGGCAGTGGCGGACCTGCCACGCCAGTCGCTCGACTGGAACGCGTGATGGGCGGACCGCACGGCATGATCGACGTCGGCCTTGTCGCCGTCGGGCACAACGGTCCACGTGTCGCCCGTCGTGGGGTTCAGGCTCTCGAATGTCGTGCCGGCCCGACTGCCCACCCACTCGCCCGCGACGAGCATGCTCCAGTCCGACCGGTTGAGGACGCCCTGCCCGCTGCTGGTCATGTCGCCGCGCCGCCCGTCCCCATCTCCTCCATGTCCTCGTACCTGTTGCCGATGCGTGCGTGAGGCCTTCCACCTGTGGCAGCGGCGATGGCAATGACGAGTTCGTCAGCGGCCGGTGCATCCCCGATCGTCGTCTCACTCGTGAGGTAGTGGGTGCGGAACCCTGCGTCGCTGATGTGGACGAGCGGCACCTGAATCGAGCAGCCAGGCCCACCACGGCGGTTGGTGAACGGGAGGAACGTCGTGCCTGCCACGGCATCACGGAACCTGTTGCCGAAGCGAAGGGTGTGGATCAGGGCCGAGGCATGCTCGATCTCACCGGCGACACCGACCACAGCGGCCTTCCCGTAAGCCTCCACCTGTGACAGGTCCCCCAGCGCCTCCCGCAGAGCGTCCACCAGCACGTCAGCAAGGGAGGGCGCGATGCGCAGGATGTCAGGCTTGAGGTCGTCGACGAACCCTCGCCCGGCCCAGGGGTTCTGCATGACGACTGCTGCCGTGCATAGGTGCGTGGGCGACTCGACTTCGCGACCGCCTTCAGACAGCAGCCACTCGCTCGTGACGACGAGCTTCCGCACTCCGGGAACCTTCATTCTATACCTTCCACTGATTCGACGTCACGCCACGGTTGCGAACCTGGGGGCCACCGCTTCTCCGAAGAGCTTCAGCGAGCCGAGGATTGCGTCGGGATCCATCTCCGCCATGCAGGTGTAGACGAGCAGACGCTCAAGTCCCACCCGCTGTTGCAGGTCGAGGATCTGCTCGCTCACGTCATCGGGCGTTCCGACGATGAGGTGCCCTCGGTCATACAGGAAGTCGAACCATGGCTTGTCCAGGTCCGATTGCTGGATCGTCTCACCAGGCTCGGCGTAGATGTCGCGCCCGCGAAGTCCGCCGAGATAGTCGCGGTAGAGGCGGTCGATGCTCGGCTCGATCATCTCCCGGGCCTGCTGCGCGGACGAGGCGACGAAGACGATGCGCATCAGGGCCGCGTCCTCGCCAAGCGCGAGTTCACGGTCCTGCACGACGGACGCCTCTGCTCGGTATGCCTCGAAGCATGTCTCCAGCGCCTTGTGCGAGCGCAGCCACGTGATCGGCCTGAGCCCCTTCCGCGCTGCGTGGACGAAGGTTAACTCACTGTCACCCACCAGCCACAGACGAGGGTGGGGTTGCTGGTAGGGCTTCGGCACGATGGACATGCCCACGTATGTGCCTGAGGCATCGCGGTACCGCTCGTCGGCGGGATACCACCCCGCATAGCTGTCCTTGATGCCCGGGTAAGGGAATGTGTAGTACTTGCCCTCATAGGTGAACGGATCCTCCGTCCACGCTCGGCGCAGGATGTCGAGTGACTCGTCGAAGACTGCCTCGAGGCCCTCGGGATCCGCCCGGTCGACATGGAACGGTGAGAGGTTCGACAGCTCGCGGCTGGTGATCCCCTTGCCGACGGCGCACTCGACGCGTCCGAGCGTCGAGTGGTCGAGGATCGCGAGATCCTCCGCGAGACGGAGCGGATGCCATTCCGGCAGAATCACCGCTCCGAGCCCCAGGCGAATCCGCGAGGTACGCGATGCCAGATGCATGCACACCATCACCGGATTCGGGAAAATATCATAGCCCTCGCGACCGAAGTGGTGCTCACTGATCCAGACGGTCTCGAACCCCAGTTGCTCCGCAAGCTGGACTTGCTCCGTTGTCTGTGCCAGCACCTGGTGGTAGGACTGTGAAGGATCCTTCGACGGCAGCATGAAGTAGTCGAAGAGCATGTGATTCGCCAGTCCCCTCAGTAGCGCGGTTGAGTGCAGGATACCCGTTTTTCCGGTGCGACGTCACTGGCCGTTGGGAGTAACCGGGCGTCCTCCGGGACTCCGCATGTCCAGCGGTCCGCGAGAGTCATTCGCCCCGCCACCCGACCGCATCGAGCACCTGGGGCAGCCACCCGACGAAAGGGCCGGGCAGCTCGTCGAGCCGGGCCATCTTGCAAATGGCGTCGTTCTCCCAGTTCAGGGTGACAGGCCAGCCGAGCACGTCGTAGGCGGCGCAGTGCACCAGCCAGATCCTCGAGGTGCCGACGATCGAGACCGTGTGGGGTCGGGATCGAAGGCTCAACTGCCGCTGGTCGAGTCCGGTCTCCTCGGCGATCTCTGAATCGCCTGCTGGCATGGATCCCGCCCGTCCTCCACATACCCCATGACGCAATGCCACAGACCGGCATCCGAGGTCACCGCTGCGCTTCTGCGCAGGAGCACGAGGCTGCCCGCTTTGACGAGTACCGTGGCGACAGCTGCCGGCGGAGCGATGCTCACACCTCGGTCAGGTCGTGGCTTCATCAGGGACGCACCACAAGTTCGCGTCGTCGAGAGCGACCTCTACGGTCCCCCCGGTCTGCGGAGCTCCCTGCGGTGCGAAGACCGCTTGGAAGCGTCCGCCCGTTCGCACCTCGAAGCCGGCCACCCGCAGACCATCTCCGACATACGAGACGTCATCGACGCGCACGTGGAACGTGGGGCGCCCCTCGTCGGCCGCAGAGGCGAGGCGCACGGCCCTCGAGCGCAGGACGACCTCACCGGCCTGACCGACTGCCAACCCCGGCGGGCCAGAGGCACGAACCGCGGCCTCGACCGCGGGTACAGCCAGCACATACTGTCCCGGCGCACTCACCTGGGTGACGGTTCCGCTCATAAACGCGGCGTCGCCCATGAAACGGGCAGCGTAGGGCGTGGCCGGCCTGTCGAAGAGGTCCTCCGGCGATCCGGCCTGCTCGACCTTGCCGGTGCGCATGAGCACGATTCGATCACTCATGCTCATCGCCTCGACCTGGTCGTGCGTC